>Ga0209475_10002474_pt1 | contig 18461 bp, 13 predicted proteins | sample tdDd471_FD_187128 | JGI IMG/M metagenome (GOLD analysis project Ga0209475, IMG submission 187128) | Marine sediment microbial communities from the Atlantic coast under amendment with organic carbon and nitrate - tdDd47.1 (SPAdes)... | ecosystem: Environmental > Aquatic > Marine > Coastal >... | reverse complement strand
TGAAACAATTCTCCTTGGTGCAAAGAGATGAAGTTGAAGACGAAAGGCGATTTAATGAACGCCTCAGCACGAATAAAAGTCTACTTACTGAAGACTTTTTGGCTCCCTTGAAACCAGTCGTGCATGACCTATTGGACGTTGATCTAGAGATGGATCAGCGGAACGTAGAAAAATATCTAGGTACCTTGATTGCACATGCCAATAGGACAGACAGAGAAGACAGCTATTCAAATGCTGAACTTTTTAATGGAGAGCCATTTCAGGTTCGCTCCTTAGAAAGCATCGAAAACGTTATAAATGCCACAAAGACCTTGATTCACAATGAAGAGTACCGGGGCATTATCGACAAGCACATTGATGTTGAAAGCCTAAGAAGTTTAGTCATTGAGTTGCTAAAGAAACAGTCAGATGAAAGGTTGGCCAATCTGAAGAAGGTTTGGGTGAACGAACTTATTAGTGACATACAATCTCAGTTGCGATTTCAAACAGCTAGTACTGTAGTGGAAGATGTGAATTTGTATGAGGTGGCTCTTAATTTGAAGAAAGCGAGTAGATTTCGTGAAGTCACGAGAATGGCGCAAAGAAAAAGGGTGATAGAATCTCAGAACGTTAGACATTTTCAAATCATTGCAACAGCGGATGCTTTTGATGGAGCAATGGAGTTACAAAAACTCAGCAAAAGTAAAAAGAAGTTCAGTACAGCTTTTGAAAAATATGGGGACCCTTATCTATATTTGAAAGAATTAGAGGACATCGAAGGGCTTCCTGCTGCTGAACTCTATAAATATTTTGTGAAGGTAGAATTTAGAATAAATAATAAGGATGGCGTAGAAGTCTCAGGGGGTGAAAGATCGGAATTTCAATTGCTCGATCAAATTAAAACAGCGTTAGATTACGACATTCTTTTGATTGATGAACCAGAATCTTCATTTGACAATTTGTTTCTGAAAGATGACGTAAATGAGTTGATTAGGGATATTTCGAAGACGATACCCGTTGTCGTTGTCACCCACAACAGCACTATAGGGGCCTCCATAAAACCTGACTATGTTTTATACACAGCTAAAGAAAATTTAGATGGGGAGACGGTGTTTAAAATTTACTCTGGTTATCCCACGGACAAAGAACTGGTTTCTACCTGCGGACAGGCGGTGAGCACTTACAGCGTGTTGTTGGACTCCTTGGAGGCGGGTGAGGGAGCGTATGAAGAGAGGAAAAAGGGGTATGAAAATATTAAAAATTGAAAGCGGGCAGGGTTTTTATTTTAAGGATACCGATGATTCTTGGGCCCCTATAGACAAAATTGATAAGGACGGACTGATGGCTTTATTAAACCTGTTTATAGCCAATGAAATTGAAGTTGATGAATACGATGAAAGCCAACTAAAAAACAAAGCCCAGCAAATTATCTATAAGAGCATATCCTCTAAGTTTGAAGATCTCGGGGACAATAAAAAGAGGTTCACTGACGAAGTGGAAACGCTATATTTGGAGGCAATCCGAAAATATAAGGATTGAAGCTGAATTACATGGCGCGCGCTAATGACTATAGCGACGTTAGGTTCTATTGTTGCGTTTTCTGTCACTAACGTCATGAAGCCTTCCTTAGGGTTGGGTTAATACAAAACGCGGCTTGTAACCGCCCGGCGTGGCTTCCACGTCTAGCGAATTCAGCGCGGAGCCAATTGCATCCTGCTAGCGACATGCATGCGGCTTTGATGTCTTCTGCTTTGGTGCCGCTGACAAATGGGCCTGCACCACGGCAAAGTTTTCTAACCACAATTCTTTCGGGTCTGGTTTCCAGTATCCAATTCGCCAGTTGGAGCGTGTTCTGATCTGCCTCCGCCTCAGCGGTAATGCCAAAAGCGCGTTCGGCCATGGGAGTGAGGTAGCTATCGATTAGGTGGATAGCGCGAGAAATGTGGGGTTACGGTGACAGTTTACTTAATTTCAATGACTGTTGATGGCACGAATGGCAAGATTGATGGTTCCTAGCTACGCCCATCACATTACCCAGCGGGGTAGAGGACGAACGCTTGAGGCATTTCGGGTTGGGTAGAGACGTGCAGCCAAGGAAATCGGAGGGGGCTAGGCGTGAACAGAAATAATCATATACTGTCCCCAGATAACGCCCCCAGATACCTAGGAACTAAGGGGGGTGGTGCTTTCGCAGAAAAAACTGAATTTTGTGATCACGAAGCTATTGCATCGGTGCTAATGATGGCGCAGATTTGCGACACAGGGCCAAATCAAACACGAGTATGGTATTATGAAAGTACAAGAAAAAAGAGCTCAAATGGGGACATTTAAAGCCGCTGGGCCGCGACCTGACGGCAGCGCGGCGGGCTTATCGCTTGCACGCAAATATTATAAAGACCCGGAGATATATGCGCGGGAAGTCGATAATATCATTTTGAACTGTTGGATTTTCGCGGGACATGTTTCACAAATTCCGAACGTTGGCGATTATTTCCTGTTCAATCTGCTTGATGAAAGCGCAATTGTGGTGCGGACCAAGGATGGGTCGGTACGGGCTTATTTTAACGTCTGTCGCCACAGAGGCTCGCATATCTGCAAAGAAAACAGTGGCAATGTGAAGCGCTTTTTGTGCCCTTATCACGCATGGACTTATGAATTGGATGGCTCGTTATTTGCCGCCCGCGGCATGCCTGAGGACTTCGACAGCAGCAATATCAGGCTGCATGATTGCGCCATTGATTTTATTGACGGCATGATCTTCATAAATTTCGGGGACAACCCAACATCCCTTGAAAATGCGAAGCGTGACCTAGCAGACCCAATGTCCATGTATGACTTTGGTGCCATGAAAGTTGCTGCACATAAAAATTATCAGATCGCTGGAAACTGGAAAGCCACCCTGGAGAATTATCAGGAATGCTACCACTGTGCGCCGTCCCACCCTGAATATTCGCAAATGCACACCCTTAAGGTCGACCCGGAAAAGTTCGATGAATTGCAGGGGGCGATGATGGAAAGCATGCCAGCGTGTAATCTCAAGCATTACGAAGTGGACAAACAGTTTGATGCGCAGGACCCGGGGCAGGAACAGTATGCCTATAGCCGTTATGCACTGTTTGAAAATTACAAAACGGGCAGTCGGGATGGCAAACCCGTCGCGCCATTATTGGGCCAGATAAAGGGCTATGATCATGGGGCGTCAGATATCAGTGTCGGCCCGCTCACCTATATGCTGGCCTATAATGACCATGTGGTGGTTTATGTCTTTACACCGACGGGGCATGAAACATCAGCCTGTGATATTTATTGGCTGGTGCGCGGCGATGCAGTGGAAGGCAAGGACTATGATGTCGATCGACTGACGTGGCTGTGGGACGTGACCACTCAGGCGGACGAACGGATTATTGTGGATAATCAAAAAGGCATAAATAGCGTTAAATACGAACCGGGGCCTTTATCTAATATGGAATATCTGGTCGATAAATTTATCCGCTGGTATTTGAAGGAGCTGGATGTGTAAGGGTTTTTGAAGGTCGGCACACTGAATCTCTGTGCCATTGTTCTACACTGCGGGCCGTCAGTTTTTCCTGACGGCCTTGCTTTATGGTGGGGACGTGATCTAGTCTGGGGATTGATGATTTGTGATCACATTGCCGGACGGGCTTAAACCCTGATGGTTTTAGGGGGGCAATCGGCATGGATGTCTATTCACTGACCATTGCGGCAAGTATTTTGATATTTTTTATCATTGGCAACTATGCTGGCCGCAGCGTCAAAAAGCTGGACGACTATTATGTAGCGGGCAGGCGCGCTCCGACGTTGCTGATTGTCGGCACGCTGGTCGCTAGTCTTTTCAGCACGTCCATGTTTTTAGGCGAAACGGGCTTCACCTATGCGGGCCAGTTGGGACCATATATTCTTTTTCCGGGCATTGCGGTCATCGGCTATGTCTATGGGGCGTTGCTGTTTGGGGTGTACCTGCGGCGCAGCCGTGCCCCGACGGTCGCCGATTTTTTCGGCCAGCGGTTTAACAGCCACCGGGTGCAACAAGCCGCCGGGGTGACCATCATTGTGGGTCTGGGTGGATATCTACTGGTGGTGACCCAAGGCGCGGCAATTTTATTATCAGATTTAACAGGTCTTAGTTATGTCCAAGGCCTGATTGTGGCGTGGTTTAGCTACACCATTTTTACAATGTATTCCGGGTCGAAAGGGGTCATTTTAACCGATACCTTGATGTTCTTATTGTTTACGGCCGCGACTGTTTTATTCGTTTTCTACGTTATCGGCGATTTTGGCGGACTGGCGAACGCTGTTGAGGGCATGACCCGGATTGATGGCAAGCCAGGTATCGCATCGTGGCACGGAATTGTCGGTCCCGGGACGGAATGGCCAACGGCGATGGACTATTTGATCTGGGCGGTGGTGATTGATCTGTCATGGGGCATCGTTTATGCGGTGGGGCCGTGGCAAGCCAGTCGGCATTTGATGGCACGTGACGAACATGTTGTGGTTCGTGCGGCCATATATACCTGCGTTATTGTTTTGCTGATGCAAATCCTGATTTATGGCATTGGCGGGTTGATCAATATCGCCAATCCGAATATTTCGCCTGTTGAAACGGTCATGATTTGGGGCGCGAAGAACTTGGTCCCCAGCTTTTTGGGGGCATTATTGTTGGCGGGCATCATGGCGGCGGCATTGTCTTCCGCGTCGACTTTTCTGTCGCTGGTGGGCTTTAGTGTCAGCAATGATATTATTGAGCGGGAAAAGGAATTAAGCCTGCGTGCCACGCGCTTTGTCATGATGGGTGTGGGCGTCATCGTCCTTATGGCGAGCTTTGTATTCCCGCCCAATGTCTTTTGGCTAATGATTTTTATCGGAACGGTGTTTGCGTCTTCGTGGGGACCGGTGGCGTTGATGAGTATCTGGAGCAAGCGCATCACTAAATCCGCCGCGTTCTGGGGCATTGTGACAGGTTTTGCATTTAATGTGGTGCCCTCGGCGCTGGTTTATATGGGCTTGATTGACCTCCCCAGCTATTCAGACCCTGTGATTATTGGTGCCGTAGCGAGCATCGCGACCATCATCATCGTCTCAGCCATGGGCAAGGTCAGCCGAGAAGAGGCCGTCTACCGTATGCGCCTGCACCGTACCCCGGCGGTTGATTGGGACAGCGCTAAAACCAAAGTGACACTTTTTGCCCCCGCGTTGCTGTTTATCTTTGGCTGTTTGATGCCCTTTGCCATGGTGAATTTTTATGTCGTTCCCTATCAAGCAGGGACCGGCGCCTTGTTGCCGGATGGGTCAATTAATTGGTTCACAGGCGAGGCATTTTTGGCCGTATCGTGGGCGGCGGTCTATATCCCATTGGCGCTGATTTCCGCTTACATGGTGCGCCGGATGTATAGCCCTGAAAGGGCCGCTGACATCATCGTATCTAGCAAGAGGACAGCGTCATGACGGATGCTCAATTTGATGTGATTGTGATTGGAGCTGGACACAACGGCCTGACAACAGCCAATTATCTGGCCATGGGCGGGCTGAAGGTCTGCGTGCTGGAAAGTCGTCATATTGTCGGCGGGGCCGCAGTGACCGAAGAATTTTACCCGGGCTTTCGTAATTCCATCGCGTCTTATGTGGTCAGCCTGCTGCGGCCAGAGGTGGTGAAAGAATTGGAACTGGAAAAATATGGCTACCAGCCCATGCTTTTGGCCAATTCCTTCTATCCTGATCTGAACGGCGAATATCTGCTGCTGGGCGATGATGAAGAGCACAATAAGAAGCAGTATGAAAAGTTTTCACCAACAGATTACGCGGCCTCTAAAGCCTTTCACGACCTCGTCGACAAGGTGGGGGATATTATTTCCAGTCAATGGCTGAAAGAGCCGCCGAAAATCTATGGCGGGGGCCTTGGGGATGTGTTGCACAGCCTTAAAATGGGCATGGATATCTATAAGCTTGATGATGAAACCAGACACCGTCTGGTGCAGTTTTTCATCGGCGCGCCAGATACCATAATCGAGCGCTGGTTCGACAGCGATAAAATTAAAGCCAAGATGGCCAGCAGTTGTTTGCCCGCCAATTACACGTCCCTGCATCAGCCAGGCAGTAGCTTGGCCATGTTGCATCATGCTGTGGGTGAAATTAATGGCGAAAAAGGCGCATGGGGTATTGTCAAAGGCGGCATGGGGGCCATTACCCAAGCCATGGCAGCCTCGGCCGAAGTCAAAGGCGTTGTCATTCGCACGGACGCCCCCGTTGCGAGGATTCTGACAAAGGAGGGTGCGGCAAGTGGTGTGCGGCTGGAAAGCGGTGAAGAGGTCAGTGCCAAGATTATTGCCGCAAATACTGATCCCAAGCGGACTTTTTTGACGCTATTGGGGAAAGAGCATCTGCCAAAATCATTCGCCGCAGACATCAAGGTGCTGCGTCAAGAATCTGCATCGCTGCGGATGAATTTAGCCTTGTCGGACCTGCCGGATTTTGCATGTTTGCCCGGTAAAACGATCGGCGCGCATCATCGCAGCAGCATCACCTTCATCGAAGACAAAGATCATGTGGAACGCGCCTATCGGTCGTCGCGGGCCGGGATTCCGGCTGACCCTCCTATTATAGAGGCCATCATTCCATCAACCTTTGATGACAGCTTGACCGATCAGCCCGGCACCCATGTGATGAGCTTGCTTTGCAAATATAATCCATTTGATCTGGCTTATGGTAAAAACTGGGATGATGAAAAAGACAATACGGCAAACAATATCATGACCCATGTCAGCCGTTATATCACCAATCTCTCGGACATATTGGTCGGCTATCAGTGTTTAACACCGCTGGATCTAGAGCGCATGTTCGGGATGACGCGCGGTGATATTTGTCATGGCCGGTTAGAGCCTGATCAAATGTTCAGTATGCGGCCACACCCAGATGCAGCGCAATATGCGACGCCCCTGAAGGGGCTTTATCTGTGTGGTTCCGGCACGCACCCCGGCGGCGGCGTCACTGGGGCACCAGGCCGCAATGCCGCCAAGCGTATTCTGAAAGACATGAAAAAGTTTAGGTAATATGACCCCGCCCATCGACCCACATCACAACCCCGCCCTCGAAGGTAGCCCGCTGGTCGGCTATTTGAAATTTGCTGTTCCATCGGTGGTGGGCTTGGTGGTTTTGTCGGCGGCACCTATTATTGATGGGTTGTTCATTGCCAATTATGTGGGGGTTGAGGCGCTGGCGGCGGTGAACCTGATCATCCCTTTTTATGCTGTGGTCTTTGGCATGGCCTATATGGTCGCCATTGGCGGGTCTGTTACGGCGGGAAAATATATAGGCGAGGACAATAAGCAAGGCGCCAACGATATCTTTTCCAAGGCGGTGATTTTCTTGCTGTTATATAGTTTGGTGATCTTGGTCGGCGGCGTTTTTGCTAGCGAATTTTTATTTTCTGCCTTGGGCGCGGGTCCTAACCTTTACCCATTGATGGGGGAATATTTCGGCACATTGGTGTGGTTTTTCCCGATTCAGATATTGGGCGTGACTTATTATTATTATGTAAGAATTTCCGGCTTTCCGGCCCTCGTATCCGTCGCCATTGTTTTGGGGGTGGTGACAAACCTGGCACTAAACTATCTGCTGATCGCGGTGCTGCAATGGGGTCTGCAAGGGGCCGCTGTCGCCACGGGCATCTCGGCGACGGTTATGCTTGTGGTGACACTGGCCTATAAATTATCGGAAAAGGCGTGGCTCAAACTTGCGTTTGTTCAATCCAATTGGAAGGAGTTGGCCTTTGCCGCCTATAATGGCTTTTCAGACCTGATTGATGAAATCTCAGGCGGCGTGGTTGCGCTGATATTAAATTTGATCATCATCGCCAGTTTCGGGGACTTGGGAATCGCGGCATTCAGCGTGGTCAGCTACAGCTTGGTGGTTGGATTTTTGTTTTTCTTTGGCCTTTCCGAAGCCCTACAGGCCGTGTGCAGCCAGTGTTTCGGTGCGCAGGATGTGCGGAGGCTGAAGCAGTTTCTGCGCGTCACCCTTGGCACGATGACGGTTTTTGCTGCTATTTTTTCGGCCAGTTTGTTGTTGTTTGGCGATGTATTTATTGGCTTTTTTATTGATGCGGGGGAGAGAAACCTCGTCCAAATGTCCAACGACTTCATCGCGATCCTGTGGCCTATTTTTGTCTTTAACGGCTTCAATGTAACGGTGGCGGCTTATTTGACATCGGTTCACCAACCAACAGCATCAGCAGGGTTGGCGGTTGTGCGGGCGTTGATTTTTCCTTTGGGTCTGCTTTATATCATCACCGAATATTTTCCTGAAATCCCTTTCTTGTTCGCTATTGTGGTCGGGGAAATCCTCGCCGCAGGCATCGCTTTTGCACTTTTGGTCAATTATAGGCCGAGCCGTGTATTGGCAAAAGCGCGGTTTTAGGGACCCGTTCAGAGGGGGTGTTATAGTTGCTTGTATTTCATGATCAGGCTGCCTATGTTTGTGATCACAAAAATAAAACAAGGGGGAGGTATTTGTGCCTGAAATTAGTATCCAGAAAAATTGCGCGTCATTAACCGACTTGGTCGCGTGTGATAGCTTCGGCACTCCGGTCGGAGACTTGCCAAAGCAAAGTGATAGCGGCTTTTGGCAGCAGGACAATATGGTGGCGGGGACGTGGGAATGTGAACCCGGCAAGATGAAACTTGATTTGGACTTGATGGAGTTTTGCCATCTGTTAAAGGGACATTGGATTTTGACCTCCGAATCGGGCAAGGTGACAGAGGTTAAAGCAGGCGACAGTTGGATTTTTCCGCGGGGTTGGAAGGGCGACGCCGAAGTGGTGGAAACCGTGCGCAAGGTTTATTTCATCATTAGCTAGGTTTCGATAACCAAGGGAACACCAGATGGCGGAACAAGAAGAACAAGATAAGCCGCACGCCACTGTCGAACATCACCGCACTATTTTTGATAGCTGGCGATCGATGTCGCTATCGCTCTATATGGCACTTCTGGGCTATGGGGTCAGTGTTGGGGTCCCGGTTATCAGTTCGGCCTGGGTATCCCAGCTTGGTTTTTCCGAGGTTGATGTGGGCCGCGTGGCCGGCGCCGATCTTGGCGGACTGTTGGTTGGCTCGATTATCACATCGTTTCTGATTCAACGCATGAGCCGCCGCACCATTGCCCTTCTGGGGATAGTCTTGGCGGTCACAGCCAATGCGCTTTGCATGGTCTTTGTCGATTACGACACGGTCTTATGGCTGCGCCTGTTGGCGGGGACTGGCAGCGGTATTTATACGGCGATTGCCATTGCCAATCTTGGCGCTACATCAAGACCCGCGCGGGCCTTCAATATATTATTGTTCTTATTCGCCTTTACGCAGGCCGCGGAAATGCAGGTGCTGCCATTACTCTCAATGAACGGGATTTATCTCTTTTTTATTGGCGGCTATATGCTCAGCGTCTTTTTTCTGCGCTGGATGCCATCCCATGCGGTCCGTGATCTGCCGGACGTGGAGCTTGATGTAACAGACCCCTCCGGAGGGCATCGTCATGTCCATAAATTGATCCCCAGCTATGTGCCGTGGCTTTGTCTATGCGCGATTTTTGTCAGCTATATCAGCATCGGGGCCTATTGGACTTATATCGAACTGGCCAGTTTAAGTTCTGGCGTGGACCCGGAATGGATTAATAAGGCCTTGGTCTGGGGGAGTATTTTCAGCGTGCTTGGTGCGCTGGTGGCAACGCGGATTAGCAATCGCCTCGGCATGTCCAGGCCTTTAATGGTGGCGCTATTGGCGATGGCCGGGGTGGTGGGTATGTTGACAGGCACGATTGAGAATTACCACTTGTTTGCGAGCATCTGCTTGTTCAATTTCCTGTGGTTGTTCATTGATGTCTATCAAATGGGGTCCATGTCTGTTTTTGACCCAACGGGTAAATTTGTATCCTTGGTTCCGGGCGCACAGGGTATAGGGCAGATTGCTGGGCCAAATATTGCGGCGAGTATACTGGGATTCGAATTGGGGTATGATGGGGTGTTCATCATGTGCGCCAGCGCGACACTTACAGCTATGCTTATATATGGTGTGATGTATCTGCGCCTGAAAAGCAGCATACCCGCGCTTGCGGATGCGTCTTAAAGGGTTGGAGGGTGGTTTACTTGCTAAAGTCGATCATAATCCGCTCCATCCCATCCTGAATATCGACCTGAATGGCTTTACGGAGGCCCGCTTCGTCCTTATTTTTCAACGCATCAATGACCTTTAAATGCTGATCAACCTTATAGGACGTTCCAAGGCGGCCAGTGATCATGCGCATGAACGGGCCAAATTGCAGCCAGAGGCTTTCGACCAGGCGCAGCAGGATGGGGCTTTCGCCTGCGCGGTACAGCGTGAAATGAAATTCCCAGTTTTTAAGGCCATATTTATCCGGGTCGCCGCGATTGATGGCATCTTCCAGCTCATCATCAATGCGCTTCATTTCGTGGATCATGGCTGTGTCTGCATGCTTAAGGGCACGGGCGGCAATTTCCGGCTCCAGCAGCGACCTCGCGGTCCAGATTTCGTCCAATCGTTCTTTGGTCATCCGCGCCACAGACAGCCGACGTGTGCTCTGCATTTCAAGCGCGCCAAGGGCGACAAGTCGGCGAACCGCTTCTCGGACTGGCATGGGGCTACAACCCAATCCTTCCGCCAGCCCGCGGATCGTCAAAACTTTGCCCGGTTCAAAGCTGCCCGTGATGATCGCGTCATAAAGGGCTTTGTAGGTTTCTTCGTGGGCGATGACCCGGTTTGGAATATCCAGTTTTTTTGGCGCGGTTCTGGGCAAAGCTAATGTGAACTCCGTAAGTAGAGCGAAAAGGAAAACGTGTTTTATGGAATGCTAAGAATAGATATGCACCCTTGTCCCCTCGCGCTCTTGATTTCATAACCATTAATGAGTAAGGCTGTGATCACATATTGAGGCACTCAGATCACTCTTACCACGGAAAATTCGAATGTTGAAGATATTGATTGTCGATGGCAACGTCAAAGAGGCGCGGGATAGTATCTCGGCCGCGGGTATGTTAACCCAGTGGCAATTATATAAAAATGTGCTGGAGACACTGGCAGACGATCTGGTCTGCACGGTGGTTTACCCAGCTGACGCTGACGCCCCCCTGCCAACAGCGGATGAATTGGCGGGTTTTGATGGCATCGTGTGGACTGGCTCGGCCCTTAATATTTATGACCGTGGCCCCGCTATTGACCGACAAATTGAATTTATGCGTTTGTGCCAAGGCGAAGACACCCGCATGTTCGGCAGTTGCTGGGGTTTGCAAGTGGCTGTAGTTGCATCGGGCGGAGAGGTCGGGGCCAACATAAAAGGTCGCGAGATTGGCATTGCGCGCGATATCGGCTTGACCGACCAAGGGCGTAAACATCCCCTTTACCAAGGTAAGGCATCTTGTTTCGATGCGGTGGCTATTCATCTGGACCACACGGTGCAACTGCCCGAGGGCACGAAAGTTTTGGCTGGTAATGATTTAAGTCAGGTTCAGGCCGTCGAAATCACCCGTGGAAAATCGATATTTTGGGGTGTGCAATATCATCCAGAATTTGATTTGGAATATATCTCGGCTCTTATTCGCCGCTATGGCGAGACCCTTGTGAAAGAAGGATTTCGCCACGATGTGGGCGGAATTGAAAAATGGGCGCAGGATTTGTCCGCTGCCCAACATGAAGATGCCGATCATGATCTTCGCCAAGAATATGCGCTTGGTGCGGATGTGCTGGATCCGCGCAACCGTTTGTTAGAGCTCGCCAACTGGCTCCAGTTTTTGCGCGACGGGCGTTAAAAAAATCACACTTATGATTTGAAATTCGGTGGGTTTATATGATCAGGCCTCTTTACTTGACTTGATAGGTGGGGAAGGCTTAACCTCAGCTTGTGATCACAAAGGGGGCTTTGCCACCACATAATGATGCTCGGACGATGGTTTTTTAAATCGGGTATTGGCTGGCTGGCAAACCGCGTACATAATGGGGCTAATGGCTATTAATATTGAGCGAGCATTGGATATGACAAAGGCACCCGCCTTTACACGTCAGCACGCTGCGAAATACTTGCAGCGTGGTTTCAAGGCGTTGCTCGCGCGCGACCTCCAAGAAGCCAGTGGATGCGCGCAGTTGGTTCTTAAATATATGCCCGAATTGGCAGAGGCTCATTTTCTTGTTGGATTGATCGCTCTTGATACATCTGATTGGGCGGCTGCGCGCAAGGCTTTTTCATCTGTTGTCAACGTGGACAAGACGCACGCCGCAGCATGGGCGCAGCTTGCCCGTGTATTGGTGATGACCGGGGATTATAATGGCGCTGATAAGGCGCTGGCAAAGGCCGTTAAGCTTGGCTCTGATGATCCCCTTGTCTTGGATGTCATCGGCACGGTGTATACCCTGATCGGCGACCAGGATGCGGCGCTTGAATATTTTGACCGGGCCTGCGCCGGCGCAGACAGCCCCGTATTCCATTTGAATCGTGCGAAGTGTCTTGTGTTTCATGGTGACTTTAATATTGCCCGCGACGCCCTAGAAAAGGTGTTAAGCTTGCAACCGCAGAATACGCAGGCGCACTGGATACTGTCGCGCTTGCAAAAAGCCACGGATCTGGATCATGTGAACAACATGTTGGACTTGGTTGAAAAGTTTCAAAAGGATTCGCCACCCACTGCCTATCTCTATTATGGCTTGGGCAAAGAATACGAAGATATGGAAATGTGGCCAGAGGCGTTTCAGGCCTACCAGTCAGGTGGCCGGGTGCGGCGCGCGCAGGTCAATTATAGCGAAGCAGACGAGATTGAGACGTTTAAGGCGTTTGAAGAAACCTTCACGCAGGAATGGTTGGCGAATGCGGGCGATGGGTATGATACCCAGTCGCCCATTTTTATTATTGGCCAGCCGCGCACGGGAACAACGCTTGTTGAGCGCATCATCACCGCTAGAGACGATGTTTTTTCGGCGGGGGAATTACAGCAATTTGGCATGGCCGTAAAGCGGATGAGCGGTGCCGCATCCTCAGGCATGATTTCCGCCGATGCGGTTCGCGCGGCCGGGGGCATTGATTTAGCAGAGCTCGGCCAAGCCTATATGGATACAACGCGTGTGCGTCGATCAAACTTGGCGCATTTTGTCGATAAACTTCCGGTGAATTATTTGTATACGCCCCTGATTGCAGCGGCTTTACCGGGGGCAAAAATTATCCATGTGACCAGAGACGCTATGGATAGCTGTTTTTCCAGCTTTAAACAGTTTTTTGCGGACGCCTATTTCCATTCCTATGATCAGGGGGAAATGGCGCGTCATCATGTGCGTTACCGCAAATTGATGGATCATTATCGCAGTGTGCTCGGGGATCGCATGATTGATGTCGCGTATGAAGACGTGGTCGCTGACACGGAAGGTCAAGCACGCAGATTAATTGATTTTTTGGAATTGAGTTGGCAAGATGCCAGTCTCGAATTTCATAAACAGAAGACTGCCGTCACCACCGCCAGTGCCGCGCAGGTTAGAGAAAAGGCGCATAGTCGCTCGGTGGGGAAATGGCGCCGGTTTGAAAACGAGTTGGCACCTATGACGAAGATTTTATCAAGGGCAGGAATGCTGAATATCTAGTTGATACAGTTGACGCAAATTAACCGGGCGGAAATCGTCCACAGTTTAAACTAAAATGTAGGCTCGAAAGGGGAGGACATTATGAAGACCAATAAAAGAACATTACTGCTTTCAGGGGTGTCGGCAGTTGCCGTGCTTCTGAGCGGCGGTGCCGTTTTTGCCCAAGATAATAGTAGGGGCAGCACCATCGAAGAGGTTCTTGTAACCGCAACCAAACGCCAAGAGCGCGTTCTGGATGTGCCTGTCGCTATTACGGCATATACATCTGAATTTGCGGAGCGGATGAATATTGATAACTCAAAGGACCTGATTAAATTCACGCCGGGCATGGCGGGTGATAGTCAGGATAGCTTTGTTGATTATGTGAATATTCGCGGGATTTCGACCAATGATTTCGGTAATGGCGGCGACCCTTCGGTTGGCTTCTTTAAGAATGGCCTGTATCAGGGGCGCACAGGGTCTGCGACAACGTCGATTTATGACATTGAGCGTGCAGAGGTTCTGCGTGGACCCCAGGGCTTCTTGTTTGGTCGCAACGCAATTTCCGGTGCCATTAGTGTGCACACGGCGCGCCCAGATTTTGATGATACATCTTATCGAATCTCTGGCGGCGCGGGCGAGCGTGGTATTTTAGAGGGGCAAGCTATGGCGAACTTCGCGATGGCTGAAGATGTTGCTCTTCGTGTTGCACTGTATCGAAGCAAGGAAGATGGCTATATTACCAACACCGTTTATCCTGATGCTGAGCCATTATATGGACATAACAAAAAAGCGGGCCGTATCAGTTTGGCGATTCGTCGTGACAACTGGGACATGTTTATGGTCGGCGAGGCTGAAAACAAGATGGGTAGCGGCACGGCCTACCGCGCAGTGGATGTGGATGGCTCTTTTGCTCTCCTCAGTGAAGTTGCCGGTTTTGATGTGGCGCCCAACGCTGATCCCCGCACAATCAGTTCGGATATGGGGCTTGGTAATGACGATCACGCCAAAATCTATTCTGTATCCAATGAGTTAAATGTCGAGTTTGGCATGTTCAACCTGCTTTCGCTGACGGGCTATAAGGAACATTCATATAGCTATGCGGAAGACTATGATGGCATGGCAATTTCCTTCTATGACTATGCACAGGATCAGAAGGGCGACTATTTCGAGCAGGAATTGCGGGCAACATCCAATTCCGAAGGTCCTCTGAGTTGGTATGTGGGCGGGTCGTATTTCAAGGAGAATATCGACACCACATTTAGAAACCACTCCAATGAAGACATTCTTTGTGGGGCTTATTACTATTCCTATTACGGCACCAGCACCTGCGAACAACTTTATGACTATTGGGGCTATCCTGGCTTTGCCACATCTGAGGAAGGCTTGATTGAAAGCAACCGCATCGTTGGTGAATATCATGGTTGGGGTGCATATGCGGACCTGACATATCAGTTTGCTGATAATTTTGATATGAGCTTCGGCGCGCGCTACAGCTCGAATACCAAAGACTTCGGCATTCATATCCTGCCAGTCACATCCAGTGAACTTGGGCCATGGTATAATTTTGGTGCTGTGTCACAGGGCTTCTTGCGTGACGAGCGGACATGGGAAAATCTTTCCCCACGCATGATCGCGCGTTATCGCCCAAGTGATCAGACGATGATCTATGCCAGTGTGACGAAGGGTTGGAAGTCCGGTGGTTATAATAGCTTTGGCTATTTGGGTGAAAAAGATGACAATTCTGTTGTCCTGCCGGGTGGCACGCCAGATCCGTTTGAGCCAGAAGTGGTTTGGTCATACGAACTGGGTATGAAGGGAACAAATGCTGCCAAAACCATCCGCTATGATGTTGTGAGCTACTATTACCAATACCGTGATATGCAGCTTAACTACTGGGATGCGGGCACCAAGGTCGATAATATTGGTAAAGTGAAATCATGGGGTCTAGAAGGCAGCCTTCAAGCTGTGCTGAGCGACAACATGGATCTGCTTTTCTCTGGTTCTTATAACCATAATAAAGTCAGCGAATCTGAGTTTATCGAGGCTGGAAGTACCGGTAATCGTCTGCCAGGAGCGCCTAAACTTAAAGCGTCCGGTATGATCAACTATCATACGCGTATTACGGAAACAGGCGAGCTGAACGCATCAGCGGACTTCTCAGCTCAATCCAGCTACTTTAGTGCCGGCCTTGCTAACCAAGTAGAAGCTAAACTGAATGGCTATTCCGACGTCTCGCTTCGTTTGGGTTACCAAGATGATGCAGGTTGGTCGGTGACGGCCTATGTCGAGAATGTGTTCGATTCCGTTTATTGGGATGGTGGTTACGAGGGTGAAAATCCTCTGACGGCCGTTATTTTCGGCGTCAGTCGCCCTCGGACAGTCGGTATGCGGTTTAGCTATGACTTCGGTCAATAAGAAGCAAAATCCATAGAGTTAAAATGGGAGCCTTCGGGCTCCCATTTTCTTTTCTGTTAAACTCGTCCACTCTAAACTGATACAATTTACCTAAATGTGGGACTTGACTGATCGGAGTAGACAATCTACTTATTTGTGATCACAAATTGAGGGCATCATGACACCAGCACAAGAAAATAAAACGATTGAGCAATGGCTAAACGACAAAGGCGTTGTTGACGTCGAGGTTATAGTGAGTGACTTCGCCGGCATTAGCCGCGGCAAGAAACTGCCAGTTCGAAAATTTATAAACTCGCTCGATCCGAATGATTTGCGGATGCCGGATGCCATGTTCGGCATTACCGTGGACTGCGATTTTATCGGAAACGAATTTATCACCGAGCTTGAAACAGACGTCTATATGATTCCAGACCCCAATAGTGGGGGGCTGTTGCCATGGTGCAGCAATCCGACAGCTTATTTTATTTGCGATGTGATTCGCCAAGACGGCACTCCGCTGGACATGTCACCCCGTCAGGTTCTGAAAAATGTTATCCAACTTTTTGCGAATAAGGGTTGGCAGCCCATCATCGCGCCAGAGTTTGAATTTACGCTGTTTACCAAAGAAGACGATGACAAGCCGACTGTCGCACAGCCACCGCGGGGGCGCTCGGGTCGTCTGACCACGGATAAGGGCGTGTTGTCAGTAGATGGTATCTCTGAATTTGGCCCGCTGTTTGACGATGTGCAACGGTATTGCGAATCGATGAATTTGCCGGTGGAAGCGCTGATTCAAGAAGCTGGGGTTGGTCAGTTTGAATTTAATGTCGAGCATGGCATGCCGCTCACTGTTGCGGATACAGCGTTTCAGTTTAAGCGCATGATGAAATGGGCCGCCATTGAGCATGACCATTACGCCAGCTTTATGGCCAAGCCATACCCGGACGATTTCGGCAATGCTATGCATATTCATCAAAGCGTCGTGGATATTGAAACGGGCCTGAATGTATTTGCGGACGAAGATAATGAGGATACACCCCTGTTCCATTCCTACATCGCGGGCCTACAGAAATATACCAGCTCTGCCATGTTGTTTTTTGCGCCATATTCCAATTCATACCTGCGTTTAGCAGCCAGTCTCAGTTCCCCTGTGAATACCCATTGGGGCCGGGAAAACCGGTCTGTTGGCTTGCGGGTTCCAGCCGGTGGCCGTGAAGCTCGGCGCGTTGAAAATCGCATCCTCGGCTCGGACGTCAATCCCTATCTGGCTATTGCCGGGTCACTTTTATGTGGTTATTTGGGCATGGTTGAGGGGCTGAAGCCATCAGAGCCAGTGACGACCTCGGCTTATGGTCTGACCACGAACAGTTTGCCACAGCATATTTACGCCAGCGTGGAAGCGTTAGAGAATTGGGCTGAGATACGAGAGCTGCTGGGCGAAGAATTTATCACAACCTATCTGGATGTGAAAAAGGCTGAAATGAAGGCGCGTGCTCAGGTGTTATCACCATGGGATACTGAATATCTGCTGACCAACGTCTGAGTGCGCCTAAAGGGGCATTGATCGGACTTTTTGGGTGCCGGGGCGTGCATGGCTGAATAAGCTTTGGGATATTTTGATGAACGCCCAATTTTTCGGGAAAGGGATAAGACATGAAAAATTTTAACAGAAATACAGAACAATGGCAGCAACTGGATGCTGCCCATCACATTCATCCCTTTTCTGATGCAGCCGCGCTGAACGCCAAGGGTAGCCGCATAATTACCCGGGCTGAAGGGTCTTATATCTATGATTCCGAAGGCAATAAAATCCTTGATGGCATGGCGGGCCTTTGGTGCGTGAATGTGGGCTATGGTCGGCGCGAATTGATCGATGCGGCCACCAAGCAGATGAGTGAATTGCCCTATTATAATACGTTCTTTCAGACTGCAAATCCGCCGCAAATTGAATTGGGACGCTTGCTGTCAGAAGTGACGCCGGATGGCTTTGACCACTTTTTTTATTCCGGATCAGGGTCCGAAGCCAATGACACAGTGGTACGTTTGGTCCGCCATTATTGGGAGGTCAAAGGCGAACCGAGCAAAAAGACAATCATCAGTCGCCACAATGCCTACCATGGCAGCACCATGGTGGGGACCAGCCTTGGCGGCATGAAATATATGCATGATATGGGCGGGTCGTTATTGCCCGGCTTTGAACATATCAACCAACCATTCTGGTATACAGAGGGTGGCGACCTCAGCCGCGAAGACTTTGGTTTGGCGCGCGCGCGGGAGCTGGAGGAAAAAATCAATGAGGTCGGCGCAGATAACGTGGCGGCCTTTATTGGCGAGCCGATCCAAGGTGCGGGCGGCGTGATTGTGCCGCCAGAGAGCTATTGGCCGGAAATTCAGCGGATCTGCGATAAATACGATATCTTGTTGCTTGCAGACGAAGTGATCTGCGGCTTTGGACGTACCGGCAAC
>Ga0209475_10002473_pt1 | contig 18474 bp, 11 predicted proteins | sample tdDd471_FD_187128 | JGI IMG/M metagenome (GOLD analysis project Ga0209475, IMG submission 187128) | Marine sediment microbial communities from the Atlantic coast under amendment with organic carbon and nitrate - tdDd47.1 (SPAdes)... | ecosystem: Environmental > Aquatic > Marine > Coastal >... | reverse complement strand
CAGCTTCCTCCATTTCCTGGGCAAGGTCGTCACCCTCGGCCTCTGGATGCCCGTCAAGGTGGGCTACCGCTGCGCCAAACCCTGTCCGCCGCCAACCGATCTCTGAGGTATCGCCATGCCCAACTTCCGACGCCGCGGCCCCAACACCTGGGTCAACGTACACGCCACCGAGAAGGCCGACCTGAACGACCTCGTCGAGGTCCTCAACCCGTCATCGAATTCAGGGCTGTCCGGCACGGGGATCCTGCGCACGGCCGGCGAGACCTTCGAGCAATTGATCCAGGAGGCCGCCCAAGGCCAGCATCGATTGCGCGGCCTGGGCGCGGGCTGGGCCCTCACGGACATCGCCGTGACCGACGGCTGGCTGCTGGACACCAAGTCCCTCAATGGCCGTTTCAACGTGTCGTCCAGTTATGCCGCCACCGAGTACCCCGAGGAGAAGCTGCCCTTCCTGGTGTGCGTGCAGTGCGGGACCTCGGTGGCCGAACTGACTCGATTCCTTGAAATGCGTGAGCACAAGGGCCATCGCCGGACCCTGAAGACCGCGGGCATCGGCGCCGGCCAGACCCTCGTGGGCGCGGTGTCTGGCAATACCCACGGGTCGGCCGTCAAGGTCGGGGCCATGCCTGATTTCGTGGTCGGCCTGCAACTGGTCAACGGAACAGGCCGGCCCATCTGGCTTGAGCGCGCCAGCCAGCCCATCATGAGTCCCAGGTTCATGGAGAAGACCGGATCCAGACTGGTCAGGGATGACTCCTTGTTCGACGCCGCTCTGGTCAGCTTCGGGGCCTTCGGCATGATCACCGCCATGGCCATCGAGACCGACCCCTTGTACCAGCTGAAATTCGACAGGGTCCAGGTCACGACCACCAGTCGTATCAAGGAGCGGCTGCGGAATTTCGATCTCAACGACCCCGTCGACCTCCACCATTACGAGTTCGTCTATGATCCCTACGAAGGCCGGGCCATGGAAGCGGTGGGCGTGCGCGTGCCCTTCGAAAGGGAGTTCCCCACACCGGAGCCGCGCTGGTTGGTGCGGGGATCCAAGGGGTTCGCGCCCGGTAATCTGGCTCTGAAATTGGCATGGAATCTGCCCGGATTCGCCAAGGCCAAGGCCAAGTTCCAGTTCGACCAGTACCGCAAGATGTGCATCCTGGACAATGTCCAGGGCACGCCGGGACAGCTCTTCACGGCCACCATCACCTATAGCGAGGGCATGACCGAATCGGCCTTCGCCGTATCCATCAACGACGCTCCCATGGTCATGAATCTCAGCAGCCGGATCGTCAAGGAGATGAAGATTCCGGTGATCGCCCAGGTCCGGGTGGTGCATCCGACCAAGGCGCTACTCGGTTTCACCCGGCATGAACCACTCACGGTGATCTTCGAGTTCGGGCTGGCCGACGGTCCGAAGTACAGGGAATTCGAGCAACGGCTGACCGAGGTGTTCGGGCGTAGCAACATCCCGTTCACCTTTCACTGGTCCAAGAATTCGGGGCTCACTGAGGAATCGGTCAGGCGGGAGTACGGGTCGGCCGAGGTCAATGCCTGGCTGGCTGCCAGGTCGCAGCTCTTCAACCACGATGGTGCCCTCATGGAGCTGTTCTCCAACGAGCATCTGAAGAGATCGGGATTGGCCGGAGGCATGAATCAGGCCCAAGCCGGCTGACCTCGACCCAATTCAACGCCCCAGAGCCGGCCCCCGATCATTTCATCAGAACCATACGCCTCGTTGAGCTCTCACCTCCGGCATCCAACCGGTAGAAATAGACTCCCGATGCCACCCCACGCCCTCGTTCATCCCGACCGTTCCAGACCGCTTGATGGATTCCAGCAGCCTGCCAGGTTCCTGTCTGAAGACGACGCACGACACGACCGGTGACATCGAACACGGTCAACTGCACCGTGGACGGCTGGGCCAGGTCATAGCCGATGGTCGTGGAAGGATTGAAGGGATTGGGAAAATTCTGCGCCAGATGGATTGTCGAATGCAGGAGAGGAAGATCTTCCACCTCCGTGGGGTCCGCACAATGGGGTCGGACCACGTGGAGGCCCATGGCCAGGAATGGCGAGGTGCTCCACACCGTGGTGTAGATATTGCCCTCGTACGCCACGGCCTCCAGACTCCAGCGTCCCGCCAGTGATCCGACGTGGCGAGGTGCCGTTGGGTCCATGACGTCGACCACTTGAACGCCCGTGGAGAAGCCGGTGACGTAGGCCACACCATCGGCCAGGGTGACGTTTCGAAGCTGTCCGGGCACCCGGCCATCGCCCACGATGGATCGTGACTCGAGGTCGAGGATCCACAGTCGACCGGTGGCATCAGGAACGTAAGCGAGTTGACCCTCGACCGTGATGCCACGTGGTACTCCCGGCACCGGCATGGTCGCCGCAAGGATCGGCGCCCGGGGATCGGTGATATCCCACTGGTGCACGCCAATGGCATCATCGGCGATGAACAGGTTATTACCGGCCACCGCCACCCCACCGGCCAGACCATAGCTGGAGATCAGGATGACCACCTGAGGATTCGCCGGATCCGTGACATCGACCACCTGAACACCGGCCTCGGAGCAGGCGACGAAGGCATAAGAGTCCGAGACCTCCACATCCAGCACCGCCCCGGGCAGGGTGACGACACCCATTCGCACAGGATCCGTCGGGTCTGCCACGTCAACGGTCCAGAGGGCGCCCCAGGTGTCGCCCACATAAGCCATCTCCCCGGCCACCGCCACGCAGGAGGGCCTGCCCAGGGTATCGGCCACGGCACCGACCAGGACCGGATTGTCGGGATCAGCCAGATCGAGAATCTCGAGGGTGCCGTTGTAATAGGGAGCCGAGGTCACGTAGGCGTGGTCATTGGCCAGCGTCAGACCACCGACGGAGGTGATCGGTACCGAGGCGACCACGGGAGGTGCCAGGTGATGGGAGATGTCCAGGACCTTGAAGTTCGGCGCCAGCACGAAAACCGAATTGCCCCGCACCGCCACATCGCGTGAATCCGCGTCCTCGTTGGGCATGGTCGCCACCATCTGGGGATCGGTGGGTTCGGCGATGTCGATGGCCACCAGACCTTGGGATCCCAGGACCAGGAAGGCCAGGTCCTCACTGAGGGCGATATCCCGTGCCCCCCGAATGAAGTTGTGCTCGATCGTGCTGACAATCGCTGGCACCGCGGGATCACTCACATCGACGACGGCCAGGCCCGAACTGTAGTCAGCGATGAACAGATGGTGTCCCCTCTTGACGAGGTCGACGGGAATACCCGGGGTTTCCAGGGAAGAGACCAGGGCCGGTGACGAGGGCTCGTGGACGTCGATGACATGGAGTCCGCCGGTGTGGTCGGCGACATAGGCAAAGCCATCTTCCACGACGACCTGGTAAGCCGAGCCCGGTGTGTCCAATGATCCCACTGCAAGAGGCTGGGCCGGATCCGACACGTCGACCACCATCAAGCCCTCGCTGTGATCGGCGACATAGGCATATCCATCGGCAACAGCGACGCCATGGGCCAGGCCGGGATTGGGCACGTGGCCCACGGGCACCGGATTGAACGGGTCGCTTACATCGAGGATGAGTAGACCGCTGGCCGAAATTGCGGCATAGGCGAGGTCGCCCTCCACGACGATGTCGTTGATCAACCAGCTCAGGTCCTGGGTGTGAACGATGTCAGGGAACGATTCGTCGGCCAGGTCGATGACCATCAGCTCGGAGCCGGATCCGATATACCCGACATCCTCCACCACGGTCAGGGCATGCGACCAGCCGGTGTCGGCCGAGCCGACTTCGTGCCAGTAATCGCTGTAATCGAGGCAATCCTGAGCCGTGCTTACCGCGCAACTGCCACCCACGACGAGGAGGGCAACGGCGCCGGACACCCAACAACTGGGCATGAGCTGCGTAATTCTGACCATGATCCATCCCCCATGGAAAAGTCGGAGTTATGGATTGATTATAGCACAGAGGGTCCTGAAGAAATGTCGGATTCTTGCCATTTTTGTGTCACCGTGACATTGTTATTTGACCGCCCGCACTCAACCTTTCCCGGGAGTGATCATGAAGAAGTCAGCCCTGCTCGCCGCCCTCGTTCTCGCCGTTGCCATGGCGGCCCTCCTGACCGCCTGCAACGAGCCCCAGGAATCCGAACTCGATCAGCTGGTCGCCATGATGACCGGATCGTTCAGCAGCGCGGCCCAGGCTGCCGCCGACACCAGCTTCTTCGATATCCGACTCCAGATGAAGTCCATATGGGTCGCGACCACCCCGCCCGAGGCCGGCCGCTACCTCTACGTCGAGCAGGCCGCCGGCTGGACCCTGGACAAGCCCTACCGCCAGCGGGTCTACCATGTCACCGACCTGGGCGACGGCGTGTTCTCCAGCATGGTCTACGCCCTGCCCGACCCCGAGTCCGCCATCGGCGCCTGGAAGCTGGACTTCCCCCTGGCCCACCTCACCCCGGCCGACCTCATCGAGCGCGAGGGTTGCGCGGTGTATCTGTCCCGCCAGGAGGATGGGTCGTTCATGGGAAGCACCAAGGACAAGGAGTGCACCAGTACACTGCGCGGTGCGACCTACGCGACCAGCGAGATCACCATCGGTGCCGACGAGGTGTTGAGCTGGGATCGTGGCTGGAATGATGAGGGCGAGCAGGTGTGGGGCGCGGAGATCAGCGGGTATGTGTTCAAGCGGGTCGAGACGACCGCCGCCGAGTAGGTCCCCCGGGGGGCCTTTTTTGCAGCCTATCCCCGTGAATCGAGGGGATAGGCTGCGCTAGATACCCGCCTACCAAGCATCCCTGGTTGATTGCTTCTTGATCTTGAGCGGCCCGGACTGAAGGTCAAGCTTGCCGAACTTGCTGAAGCTCCCGACCTCGGCCTTCACCACCTCGACATCGCCGGCGTCGATCTTGTGGTACAACTCGCTCGACCTCAGCGAGAAGGACTTTCCCTGTCCATCCACGAGTTTGGCCAGGTCTCTACTGTTCTGGATCTTCCACTCCTTGTTGACGAGATCAGTCCCCTCGATGAGCAGGTAGACGAAGGTATGGTCCTCGTCCCGGGATTTGCCGATCACCCGGATTTCAAAGAGCGACTTCTTGTCCAACGGGTAGATCTCCAGGGGTTCGTGGGCCGCCGCGATCTCAAAGCGATTGGTCTGGAACAGCTCGAGGCGTGAGGTGAAGGTCGGGTGAGTCTCGTACTTGCCGGTCTCGAGCACAGGCACCGCTTCATGGATGAATTGCAACTTGGCCAGGATATTTCTCGCCCGGGCCACGATATCCGGAGAATCCGTCACCTGGTGGAGATACTGGACGGCCAGCAGGTCGGACACGGTTTCCCGATGCCGGATCCAGGTGGCATAGTATTCGTACCCGCCGGTCTCCGGCATGTAGTCGCTGGGATCCGGATCGCCCACTGGTGGCAAACTCAGCTCACAATGAGCGATCTCATGGGCGATGACGAACTCAAGCTCCATCTCATGCTCGACCATGTCCAGCAGGCTGTCGGTCACGAAGACGAAACCGGTAGCAAACGCCGCCGCCTGGGGAATCGAGGAATGGACGACCGTGAACTCGTAATCGAATCCAACGAGGTCCAGCGGGAAATTCGCCAGCACCTTCTCCCCCACCACCTGCAAGCGTTCCTGTACCGTCGGGTCCTCGACCACCGGGAACACCAGTTCGAACAGGCGGGCGTCCTCGATGGCCTCGAGCCGCACATTGCTGTAATTCTCCAGCGGCAGGATCAACTCGTCCGAGAAGCACACGGGGCAGGGACGATAGCCCGCCGTGGCCGCCTCATCGACCTGCTCGAATTCCAGACGTTCAGCGAGGTCGGGAAGGTGATTGCAACTGGCAAGATGCAACAGATTACTGGCCTGATTACCCACGAAGCGTGGCCCGGCCTCGATCACGCCGAACTCGAAAAGCGTGCTCATCATCAGGGGCACGACCTCGTCCATGAACGGCTGGGTCAGCTTCTGGTTGTCATAGAGCAGCACGTCGAGCCGCGCCCCGGCCTCGGTCTCCAGCTCCAGGACCACGTGCTGCTTCTTGGTCTTGAGCTTGCGGATCGTGAAGACCGCGCCGTCGTCGGTGAGCCGCTTCATTCGACGAGGCACGTAGTAGGCATAGGGCTGGCCGTCGACCTCGACATAATTCACCGGGAGCATCAGATGGTCCGGTCGGACCGCGCGGGGATTTTCGTTGAACTCCTTGACCGCCTGCTTGGCGATGTCCTTGGACACCCCGGCTTCACAGGGCGAGACCACCACCGCCCATGACAGGACAGCACACAACAGAACCGCTGAGCAACGCATCTGAAACCCCTCCTGAATATCCATATTTTACACTGATGAATCTGTATATCTGCCAATGATAACGAGGCGCCAATTTAGCATGCCGGCAAGGGCCGTGGAAGAATCAACTGTCCCCAGGCCAGGCCATGAGCAGGCGATTCTTGGGCGTGATCTCTTCAGGAATCCTGGTCGTCTGCACCCGGAACCCCACCTCGCGAAGACGGGCCACCCGCGTGGCATCGATTGCCAGGGGACCGTCCATCCAGCCAGCCAGCGATCCGGTATCGCATTCCCGTAGATCGTGGCAGCATGGGAGAACCGCGACCCGGCATTGGGCGCGCACAGCCAGGTCCAGGACCTGGTCGGTCAGCGTACCGCAGGCATGGACCGACACCAGCAGGGCCTCGGCCGGCACGACGGCATTCTCGAGCCGGTCCTCCTTGAAGAGCACGCGATCCTTGAGCCGGGGCCAGTGATTCTCCAGCACCTTCAGAACACGCTCCTGACTCGGCGGCCGCTTGATGTCGATGCAGGTGGCGGTCTCGGAGGAGTCATCGAGCAGAATCAGGATGGCCGCGAGCAGTCCGTGGCCGGCGGCCAGTTCCACGATGGGGCCACCGCGCATGTGACGGCGAATGCGCTTGGCCGATTCCCAGGCCTCGTAGAGTTCCTTGCGCGGCAGGCACTCGGCTTCGCAGACAGCGCGGGCGATCTTGTCGAAGAGGGTGTCGCCGGTGTAGCGGTCGGCAGTGCGACTGTTGAGGGTGTTGCGGGAGGAGCGGGATAGGTTGGTCAACGGGGTCTCCTGGAATGTCTGGTAGCACCAACGGTCGAGGACCCGCCGGCGGGTCTTTTCTGCAGTCTATCACCTTTATCCCGGGTTTATCTGGTACAAATGTCAACGGAACGTGCGACTGCGATTCACACCAGGAGTCCTTACCATGAAGAGAAGCTCCATTCATCTGGCCCCTGCATCATCGCCTCATCCAGGTCCTCAATCTGCGCAGCGAGCCTAACCCGTTCAATCCGCGAACCAGCATTCTCGAGGCCACCACAAGTTGCAAACCTGAGCGGGAATTTGCTATGGTCATCGAGGAGGAGGGAGAATCCCTCCATGTTGGCCACTCGACGGGAGGATCGACATGCTCGGCCCTACTCGGCAAGGTACCATCGTCCTGCTTGGTCTCTTCCTTCTCGCCATGCCGGCCCATGCCGCCGACCTACCAGGACAAGTTTCCCATCACCACGATATCACCCAGCACGGCGGACTCATCGGCATGTCTCGATCGACGGTGGACACCGTCTACATCATCGGTGGCCCCGACCGGTGGGACGGCCGATTCGAGGACCCCGACGGTCAGCCCAACTGGCATGGTTGGACTCACCACGACCCAACTTATGACCCCATCTTCTACTGGCAGGTGACCGGCCATCAGCCCCTGGCCGGCCCCACCTCCATGTGGTGCGGCACCCTGTTCGACGATGGCCCCGGCTACGGAAACAACTGGGACCAGTGGCTCGAGTTCACCCACTCCGCCGCCAATCCCTCCGCGGTCTCGAATGTCCACTGGACAGGGATCCTGCGCACTGACATCGAACTCGTCTACGACGCCCTCCATCTCGAGGTGAATCGTGGCGGTCAGTGGGAATCGCTCGTCTCGTACGACGGCCGCAGCGAGGAAACCATCGACGAGATCTTCATGATCGCCCCCGGGGACTACACCGGGGAGACCCACGACGAGATTAACCTGCGCATCCGCTTCATCAGTGATGGCGCCTTTTCCGACGAGGACGGCCTTTTCCAGAGCGAAGGCGCGGCCTGGGTCGACGAGTTGGCGATCACTGTGAACGGTACCCAGGTGAGCTACGAGGATTTCGACGACCAGGATCCTGGCCCCTGGTCGGCCGGCGTCCCGCCCGGTGTCGGCGACTTCGCCAGGATCTGGACCGGCCTGCACGACCTCGATCAATGTCGAAACAATTTCAGTCCACAGGTGGCCTTCATCGACGACGGCCTGGTGGTGCCGGGCACCGGCGGCAGCCATTGCTATAGCTGGTGCTATGGACCGGACGGCTACATCGTCAACAACAGCGGTGGCCTCATGGGCCCCGATCACCACCTCGACAACCGGGTCGAGAGTCCGGTGTATGACTGGCCCGAGGGCTGCGACGGGGTCGAGTTGCGGTTCGAGAACTACCGGCACGAGGAGCTCGGCTCTTACACCCAGTGGCCGGGAATCGGCCTCGCCTGGGGTGTGCGGTCCACCGCCGACCCGCTCAACGAACCCATCGGTGACATGACTTTCCGCAATCGAGATTCCGGCGTCCAGGCAGGAGGACCCGAGTATGCCCGGTTCTCGGAGATCGTCACCGATTTGATGGTCCCCGATCGGGTCCAGGTTCAGGTCATGATGCGCTGCTGGGAATGGGGATATCAATGGGGCTGGGTCGGCAGCGACGGCACTCCGGCTCCCTATCTGGACAACGTGGCCCTCCTGGCCTGGCCACACCAAGGGCCGGCGGTCTCCGGGCGCTCCATCGATTGGCTCCAGGACAGTTTTCCGGCCTCGGGCGATCTCGACCTCGTTGATCTCGGCGCCAATTCAATTCGCCTCGACGCGGCCATGAACATCGCCCGAAGCCAGGACCTGGCCAACGTTCCCGGCGACTCGATGTGGTTCGACGCCTGCTCGCCGCGCACCCCGAACATGGCCCTACATGAGCCGCCACGCTTCCACGTCCGGATGCGGGCCAATCCCATGTTCGACGAGTTCCGGACTGCATTGCCGGCCGAGTTCACCCGCGTCACTGATTTCTTCCCCGATGGCTGGTCACTCATCGAGGGCTGGGTTGCGGCCGATTCCTGCTTCACCAACCAAAATCCTCCCATCTGGATTCAAGGTCGCTGGACTGTCGATCTCCCCGACGAGCATTTCTTCTATCCGGGTGACATTCTGAAATGGTACGTGGAAGCCCGCGACTATCTGGACGGCGACATGGGCATTGCATTGCTGCCGGCCGACACCTCCGGCTTCGCCTCATTCACCCACGACCTGTGCTATCCCGTGGATTGCATCGTCCGAGGTCTTCCCACGATCACCGATGCCGACGGTGACCAGCCCCCCGTCCTGTTCTGGAACGACTCCATCGGTAACGACGACGACAACGAGTGGCTGATGGCACTCCAGCAACTGGGATTCCAGCCGGGGGTGGACTACGACCTGTATGCCACCAACGGCCCGACCTCCGGGGTCGGGAACGGCCTTGGCGGGCGGGCGGCCAGCGATCAGTTGAGCAGCTACACCACCTTGGTGTACTCGTCGGGCGACCTGAGTTCCAATCTTCTGGCCAATGGCGACTTCGATGGCGATCCATCGGAGGACATCTCGGTGGTTTCCGGCTGGCTCGCCCAGGGCGGCAAGAACGCTTTCTTCACCGGCGACGATTTCGTGAGCGGCCTGCTGGCTGCCGGCCCCGACGGTGCCAATTTCGTATCCACCTATCTGCCGGTGGATCTCGTCCAGGAAGATGTGAGCGACCTCATCGGCAACCAGACAGCACCGACCGTGGCCCAGCTGGCCGGCAACGGGATCCTCGACCGCGTGGAAGCCTGGATCACCTACGGCGGGTGCTTGCGATACGGGCAATTCGATGCCGTCGTGCCCAGCGGCGCCACCGTCCGCCTGGCCGAGTTCACGGACTCCATGGGCAACATTGGCGCCTTCCCCTATGCCGCCGCCCTTCACCATCACCACCCGACCCAGAACGCCGATGTCGTGATGATGCCCTACGATCTGGCCGTCGTCCGGAATGCGGTTGGGTGGTCTCCACCCGAGGGTTTGGAAGGCATCTCGGCCCGGGCGATCATCCTCGATGATGTCCTGGGTTACTTCGACAACTGGGGCGGCTCGCCACCGGTGTCCGTGAGCCGACCGGCGGACGCCGTGGTTGTGCGCAACTATCCCAATCCGTTCAATCCACGCACCACCTTCTCGCTCTCTCTTCCTCACGCAGGCGAAGTGAGCCTGCGCATCTACAACGTGAAGGGAGAGCTGGTGCGCACCCTGGCCTCCGGCGAGTGGCCGGCCGGCCATCACGACCTGGTCTGGGACGGCCGTCATGAAGATGGCGGCGATGCGGCTTCCGGTGTGTACTTCGCTGAGACCCGGGCGCTGGACGCCAGGATCATCTCCAAGTTGACCATGATCCGGTAGTCAAGAGTCCAGAAAGGACCTGGAGATGGGCACCGGTTCAGACCATGCGCCCATCCTTGCTTGCAGAGTTCTCCTCCACTCGGCATTCTCCCCATACGCCCTTCCACCACCTCGACCCCAGGTTGGCTCATCGCATGATTACACGACAAATCCTCGCCACGTTGGCCCTATTCACCCTGGCCACCCTCGCCAATGCCCAGGACATTCGCCCGCGAGTGTATCGAGACGCGGTCCGCCCCCACTGGGATGAATCAGGCGACCGTTTCTGGTATCGCAATGATCTGGCTGCAGGAACGGTCGAATTCGTCCTGGTCGATGCTGTTCGCGGCGACCGCGGTCCCGCCTTCGATGAAGCACGCCTGGCCCGGAGCCTTGCTGACGCCCTGAACAAGCAGGTCGACCCCGACCGTCTGCCCATCGAACTGATTCGCTTCACCAACGATCCCGACACCATCGACCTGCTGGGAACCGAGGCATCCTGGACCCTGAACCTGTCCACCTACGCGCTCACCGCTCTCGAGGCATCCGCCGGAGCCGATGGCCTGCCCTTCGACCGCGTGGTGCGCCCATCAGCCCGCACCGGCGGCAACACCCACGTCACCTTCGTCAATCGCCTCGAAGAGACGGTCACCCTGTGGTGGATCGACGGCTCGGGCGGCCGCCACGACTACGGCCAGCTCGATCATGGCGAGCGAAAGCGCCAGCACACCTTCGCCGGTCATCGCTGGCTGGTGACCGGGGACGGCGGCAAGATCATCGCCGTGTTCGAGGCGCCGGACGAGGAAGATCTGGCGGTGATCGATGATCGCGAGCCCACCCCGGCCGCACCTGCACCAGAAGAGGAGCCCAGTCCGAGCACCGCCGCCGTCCCGGCTCCCGACGGCACCCGCGCCGTCTTCATCCGTGACCACAACCTCTGGCTGCGCGACCTCGCCACCGGCCAGGAATCCCAGCTCAGCTACGACGGCGCCGCCGGGAACTCCTACCGCCGGGACGGCCAAAGGCCGCGGCTGGTGGAGATGGACTACGAAGCGCCCGCCCCGGCCGATAGCGTACCCGACATCGTCTGGTCGCCCGACAGCCGGCACCTGCTGGCCCTCAAGACCCGCGCGGTCACCGAGCGCCGGGTTTTCATGGTGAATTCCGCCCCCGACGCCCAGCTCCAGCCCACCCTCGAATCCTACCCCTACCTCAAGCCCGGCGACGACCTGCCCGTGGGCATTCCCCATCTCTTCGACACCGTGCAAGGCGAGGAACGCCCCCTCGACCGCAGCCTCTTCGCCCACCCCTGGAGCATCGATCACATCCACTGGACCCCCGAGGGCGATCGCGTCTTCTTCCTCTACAACCAGCGCGGCCACCAGGTCATGCGCGTCATCGGCGTGACTGCCGCCACTGGCGAGACCAAGGCCGTGGTCGACGAGGCCTGCGCCACATTCTTCGACTACCAGGGCAAGACCTTCCTCCACCAACTCGACCAGACCGACCAGCTCATCTGGATGTCCGAGCGCGACGGCTGGAACCACCTCTACCTCTATGACCGTGGCAAGGGCAAGGTCCGCAAGCAGCTCACCCGTGGCCATTGGATCGTGCGCGGTGTGGAAAAAGTCGATGAGGATGGAATCTGGGTGCGAGTAGGCGGCTTCGACCCCGACCAGGACCCCTACTACATCCACCATGCCCGGCTTGACCTCGACGGTAAGAACTTCACCCTACTCACCGACGGCGACGGCACCCACCGCCTCGAATGGTCCCCCGATCGCCGCTTCTTCATCGACCAGTGGTCACGCGTAGACCTGCCCCCGGTCCACGTCCTGCGTCACGCAACTGACGGGCATCTCGTGGTCGAACTGGAAGTCGCCGACGCCAGTGAAATCCTCGCCACCGGCCGCCGATTCCCCGAACGTTTCACCGCACCGGGCCGCGACGGCACCACGCCCATCCACGGCATCATCCATCGTCCCATCGACTGGCAAGCCGATGGCCAGTACCCCGTGGTCGAGGCCATCTACGCCGGCCCCCACGGCCAGCACGTGCCCAAGGCATTTAGCGGTTCCTACCGGCTGCAGAGCCTGGCGGACCGCGGTTTCATCGTGGTCCAGATCGATGGCATGGGGACCAACTGGCGCTCGAAGGATTTCCACGATGTCTGCTGGCAGAACCTGGTGGACGCCGGGTTCCCCGACCGCATCACCTGGATCGAGGCTGCTGCCAGGCACGATTCTTCCCTCGATCTCACTCGCGTGGGCATCTACGGCGGCAGTGCCGGCGGCCAGAACGCCCTGGGCGCCCTCCTCACCCAGGGGCATTTCTACAAGGCCGCCATGGCCGATTGTGGGTGCCACGACAACCGGGTCGACAAGATCTGGTGGAACGAGCAATGGATGGGTTACCCGGTGGGACCACAGTACGCGGCCAGCAGCAATGTCGAGCTGGCGGGCAACCTCGAGGGGGCGCTGCTGCTCATCGTGGGCGAGCTCGACCGCAATGTCGATCCCGCCTCCACCATGCAGGTGGTGGATGCACTCATCGAGGCCGACAAGGACTTCGACCTGCTGGTGATGCCCGGAGTGGGTCACGGAGCGTCAGGGACTCCCTATGGACGACGGCGGACAGAAGAATTCTTCGTGCGCCAACTCCAGCCCTGAGGAAAAGAAAAGGGCCCGCTGGCGGGCCCCTTTTCACCACATCACGGTTTTCGACGCCTGGGCGGCGGCTGATTTCTTTGAGGTCCAGAGTGCACCGTGGGCGCCACCTCGGCATACTTCTCCCGCTGCTCATTCGTCAGCACGGCCGCCTCGCCGATGAGCATCAATGACGACAGGGAATCTGCGCGTGACCGGGCCCTGGTAGCCTGGCGGCTCAACTCCTTGAACGTGACGGGATCGAAGCCCGGGGCTCTGAAGGCATCCGAGATGCGACGATTGGCCTCGTCCAACTGACGCCGGGCCTCGGATAGCTGGGGCATGTGTGTTTCCAGGACCATCCGGATGGCCTGCTGCTGCTCCTCATCGAGGTCCAGATGACGCGTCATCCCATTCAGATGATTCTCGACGATGGCTTCCGGATCCATGGGTCGCGGCCGTTCTCCCGGCGGTCCTCCCCTGGGCCCGGGACCAGGCCGGGGCGGCTTCGACTGCTGGACGATCAGCAACCCCGCGTTCAAGCCGATGGACAGCGCCAACAACAGGTACAGAACCTTCTTCATGACCCATCCGACCCTTCTTGTTCTTGCGACGAGGAGTAGACATCCAGCAAGGACGCGCTCCCACTCCCAGACCAGAGCTGGCTCGATGAGGTCCAGGCGACCTGGTCGCTGTCCCCCTGCTCACTGGTCGGCGGGGTGCCCACCAGCAGGCCCATGACGATCCCGGCGGCACAGGCCGCCGTGGTCCCCATGGCGAAGGCCGGCCCCAGGCGCTGTCCCTGTTCCCGCTTGACCTGGGCCGCTACAGCCGGCCAGATCGAGGAAGGCATCGCTTCCGGTGCCGCCACCTGGAGTCGATCCTGCACAGCGGCCAGCTCCGCGAGCACCTCACGGCATTCATCACATGCACCACAGTGCACCTCCACGGCGGCCGCTTCGGCACCCACAAGCTCCCCATCGGAATAGGCTTGCAGGACCGGTCCCAGCGGATGGTCGTTCCCGTTCATCGGTTTCCTCCCTGGCGTGCGTGGTCCTTGCGTAGGGCCAGCATCGCGCGGTGCAGGAGCATCTGCACGGCCGAGACCGACAGTCCCATGACCTCGGCGATCTCACTGTATTTGAGTTCCTGGTACTGCTTCAACAGCAGGGCTTCCCGCTGGCGTTCGGGCAATCGGGCAATGGATTCCCGCACCTCGGCGCGCAGTTCCTCGCGCTCCATTTCTTCCTGGGCGTCGGGCGCACTGGAGGGCGGGTCCATGCTTCCATAGTCGAAGGACAGCCAGCGGATGACCTTGCGTCGGCGAAGGCGGCTACGGGCCTGATTGCCGGCAATGCGGAAGAGCCAGCTCTGGAACTGGCCGCTGGGCTTGTACTTGTTCGCCGAGCGGATCATGCGAACAAACGTCTCCTGGCAGAGGTCCTGGGCATCTTCCGGTGAGCCGAGCATACGGACGAGGAAGGCGTAGACCGGAGTCTGCCATCGCTCGACGAGTTGGCGATAGGCTTGTTCATCGCCCTGCACTCCTCGGATCATCAGTTCATCATCGGGGATCAACTCTTTGCTTCCCATTTAGCCCAACGCACGATTTCCAGGATCGTTTCGCTGTTTTTTTCACGCTTCTACGAACCGTGTTGACTAAGAAAAAAATGCAAAAACACCGAAAGGATTTCTGCGGCCCATCGTTTGGCCACTCAAGAACCGTAAGCCAAGCGACACCACGTGACAAGGATTGCCGGATCATGAAAACAACAAGCAGCCAGATCGGGAGCACCTTGATGCTCATCCTGCTCCTCGGCAGCCAGTCCGCCCCGGCGATGGTGACCGGGCCCACGACCATCGTCGACACCGGCCAATCCGTTTGCTACGACGAAAGCGTGGAGATCAACTGTACCGACGAAGGCGAGCCCTTCCACGGTCAAGACGCCCAGCACGACGGCAATCAGCCGAGCTTCGTCCTGAGCGGTGATGGACTGACCGTCGACGATCTGGTCACCGGCCTGACCTGGCAACAATCTCCCGACACCGATGAGGACGGCGACATCGACGCGGCCGACAAGCTGACCTGGGCCGAGCTCCAGGTCTACCCGGCCACCCTGAATGCCCAGGGCTTCGGCGGTTACACCGACTGGCGCCTGCCCACCATCAAGGAGCTCTACTCCCTCATCGATTTCCGCGGCATCGACCCCAGCGGCTACGAAGGTGGCACCGAAGACCTCGTCCCCTTCATCGACACCGACTTCTTCGCCTTCGCCTACGGCGACGAGAGCGCCGGTGAGCGCATCATCGACTCCCAGTACGGTTCGAGTACCGTTTATGTCGGCGGCAGCGACCTGGGCCAGCTCCTTTTCGGCGTCAACTTCGCCGATGGGCGCATCAAGGGATACGGCATGTCCATGCCCGGTGGGCTGGAGAAGACCTTCTTCGCCACCTGTGTCCGGGGCAACACCGAGTACGGCCTCAACGACTTCACGGACAACGGCGACGGCACGGTCACCGACCAGGCCACCGGCCTGATGTGGACACAAGACGACAGCGGCGAGGGAATGACCTGGGAAGAAGCCCTGATATACGCCGAGGAACTCTCCCTGGTTAGCCACGACGACTGGCGCTTGCCCAACGTCAAGGAACTCCAGTGCATCTTGGATTACACCCGCTCGCCGTCCAGCCACGGCACGGCGGCCATCGACCCCGTCTTCAACTGCACGGCCATCACCGACGAGGGCGGCAACCCCAACTTCCCCTACTACTGGACTGGTACCACCCACGTCAACTGGAGCATCATGGCCGGGGGCGCCGGCGCATACCTCGCCTTCGGTGAGGGGCTGGGCTGGATGCAGTCCCATTTCCCGCCTTACGACTACACCCTCATGGACGTCCACGGCGCCGGCTGCCAGCGCAGCGACCCCAAGATCGGCGATCCCGACGACTGGCCCTACGGCCACGGTCCCCAGGGCGACGTGATCCGCATCTTCAACCATGTGCGATGCGTGCGGAATGTCGACCCGGTCAGCGCCATCAACGACGAGGTGCCGACCCCGCGCACGGGACTCCAGTTGAAGGCCGCGCCGAATCCCTTCAATCCGTCCACCATCCTGAGTTTCACCTTGCCCGAGTCGGGATTCGTCACCGTCACCATCATCGACGCCGCCGGTCGTTTCGTGAACAGCCTGATCCAGACCGACCTGCCCAGCGGCGACCACGAGGTGATCTGGAACGGTCGTACCCACCTCGGCCGAACCGCCGCCAGCGGCGTCTATGTGGTGAAATTGACCTCAAAAGACATCACCAGCACTCTCAAACTCGCCCTCAGCAAATGAAGGACGCCATCATGAATCTGCCTCCCATTGTCATCCTGCCCTTCATCGTGGCTGCCCTCATGGCCGGCCTCTCCCAGGCCGCCCTGACTCCGACGACCCACCCCCTCTTCGACGGTGACGCGGTCCACGAGATCCACCTCACCTTCGACCAGTCCAACTGGTGGGACCAACTCGAGGACAATTTCGAGGGCAACGACGACCCGCCCTACCTCGAAGCCTCCTTCTCCTGGGGGTCGGAACACCTCGACACCATCGGAGTCCGGTTCAAGGGCAACAGCAGCTACACGTACAATGGGTACAAGAAGTCCTTCAAGCTGGACATCGACGAGTTCGTATCCGGCCAGGACATCGATGGCCTCGACAAGCTCAACCTCAATAACTGCTTCCTCGATCCGAGCTTCGTGCGGGAGAAGGCGGCCTACGAGCTGTGTGAGTCCATGGGTATGGCGGCCGGACGCACCAACTACGCCGCCCTGTACATCAACGGCTCCTACTGGGGCCTCTACCTGCTCGTCGAGCAGCAGGATCAGGAATTCATCGAGAGTCGCTGGGGTGCCGGTGAAGATGGGAATCTCTGGAAGGGCGAGCCTGTCGGCACCTTCGAGTACCTGGGTTCCAACGAATCCTCCTACCACAGCAGCTACGAGCTGAAGACCAACGAAGAGGACAACGACTGGTCCGACCTGGTGGATTTCGTCGACCACCTCAACAACACGCCCCTGTCGGTCCTTCCCGACAGTCTTCACAACCGACTCGATGTGAGCTCGGCCCTGGCCATGCTCGCCATCGACAACTTCGTGGTCAACCTGGACAGCTACATCGGCCGCTGCGCCAACTACTACTTCTACCACCGCGACCTGGACGATCGCATGGTCTTCACCAAGTGGGATCAGAATGAAAGCTGGGGCGTGTTCAACCAGTACAACATGTCCATCACCCAGCTCCAGCAGCTGGACCCCTTCTGGACAAATCCCCAATACAACCAGGACCGCCCCCTGGCCGAGCGCCTGTGGCAGGTCCAGGCCTATGAGGACATCTACCTCGGCCACATGAAGAAGCTCATGGCTGGAGCGGCCGAGCCCACCACCCTGGTCGCCCGCATGGAGGAACTGCGCGATCTGGTGCGTCCTTATGTCGAGGACGACCCCAACTCGATGTTCACGGTGTCGCAATTCGAAGCCTGCATGACTTCCAACGTCAACGCGGGCGGCGGCGGGCCCGGCCGGACCATCCCCGCCCTGCAGACCTTCATCACCAATCGCCACAACTACCTGTCCGGCTTGATCGGCACCTGGACGCCCATCGAGGGCCTGGTCCTGAACGAGCTCATGGCCAGCAACAACAGCACCATCGCCGACGAGGCCGGCGACTACGACGACTGGATCGAGATCACCAACACCAGCGGAGTCAGCATCTCCCTCAGCGGTCTCGGCCTGACCGACCATCTCGAGGGCACCCCCGACTTCATGTTCCCCGACATCGACCTGGCCCCCGGCGAGTGCCTTCTGATCTGGGCCGACGAAGAGCCCGGCGAGGGCGACCTCCACACGCCCTTCAAGCTGGACGCTGACGGCGAGGACGTCTTCTTGACCGACGGTGTCGTGGTCATCGACCAGGTGACCTACCCGTCCCTGGGATCCGACGTCAGCTATGGCCGCTGGCCCCACGGCTCCGGCGCCTGGACCCTGCTCTCCGAGGCCACTCCGGGGTCCGAGAACCAGAACCCCGAGGAACCCGAGGCCGTTGTCCTTTTCATCAACGAGTTCATGGCCCAGAACACGGTCGGCATCCAGGATCCGAACGGGTCATACGAGGACTGGGTCGAGATCTATAATCCCGGCCCTGGCGATGTCGAGATGGGTGGCCTGTTCCTGACCGACGACCTGACACTCACCACGCAATGGTCCTTCCCCGACACCCTGCTCGCCGCCGGCGAGTTCCTGCTGGTCTGGTGCGACAGTGATCCCGAAGACGGGCCCTTGCACACCAACTTCAAGC
>Ga0209475_10002472_pt1 | contig 18477 bp, 12 predicted proteins | sample tdDd471_FD_187128 | JGI IMG/M metagenome (GOLD analysis project Ga0209475, IMG submission 187128) | Marine sediment microbial communities from the Atlantic coast under amendment with organic carbon and nitrate - tdDd47.1 (SPAdes)... | ecosystem: Environmental > Aquatic > Marine > Coastal >... | reverse complement strand
CTATTAATTGATCCTAAAATTTGATTTTCAAGTTCTGTTTTCTGATCCACCGATACCATTTTTATAGTTACGCAGGAAGTAAAAATAAAAAGTGAAGTTATAAAGAATGTGTAAATTGCAATATATTTGTTCATTGCCTGATCTCCCAATGGTAATCGTTATTTGCTTTTCTGTTTTGCGACTTTTGTTGGATCTTTCGTTGGCAAAAATGTGTTTAAAATGGGAACTATGTCATATCGTCTGATTTTGTTTTTTTCAAGTGTGTTCTGCAAAATTGTGCCGAGGAAAAACCATGCATTCATATTTATATCCATATTCAGGTTGCCATAATTTATCCACATTGAAACAAGGCTTACTTCAGGATCAAGCATTTTTATATACCAGCTATTAATGAAATCTCGATTGTTTTGCACCTTGGGATCTTCTTCTTCAGGATCAAGGAAGATGAGCATTTCATCAAGCTGAGCTAAAGAAAGTCTCGTTATGTCCACATTACCTTCGACAAACCTGTCAGCAAGACCAAAGTTTAGTTTGATTAGCGAGGAAAATTCTGTTTCAGAGGTGACCGTTTTGCTGTCTTTTGATGTGAGATAAGCCAGATTTAATCCGGTAATCTGGTTTTCAAAATGAACATGAACATCAAGTGGATCTGGGAACATGGAAGCAATATGTACCTGTAATGCTCCAGTTATTCCACCACCGAGAAGAGAGACATACATTCGGTTTATTGCAAAAGTGTTATCCTGATAAATAATATCCAATGAAATGTCATTAGCTTTCAACTCTTTCACAACATTGTTTGTTTTTTGCTTCCACAAGACAGTATCAATTTGGAAGTTTGCCTGTTGCTGCATGTAGGTCCGCATCGTTTCGTATAAAATGTTTCGCGACTGCGATTTGAAGATATCAATGTCGGATTTGACTAAAGTTTTGTTCTTTAAGTCAATAAGCTGAATGAGCGGAACATTGGTGTCAAAATCATTTATTTCAATTGTGGTATCTGTAGTGGTTGTTGTTTTATCATCATTTATGATTGTTTTAGTAGAATTAGCTTTGAAATTGAAGTTATCAGCGATTAGCTTTCCTTCAAGTTTTGAAATTGAGTTGGGTAGAGATGTGATTTTTAGTTCAATTCCTGCAAGACCACTAACGTATAAATTTTCCAATAGATTGTTGTTTTTCCTGTTGTCAATAATTGCTTTGGTATCAAGAGTAAAAGAAGGAAAAGTGGTTTTGAAATCAACAAAAATATTTTTAGTGGTTTGCAAGTTACTTACATTGCCACTTGCCAGAAAGTTCAAACCTACGCCAGGAACCTTTAAGTTAAACTCTTTCAAACTTATTGACTGCAGATCTTCAAGTGTTAATGACGCATTTAGACTTGAAGATTCAAGGCTGTGTTGAAGTGTGTCAGGTTTGTTCAGATTGGCAAGGGTAATGGTGTTTGTAATTGAAATTCGGTCTGGGTGTAAATCAGCTTCAGCCGTAAGTGGAAGTTCTACTCCTTCGATATTTCCATTTAGATTCTGTGAAAAGTTATTTAAAGACAGGTTGTTGTTTTTCAGGTTCAAAGTATCAAAAGATGACGACATTTTGACTTTGGTGATTTTAGCTTTTGCAAGATGCTTTAGTTTCAAAGAAAGTTTGGGCTTTGTTAATGTTGCAGTTTCTGTTTTGGCGGATACAATTTCATTACAGTTAAAATCTATATTGCTTTCAACCTTACTGAATGCCTGATCAAGAATAGAACCTTTGACAATAGAAATAATTGAAAGCTTTATGTCGCTAATTGTAATTACTTCTTTGGCGCTGTTTAGTTGAGAAATTAACAGTTCGAGTTTGTTGTCTATTCTTGAAGGAGTAAATTTGATCTCTAGCGGTATTTCAATATCCTTAATATTAAGTTCCAAATCGTTTTTTAAAATGGAGCTGATAGCGATGTTGCCTGAGGTGGAGAAGTTTCGGGGCTTGCCTTTAGTTTTGAATTCAAGTCTACCTGCTTTTATTTCTAGGGCTTGATCCGGATACGAGAAATTTAAATTGTTCATTTGAATACTGTTAGTAAAAACTACTGGCAGTTTCATTGGGTCTTTTATATTAAACGAAAAAGGCTTAGTGCTGTTTGCAGATAAGGCAGTTGTAAGCTTCCCGGTCATTTCAAACTTGGGAATACTTGCTTTTATGCCAGATGGTACGAGAGCAAGTAGTTTGTTCAAATCAAGTGGTTTTAATTTGAAATTCATTTTCACAAAATTGACCAGCTGTTTTTGAAGGTCTAATTCAGTTTCCATTGAAAAACTTGCCAGCAAAGTGTCTTTAACGGCTATGTCCAATTTGTCGATTATGAATTTGCTATCTACAAGATTTACCCTTGCTCTTGTGTTGAGTTTAAGATCCAGTTCTGCTGTGCCAATGCTATCATCCTGATATTGTATTTTATCTATGCTTAGGCTAAGAGAAGATCCGGCATCACTTACAGCAATGGAGTCTGCACCAGCGTCGAACTTTAGTTTTAAGTTTGAAATATCTCCAAAGTCAGATGATATCTGACGAATGGAAAAATCACCGTTTGAATTGATCGCCCGATTTGTATCTGTAGTTGGATTGGAGGAAGTTTTGATATTTATTATTGAATTAATGCCTTTGATGTGCAGATTCATTGGTTTATAGGCAAGCCAGATTTGGTTGAGCGAGATCATTCCTGACGTTTCAGGAAGACCTTTATTTAACACCTTTGGTACATCAGCGTTTACGTTCAAGTTTTTAACTAAAAAGTTGCCACCAAAATCAATTCGATTATCCAGAGCTTTGGCATACGGTGCTAGTTTGTCAAGTGGTAAGCTCAACTTTTTTAAGGTGGCAGATAAATTGTTTTGTTCCAGTAAACCGTTTAGTTTTGCAACTAGATCTATAATCTCATGTTCATTGAAGGATAATGTCAAAGTTTCAAGTGTCGCCTTATCATCAGCCATACTTGCATTCGCAATTATTGTATTTGTGATCTTTATTGGATCTATTGGCCAATCCGTTTCTATTTTCTTGCTTGCAATATTTAGTTGATGTTGGATCTTGATGGTAGGATTTAGTACATTGTCTGCTGCAAGTTTTGTATCCATACTTACAGAAAAGTCCGTCAGAACTTTTTGGGGATTACTTTGCTCAAAATGCAGGTTAGCACCTTCTGAATTTTGATTTGCTATTTTAACATTAACGTCAAAGTGACTGGAAATCTCAGAGAAAAATCCGTTAATTGCAAGATTCAGGTGATTAAAGTCGATTACATGGTTGCCATCATTGGCATAGGCAGTGAAGTTACTAATACTGAAACTATGCAGGACAATTTTAAACGATGACTTTTCTGTAGTGTCCGATGGTTCCTCAATGTCTTCAACAGTAGTTGGTGCATCGCTTTTCGGAAGTGTTTCAAGAAACGCTGTTATATTATCTGTTTTCTTGTTTGCCAGATAATTTACATGTGGCGAATCAATAAGTATGTTATGGATGTGAAATTCGTTGGAAAAAATATCCCAAATGGAATATTCCAGTTGTATCTTGTTTATTGTTAGCAGTGGTTTTTTAAAACCTTCAGTAGCTGCTATTTCAACATCATCGATGTTCAAACCTGAGAATATTGAAAAATCAAGATACCCGATTCTGACAATCTCAGGATCTATTCCGCCAAAAGTTTCAAGCGAGTAGTTTTTAATTGAATTGAATGGGAAGAATGTAAGGATAAGTAATAACAGTGTTAGCAATAAAAATATTGGAAAGACTATCCATTTTAAAAATATTTTCAGGACTGATTTTGTTGCTCTGCCAGTTACTTTGAATATATTCACATTTTGGGTCGTGGCTTTTTCTGGCTCGTGGTTGTTATTGTTTTTTGTATTCTCTTCAGGCAATATTGTCTCCTGTTTGTGGGAAACTATTTGACAACAGCCCTTTCGCCAAGAACATCAAATACTTCTTCCAATGTCGTAAGACCGGCAGTGGCCTTGTTAACACCATCTTCAAATAAATTGTGGTTAATCATTTCTTCAAGTAGAATTCGTCGGTCGTTTCTATCGTTGATGGAAATAAGTTTTTCTCGCTCTTTGGGAGTGATATGCAATAATTCTTCAATGACAATTCTACCACTATAACCGGAGCCCATGCACTGGTCGCAACCTTTACCTTTTCTCCAGATGGTATTTGTTAGGTCTACAACAGGTTTGACTCTTTCCAACAGATCTGCTGGCGGATCGTATGTTTCCATGCAATGGACGCATACTTGTTTGACCAACCTCTGGGACAGAACCGCAATAAGCGAGTTGTGCAGGTTGTAGGGGTCGACGCCAAGTTCCAGTAACCTGTCAATTGCTCCAACAGTTGAAATACTATGAACAGTACTGATTACCAAATGCCCTGTATAGGCTGCTCTTACTACCGTTTTTGCAACTTCGGGTTCTCTTATCTCGCCGATCATAATTACTTCAGGATCTTGACGAAGCAGGTTGGCCAGACCGCTCTCAAAGGTGAGATCCTTTATCGGGTTGATTTGTATCTGAGTTACTCCCTCTATTACATGTTCAACCGGATCTTCCAGCGTGTTAATGTTTAAGCCTTTTTTGGTTTTCAAAAGATGGTTAAGAGAAGAATAGATTGTGGTTGTCTTTCCAGACCCTGCAGGACCCACAAGTAGTACAAGACCGGAGTTTTGCTTAATAGCTTCTTTCAAGGTTTCGGTGGTAGACATCGACAGTCCCAATCTGTCAAGGTCATACGAAATCTGTGTGTCGCCGAATATTCTGGCAACGATCTTTTCTGTTCCCATAATTGGAACTACGGAAATTCGGAAATCATAGGCCTTATTGTCATGTGTATATTCAAGCCGTCCATCCTGGGCTGCTCGATGTTCATCAAACCTCAGCTGAGACATAACTTTGACAATGTTAATTAACTCGCGTTCTCTGTTTGTACTGAAAGAGCAGATATGAAACAAATTGCCATCAATTCGATATTTAATTTCAAACCAGTCTGATGATCTTTGCATGTGAATATCGCTGGCATGCCAGTAAATTGCTTGGGAAAATAGAAAATTAATGATGCTGTTGTACGACTTGCTTTTATCCAGAAGCATATTGTCAATGTATGACTGGATGTCTTGAATAGGAAGAGCTTGATTGTATTTGTCTGGCGTGTCTCCGTTGTATCGAGTGGAATGTCCAGCGCTTTCAATGGCCATATCAAATGTAGATTTTGTTTTGTGTTCAGGTGGCTCGGTAGAGTTTGGGTCGGCTTTTTGTTTTAGTTTTGTTTTTACAACTTTTGCTGTGACAAGGATAATTATCAATAGCAGAATAATTATCAGAGGCTTATGATATCGTGTCAACAGGACAAAGGGGTCGTTTTGTGTCTCTATAATATCCAAAACAATTGCGAGTTCTTGATGAATTCGATGGATTCTAATTCGAATATCTTTCAATTTCTCCTTGTTTTTTTCCTTGTTTAAATCAACGTTTAGAGAAAGTTGTAGATCAGTTAATCTTTGTTTGTTACTAATAAGTTTGTCCATTGTCATGGAGCGGTATTTATCATGAAACATTTTGGTTTCATGCTGAGTGAATGGAGATAGTCCTTCATCGGATTCAGAGTTTGTTATGTATTCATCATCTGCACGCAAACTTGAAAGTGTTCCCAGGGAGAAAAAACAAAGAATCGCGACTATGATGCATAGACTTAATGTTTTTGAGAATCTATAATATAAAAAGCTAAACATTGATGAAATCAAAATATGTCTCCAGAAAAACGAAAGAAAAATCCCGTATAATTATCATGCGATTAACGCAAATCATAGTATCAGATAGCCATGTTTGCGTCAAATAATATAGCTTGCAAATCTTTGTTTTATCAAATGGTTACATAGATGAAAGCTTTTGTCTGTTTAGTGTGTTGAACCGTGATTACATGTTATATAAGTTTGCGCTTTCTCTTATAAGTAATCTTATCCATTTGTAAATAGGCAATTTTTGGGTCTTTTGAGAATACCTTAAAAAAAGGTTGTTACGAATCTGCTAAAAAATGTTTCAACAAAATGTCATTTGGGTGGTATAAACACCATGGTATGAAAATAAACGTAATAGAAAGGGTTCTGATTCTGCTATTTGATGGTTTTAGCGCGGTATCGGCGAATCTGGAATAAATGATAAACTATATGTTTCCTGATTTGTAAGGAGTTAACATGAAACTGGTAAAAATTGGAGAAATACACAGTCCATATGAAGATTGGGCACCCAGCCAACCACCCGAAAAAGCAGCAAAAAACATTGAAGATTTCAAGATTGTGTTGGACAAGGGTTACGAGGATTATCTGACATCATTGGAAAAATTTAGTTACATTTACGTTCTTTTCTACATGGATAGACTAAAAAGTGATGTTAAATCAAAGGTTTCTCCACCCTGGGCAAATGGACAAAATGTTGGTTTATTTGCAAGCAGATCACCCAACAGGCCAAGTCCTGTGGGACTCTCGGTTGTTCGTTTATTGGAAGTCCGAGGATGTGAGTTGATTATTTCGCCAATCGACGCTCTTAATGGTACTCCTGTTCTGGATATCAAACCATATTTCAAGGGTTTGGATACTAAAGAGGATGCAAACTATGGTTGGCTTGAAAAAGATAAAAATGCCGAGCATGTAATTCAGCATTTACGGGCAGTACCTCACGATCACCATCATCACGACCATAATCACAATGATGAACATGATCACCATCACCATGACCATCACCATGAACATGGTAAAAATGATCATGACAAAAAGTAATTACAGCTGGTTATTTATAGTTTAAGGAGTAAATATGAACGAAAATATTGCAGATGCAACAGGAAAACTTTGTCCGGTACCACTTGTAATGACAAAGAAGATATATGATAAGCTTTCTGAGGGCGATAATATGACAACGCTGGTTGATAATGATACATCAGCCAAAAATGTTGAAACATTCATACTTGAATCCGGTGGGAAAGTTACTTCCAGTAAGGAAGGAAGCCTTACAACTTTAAGTATTGTCAAGGGCTCACAAGCTCATTCAGGTAAAGCTGAAGAATATTGTACAATTGAGCAGCCGAATACAACTTCTGTCCCGAGCGTTATTTATATTCCCAAGGATAAAATCGGCAATGGTGAGCCAGATGATCTGGGTTCGGCTCTCATGTTGGCGTTTCTAAATACCATCAAAGATGTAGAGCCATATCCATCACACGCTATATTTATGCATAATGGTGTGAAACTTCTGGAAGAGGGCAGTAAAACAGCGGAAGCAGTTAGCGGTTTTAGCAAGTTAGGTATTAAGGTTATTGCATGTGGTACCTGTCTTGATTATTTTGGACTGACCAATAAGCAAAAAATAGGCAAAATATCCAATATGTTTGATATTTTGAGTATGTTGACCAATGCCGGGAAAATAATTACTCCATGAAGTAGGTTTGTTATGACTGATAAAATTCGCCTTGCCCAACTTGTCGAAGCTGGTGGCTGTTCTGCCAAATTAAGTCCTGCAGATCTTGAAAAGGTTCTGGGAACAGTTCCTCTGCCTGAACATCCGGATATCATTGTGGGTTCCCAAACACATGATGATGCTGGTGTTTTGCGAATGAAAGACGGGACTTATATGATTCAAACTACCGACTTTTTTCCACCAATGGTCGATAATCCTTACGAATTTGGACAAGTTGCAGCAGCAAATGCTTTATCGGATGTTTATGCTATGGGTGGCAAGCCCATAACTGCACTTTCACTTGTAATGTTTCCATCTCAGGTTTTAAGTTTGGATATATTGTCACAAATGCTAAAAGGTGGAAGTGACAAGGCAGATGAAGCAGGTGCATTGATGATGGGCGGTCATACCATTGATGATGATATTGTCAAATATGGCTTGGCTGTTACCGGTACGGTTGATCCCGAAAATCTGGCAACAAATGCAAACGCTAAAATTGGGGACAAATTGATATTAACCAAGGCCCTTGGTACTGCCGTTCTGACTGGAGCAAGAAAAGTCGACATGATTAGCGAGTTGGAAGTAAAACCTGCAGTAGAGTCTATGATTGAGTTGAACAACATTGCCTGTGACACCATGAACAGCTACAAAGTAAAGGGTGCTACTGATGTAACTGGTTTTGCGCTTTTAGGCCATAGCTTCCGTTTTGCCGATGCCAGCGATGTAACTTTCAGAATAGAATCATCTGAATTACCTGTTTTACCGAAAGCTCTTGAACTTATTGATCTTGGAGCAATTCCCGGTGGTGCAATGCGTAACCTTGCATTTGTGAAAGACAGAGTGCAATTCTTACCTTCGTTGAGAGACAACCTCAAGTGGCTGGCACTGGATCCACAAACTTCCGGTGGCCTCCTAATATCAGTTGCTGCTGACAAGGCTGAAGATATGCTAGATGAACTTAAGGGTAAAGGACTAAAATATAGTTCGATAGTTGGAGAAGTTTTGCATCCTGGTGATAAAAGAGTTTTACTTGCCTGATGAGTTGAGTGACAATGACTAAAAAAGAAGACGAAAAAGTAAGAATTGGCACCAAGAGAGCTTTGCCACCAGCAATACGGACGGGGTCTGTGTTTATAAGAGCACTTCATCTATTTCCAGCCTCAATGCTTTTGGCTGGGATATGGTTTGGAATACCCAAAAGCGAACTTGGAATCTTCTGGATGTTTGTTGGCATAAGCGGAATAATTTTATTGGCAACAGAAATGTTTTCTCATCCCGGCTTGTATAGGCAAGGTGCGGGACTAGCTATTTTTTTAAAACTTGTACTAGTGTCGCTTATTTCATTTGCCGGTGAGTGGGCCGGTGTACTGATGATACTTGCTTTTTTCATAGCAGTACTGGGCGCACACTTCCCCAAACACTTAAGGCACAGAATTCTTTTCTGATGTGTCCTGTTAAAGTGAATTTAAATTTATATACTATAAGCATATAAAAATGTGAGTATTTCTAAGCTTTTATGTATATCTAAATCGCTTCTATTTCTTCTAGTTTTGCTATCAATTTTTCAATGTCTATGGGCTTGGTGATATAGCCATCGCATTCTGATTTAAATGCTCTGCTAACATTTTTAATGTCTGACAAGGCTGTGGTCATGAGTATTTTACTGCCCATTCCCGGAACAACACCGAATTTATTTTCAAGACCACGTATTTGTGCCAAGGCTTCCTGTCCGTCCATGTTTGGCATCATTATGTCCAAACTTATAAGATCGTAAGGATTATTTTCTTCCAAAGCTAAACGAACAGCCTCAACTGCTTCAATGCCATCAGCTGCTACATCACAAGTTCCAAATTTATTAAGGTTACCGGTCATAACAAGACGGGAAACAAGATCATCCTCTACAACTAATATTCGCATTCTGTTCTCCTGATCTAAAAACAAAGTAAATGAGTTGATTTTAATTGAGCCATTGCAAAATTTTGCTTTGTACCTCTTGGGGATTTATTGGTTTAGTTATGTAGTCGTCCATACCAGCAACTACACATCTTTGCCTGTCTTCAGTTGTGGTATGAGCTGTCATTGCGATAATAGGAATGTGTAATTCTGTCCCTTTTTCCAACTTACGAATATCCATGGTTGCTTCAATTCCATCTTTTTCGGGCATCTGTATGTCCATAAATACCAAGTCGTAATTGGAACTGTTCAAGGCTGAAATCGCCTTGTTGCCATCTGTTGCAAGATCAATAGAATAGCCAAGTTTTGTGATGATTCCTATTGCAACCTGTTGATTTACAAAATTATCTTCAACTAAAAGAATTTTTGCATTCTTTTGTCTGGATTCTGAAACAATATGCTTGGTAATGAGACGGTTTGTGAAATTTTCTTCAGGTTCATTATCAAATACCGCAACTAGAACATTGTATAAATTCGATGGAGTTAGGGGTTTCGTGATGTATGCATCCAGACCATGTTGCTTGGCTTTGGTGGCATCTCCTCTGTTTCCATATGCTGTTGTTAATATCAATTTGGTGTTTTTGTAATCACTATCTGCTCGCAATATACTGGCAAATTTGAATCCATCCATTTCCGGAAGAAATTTGTTTACTAATATAATGTCATATTGTGAATTGTTTACATGTGCAATTTGCAACTCCTGCAGGGCAGCTTCAGCAGATTTACATTCTTTATATCTTGTACAATTCCATGACCGTAGAAAGGCTACTATAACAGATCTGTTGGCTATGTTTTGGTCTACAATTAATATTTTCTTTTGGCGAATATCTGTTTCACCGATTATTATCTCATCATTGTCACCTATTTGCTTATCGATTTCAATTGTGAACCAGAATGTCGAGCCAACATTAAACTCACTCTCTATTCCTATTTCACCACCCATTAAGTTGGCAAGTTGCTTTGAAATCGACAAACCAAGACCTGTCCCCCCAAACTTTCTAGTTGTTGATGAATCTGATTGTTCGAAAGCATGAAACAATTTTGGTAATTTTCCTTTAGGGATTCCTACTCCCGTATCGCTTATGCTAAAGCACAGTTTGGCTTTATTTTCCGTCTCGCTTACAATCTTTACTCTGGTTGAAACTTCACCATTTGAAGTGAACTTAATCGCATTTCCAATCAAATTAATAAGTATCTGGCGTATCCTGCCCGGGTCACCACTTAGCATGACTGGAACATTTGATTCGATTGCATTGGTATACAGCAAGCCTTTTTCCTGGGCTTTTAGTCGTAAAATTTCATGTACACTATTCACGGTGGATCTTAGGTCGAAGTCAATAATTTCCATATCAATTTTTCCAGCTTCGATTTTGGAAAAATCAAGGATGTCGTTAATTATTGATAATAATAGATCACCGCTTGTACGAATTGTTGTGGTTAATTGTTTTTGTTCTTCATTCAGATCAGTTTTTAAAAGAAGGTGTGTCATGCCAATAACACCGTTCATTGGTGTTCTTATTTCATGGCTCATGTTGGCCAGGAATTCGCTTTTAGCTCTACTGGCAATTTCAGCATCCTGTTTTACCTGCTGCAACATGGAAGTTCTGTCTTCAACCATTTTTTCAAGCTTGTTGACTGAGATCTTGGCCATTTTGTTAAGTTTCCACTTTTCACATAGCAAAATGGCCATTTGTTGTGCTTCAATTTCGCCAAATGGCATTTTAAGAAATAATAGCCTGTCGATTGCGTTAATTTTAGAAGAGATATCTGCTAGTGAGTAGTCAAAAGCATCAGAATATATGACAAATTGTATTTCTTTGTCGATATTTGCAATTTTTTCAACAGTTTTCAAACCAGTAAACTTTGGTGAAACTCCAACATTTACAAAAGCCATTGCATAAGGTGTGGTCTTTAGGTTGGCTTTTTCAATCATTCTTAGAGCTTCATTTCCATCGAAAGCAAAATCTATTGTAAAATTCTGATACTGATTTATAAGGGGGCCTGCTTCATCGTTTGCTTTTGTTTCAGTAATTTTGCCTTGATAGTTGTTTACAAGAATATTCTTATATTCTTTATGTATGTTTTCATCACTGTCGACAACTAGAATGTGTTTATTTATGTCCATAGACATGTTTATTTCCTTTAACCTCTTATTGCGTATGGCCTGAAAAATAGATTTTTGATTTAAAAATACCAAGCAACACGTTTTTCTTGGTCTCTTAACTTTTCCAGTTTATGCCGTTTGCAATCTGCACCACCCTTAATTACAATGTAGTAAAAAATTATTTCAAAACAATCAGCCATAAAGCTTGATAATGGCTGGAAGACATTGTGATTTTTTGTCAGTGATCAAAAAAAATGGTGATATGAAAAGAACGGAAATGCAATAATCACCCAATTGCATATTTATAAAAATCGCTTATCGCAGAACATATATATGTATGATCGGTCATTGTTTATAAAATGTAAGCATAAAAAATGATTAGTACTGGATTTGTTGTGGTGAAAAAGTATGGTTTTGAGGGATTAAATGAATCTCTAGTTGGCATATAAATGAAAAAAGCCATCTCAGAACTGTAATTAGTTTCTGAGATGGCTTTTAATTTCTGTCAGTATTTTTACAGATGGAAGCCTGTTTATTTGTTGTTATGCACAAGAAGTTTTTGTCTCAAAGCCAACATGGACAACAATAAAAGCAAAATCGCCATTGCAGTCGCATTTCCGCCTTGTTGTTGGCAACCACTATCTGAATTTGCAGGAGGCTGTTGTGTATCTTCTTCTGCCACGTCAGCGGTTTCATTAACATCAGTATCACCATCTTCAACAGCTTCATTGCAGGCACCAGCAGTACAACCAGCTTCACCGCATTTTTCCACAAGACCCCAAATAGTTCCGGTATTATCGCACTGAACAACGTCATTACCGCTACAGGTAATTTCTTCTGGAGTACACAATTTGGTGTCTTCTTCTTCATCGCCATCTGGTTCTTCGGAAACTTCTGCTTCTTTTTCTTCTAACTCTTCTTCAATCTCCTGTTCCAGTTCACTTTCATCACCATCAGAAATTTCACTTCCCTCGATGTCATCGTCCATGTCGCCATCAGGTGGTTCTACAATAGAGCAGTCAACTGTTTCGGGTTTTGTAATTGTGTAATGTACTTCTGGCGGAGCAGGTGCACCACCAAGTCTGCCTCGTGGGAAATATTTAAGTACCAGATTGTTGTTATCAATCTCAATTTTTAGAAAGTGAATGTTATCACTTTGCTTGATACGTCCCTCGCAAAATAAAGCCGGCTCTATCATCATTGCGATGGCTTCTGATTCAGCAGCACCGCCTGTGGTAATATGTATTGTTCCAAGTGAAGGGTCGTCTATAAAGCCTGCTGTGTTGTTTGGTTTGAACATTTCGTACATATGGTTATGTCCGGTGAAGACCATATCTACTTTATTGTCTTCAAAAACTTCAAAATAGTATTTTCCAACATTAGATTCGTCAGATTCATGTCCCAAAAGTCCGAATAGAGCAGGGCAGGTGAAAAACGGTTCGTGTACAAAAACAAATTTCCACATTGCGCTCGTTGCCTTCAATTGTGTATCAAGCCAAGCTGCCTGAACCGCTGGATCGGTGTCATGGTTGGTTATTACAGCAAAAAATGCATTGTTGTATTCGAAGGAGTAGTAGCTTTTATTGTTTTCATCATTATTACTTGGAGTAGGGAAAATCCTTGTTACATTTTGTCCGTTACCTTCACCCGGGCCATCGTCGTGGTTTCCAATAACTGGCATAATGGGAACGCTTCTGGAAACTTCAAAGGTCTCGTTAAGATATTCTTCCCACTGATTTATTTCACTTCCATCTCTAACCATATCGCCAGTATTTACCATAAAATCGGCACCAGTGTTTTTTGCCGCCGAAAGGAATTTGGAGCCATAGGCAGAGCCTTCGCCTTGTGAGCGATTGTCTCCCATAGCGATGAATGAGAATGGTTTGCAGGGATCAACAGGTGCTGTTTTAAAAGTAAAATCACCAGTTTGCGAATTTCCTATGTTGATTGTGTAGTGGTACATCGTGTCCGGTGAAAGGTTTGTCAGGCGAAAATGGTAGGTCCATTTTACGTCTCCGCCCAGGTTTTCTTTGGATTCAATGTTTAACGTTGTTCCATAAGTAGCAGTTTCACCGAATTCCATTGTAATATCAGGAAGTTCATCTGCATGTTGACAAGATACCATAACCTCGCTTTGTGGTGTTGATGAGAAGGTAACCCAGCTTTTAATGTTGACAGAAGCAAACGAATTGCTTGCAGCAAGCAGGATAACCATCACAAGAGTAACGCTACAAAGTGATACTATGCTATGGATCACTCTAGATTTCATTGCAAACCTACCTCTCCGGTGATTTTATGCCAGCGACATATAAAAGAATAATAATATAACAGCATTTAACGAAAACTTAACGTATTTCTAACAGATGGCATTCTATTGTTTACCCTTATTATTGTCAATGATATGGTTTTATTAATTTTGCCTAATTTTTTAATTGTTTCTTTTATGCATGTAATTACTAGACTTAAACTTATGGCTTATTTTTCTTAGAGTTGAGAACAATCGCATTGTTAAGGGGCGAATTATTCTTTAAAATTAGTATCTTATGCTTGTTCAGCTTGCCAAGACTAAAGGTCGTCTTGCCCCTGTTTTTTGTTTATGTTATACTCACATTCAACAATATAAAAAATGAACGGCTAGCGAAATCGAGGTCTTGATGCAGACTAGAATTACCATAGGCAGGGAAACAGCTGCAAAAACAAATAAGAAAACTTTAACTCTTGGTGGGCTTGTTTTTGCTGTTTTAGTAATTGCTATACTGCTTATGGAGACAATGCTACTGAAAGGAGAGATGATTGTCAGTGATACTGTCAATTTCGCAACAGTTCCAGAACCCGTGATTGTCAATCTGGGAAATCTGACAGAGAATGTCTTTATCCATGTAAGATCAGGAAGTAAAAAAAGACAAGTAGCCTTGAAAGTTAAGGTTTTAGATAAAGATGGAAAAGTGATTTTACAATTCAATGAGTCCATGCGTCATTATGGTTCGCGGTATTTTTCCTTTAAACCTGAAACAATTGGTCAATATAGGGTGTATGTTAAAGGTGAGAAAGGATTGTTTGGGACACAGGATGGCATTGCCAGTGTTAGAATTTATATAAATGACAAAAGATTCTTCTGGAAATTGTGGCGTCTTAAGTTTTAAGCTTACTGTTGCTTGATCGATGTTATATATCGAGTAATGGAGCTTTAAAGTTAGTATCATCAGAGTGAAAAAATCTAAGTTTGACGCGTAACTCCGCATAAATTTGCACAATATCTACTTATCCAATATAATGAACCGGCAGAAGTTGGTGTAAAGAGAATAGTCGAGCGACTAATGTTTTTATTGTTATGGTGCTGGTGTTGCTTGGAACAGGTTTTCTCAACTGTTATCAGTTGCTTAGGACGTTTGTCTAAGCTGCAAAGTCTGTAGGTTTTTTATTTGCGAAAATTGCTTAAATAAAAGTAAATTTTGGGGGTGTATTAATAGTATTGATAACTAGCGATTTTTGAGGTAAATATGATTCGACTCAGTTTTATTTTGTGTTTTTACAAGTTTAGAAAAAGGCAGTGTAGTATAATTGATGAAAAATAGTATAAGACCGTATTTAAATAAAATTACAGGAGAATCAAATGTCGGGTTCTCTGTTGAAAAACTGGTTGGCGATGCATCCAGCAGGGAATATTTTCGTATAGAGCTTGAGAATCATGTAAATGGTTTGAATAGCATTTGTTTAATGAAATTTAACCCTGATAATGCCTATGTTTCCGATGAAGCCAGTAGTGAAACAAATGAAACTTTTCCTTTTCTTGACGTTTTGCACTATCTTGGAAAAGGAAATATCAGAGTTCCTAAGTTTTATGGTGGAAAAGTATCAGAAGGTTTGCTCTTTTTCGAAGATCTCGGAGATGTTCAGTTTCTTCAGAATGTTCAAGCTAAAGACAGAGCTATACAGCTTGAATGGTACAAGAAGGCTGTCGATGTTTTAGTTAACTTTCAAAAACTTAATCATGAGCAAGAAACACAAGATTGTATAATATTTAAGCGCAAGTTTGATTACGACTTGTTAATGTGGGAATGTGATCATTATCTGGAATGGGGTATAGAGGAACTCTATAAAACAAAGATACCCGAAGCCGATAAATTGAAGTTTAATAAACACTTTGATGATATATGCAGCAAATTGGTGTCTCTTCCTCAAATTGTTGTGCATAGAGATTTCCAAAGTCGCAATATAATGGTGACAAACAACGAACTTTGCCTAATAGATTTCCAGGATGCTCTAATGGGGCCTGCTCCATATGATCTTGTTGCACTTTTGCGCGATAGCTATATCTCACTTGGTGAAGATTTAATCGAGGATATAATTGACTATTATGTAGATACCTACAATAAATTGTTCGACACCAAAATAATCAGAGATGAGTTCTATAACGCATTTTTACTTCAAACAGTGCAGCGTAAACTTAAAGATTCTGGTCGCTTTGTATTTATAGACAGAGTGAAGAAGAATCCTTTCTTCTTGCAGTTTATTCCAGATAGCTTATCTTACGTAAAATGGGCTTTATCTCGATTGCCTGAGCTGGCGGAGTTGTCCGTTTTGCTTGGCGGTTATGAAGAAAGGTTGAAGTTATGAAAGCCATGATTCTTGCCGCGGGAAAAGGGGAGCGATTGCTTCCGCTTACCCAGTCGATTCCGAAACCTCTATTTCCAATTGCGAATCTGCCTAGTATTCGCTACAGCATAGAATTTCTTAAATATTACGGTATTCGCGATATCATTATAAATTTGTATCACCTGCCAAGGGCCATTGAGCAAGAGCTTGGTGATGGTTCTGTTTTAGGTGTGAAAATTTCATATAGCCACGAGGAAGAGTTGTGGGGAACCGGTGGTGGCTTAAAGCAGGTTGAAGAATTCTTTGCCGATGAAGAATGCTTTGTAATGATGAATGCAGACATTCTGGTCGATTGTGACTTGGAAGATGCAATTCATTTTCATCGAAGAAATGAAGCAGTTGCCACAATGATTCTGACACAGGAAGGGTCTGTTACACAATATGGAGCTGTGGAAATAGATGACGATAATGCCATTCGCAATATTGCCGGCAGAATTGATGATGTGAGAGAAAGTGACAGAATTCCTGCGGTATTTACCGGAATTCACATAATGTCCCCCAAGGTTTTTGAGTATATTCCGCCTAACATTCATTCATGTATAAATGACTATGCCTATCCAAAGATGATTCGTAACAAAGAAAAGGTCATGGGTTACCTTATGGAAGGTTTCTGGGCAGATATTGGAAAACCGGAAACTTATTTCTCAACTAATTTACGTTTCCTGGATAGAAGGATTGATCTGAAACATTATGACCCTCTGGCCCATTTCACCTTGAAGCCAAACAAAGACAAGGCAGACTTGGTTTGTTTGGGGGAAAATGTTGAGTTGGGTAGTGAAATTAAATTTATGCCGCCAATTATTGTAGGGCATAATGTAAAAATCGGTGATCGCGCTACAATTGGGCCATATGCCGTGATTGGTGATGGTTGTGTAATTGGCAAACATGCACAGGTTACAGAATCCATTATTTTTGCAGGTACTAAAATTGGTAATCGACAGAAGACCGTTGGTTACATAGTAGACAGAAAAAGAAAGCTCAAAGCTCCTATTGCCTCTGGAGATACTAATATTCTCAAGTTGACAGACTTCCCCGAATCTGAGCAAAAATAATTATTTGGATATTTTATAATTGAGTTCAGTTACTCAAGAAGAGGAAAAAGTATAAATTTCGGTGGAGGAGTTATGAGGCGAGTGCTGTTGTTTTATTTATGTGCAATGTTTCTTGGTGTAGTGTTTTTTTCGTGCGGAAATGAAAGTCAAATTTCTGATGGTGATAGTGATCTTACAGATTTAGAAAATGAACAGGTAGACGGGGATTACGAAAACAACCCAGATGCCAAAATAAAAATCAGTAATTTTAATATAGTGGAGAATCCCGCCAACGGTCTTTCCTTCTTTGCTGATTGGACAACCGATATTCCTGCGAAAACAGAATTGCTCGTATCTTGCTCATCCGGGTATTATAAAAAGTTTTCAAACGAACAAATGAATACAAAACACAGTGTATTCGTAATGGGGCTGATCGAAGAAAGTGATTGCAGTTTTGATGCAATTGCCAAAGATGATTCCGGTTTAACTCGCGTTATCTCGAAAGACATTTTGGTTGCAAGTGTTCCTGAAGCTTTCCCGGAAATTGAATTGGTGCATTTTAGTAAACGCAAAATGCAGAACGGCTGGACTCTTGTCAACCTGGTGCAGAGTTGGGAAAAATTGCCATTGAGTATAGCAATAATAGATGAGCAGGGGAGATATCGCTGGTACTACAAGTTGCCAACACAACACACTGGTTCCGACAATGAGTTAAAAGTAATGGATGATGGCATTCTCATTGGTGGCACATCAGGAAAAATTCCATCTCAATATGTAAGCTGGGAAGGTCAGATACTTTGGAGTGCTGATTTCTATTTGCACCATGAAATTCTTCCCTGGGCAGAAGATCAATACATGTTTCTGGGAGTAGTGGCTACCTGCGAGGGGGCTGAGTGGGATGCTGCTGATGTACATCTTTCAGGCTCAATGCATATTTGGGATGTTAAGGAAAATACGACCGTTTGGAATTGGGCATTTTGTGACCACTATACGCCAGAGGTAATCGTCGATGATTGGTGCCACCTGAATGCGATTGAGAAATTTCCTGAAGAAGATGCAGTGTTGATATCGTCCAGGGATCAGAATGCTATTTTCAAGATAAATGTAGAGAGTGGCGAGGTGGTCTGGAAACTTGGTGAAAATGGTGATTTCGCCATGAATAGTGATGACTTGTTCTATCACCAGCATGCACCTGAAATACAGGAAAATGGTAACGTTTTATTGTTTGACAATGGATATAAGGCACCAGTTAAAACAG
>Ga0209475_10002465_pt1 | contig 18522 bp, 17 predicted proteins | sample tdDd471_FD_187128 | JGI IMG/M metagenome (GOLD analysis project Ga0209475, IMG submission 187128) | Marine sediment microbial communities from the Atlantic coast under amendment with organic carbon and nitrate - tdDd47.1 (SPAdes)... | ecosystem: Environmental > Aquatic > Marine > Coastal >... | reverse complement strand
CTCCATGATCAGAACGGTCTTGCCGACGCCGGCGCCGCCGAACAGGCCGATCTTACCGCCCTTCGGATACGGGGTCAGAAGATCGACGACCTTGATGCCGGTAACGAGCTGTTCGGTTTCCGTCGCCTGATCGACATAGTCCGGAGCGGCGCGGTGGATCGGCGCGCGCTGCTTCGTGTTGACCGGGCCGCGTTCGTCGACCGGCTCGCCGATGACGTTCATGATGCGGCCGAGCGTTTCGGGACCGACCGGAACGGAGATCGGCGCGCCCGTGTCTTCGACTTCCTGGCCGCGGACCAGACCTTCGGTCGTGTCCATCGCGATGGTGCGAACGGTGTTTTCGCCCAGATGCTGCGCGACTTCCAGAACCAGCGGCTGTCCGTTGTTCGTGGTGGTCAACGCGTTCATGATCGCCGGCAAGTCGCCGTCAAAATGCGCATCCACGACGGCGCCAAGCACCTGCGTAATCCGACCGACAGTGTTCTTCGCCATAAGTCCGCTCCTACTTCTCAGCTCCGGGCCGCTATTCCATCAGGGCCCGCCGGGGACGTTCCCCGGCTGGTGTTCATTTTTAAAGCGCTTCCGCGCCGGAAATAATTTCGATCAGTTCCTTGGTGATCTGGGCCTGACGCGACCGGTTATACGTGATCGACAGGCTGTTGATCATGTCGCCGGCATTCCGTGTCGCGTTGTCCATCGCCGTCATCCGGGCACCCTGCTCGCCGGCGAAACTTTCCAGCATCGCCCGGAACACCTGGGTGGACAGATTCTTCGGCAGCAGAGCCGCAAGGATCTTCTCTTCTTCGGGTTCGAACTCGTAAACCGCACTCGCCCCGCCGGCCGCCGGAGCGTCCTTGTCGCTCTCCGGAACCGCGAAGGGGATCAGCTGCAGCGGCGTGACGATCTGGGTCAGCGCCGATACGAACTTGTTGTAGTAGACCGTGCAGACGTCGAACTCACCGGCCTCGAACATGGCGGTTACCTTGTCCGCCACCGTCGCCGCGCCTTCGAATGTCGGAATCGGCTTTGCCAGTTCTTCATAGGTTTCGACGAACAGGTCGCGGAATTCCCGGCGCAGCAGACCGACGCCCTTGCGGCCGATGATCAGCAGCTTGACGGTCTTGCCTTGCGCCTGCAGGGCCAGAATGCGTTGCCGCACGGCGCGGATGATGGAGCCGTTGAACCCGCCGCACAGACCGCGGTCGGATGTGACGATGACCAACAGATGGGTATCGTCCTTGCCCGTGCCGCTCAACATGGCGGGCGCTCCGGCAGAGGAGGTCCCCGCCGCCAGCGAACCCAGCATACGCTCGATCCGCTCGGCATACGGCCGGGCCGCCTCGGCCATGTCCTGCGCCTTGCGCAGCTTCGCCGCCGCGACCATCTTCATCGCGGAGGTGATGCGCTGCGTGGATTTCACGCTGGAAATCCGCGCTTTCAGTTCCTTCAAGTTGGCCATCTAGCCACCCTTGCCCTTTCGACCGCTACTTTCGACAAATCCGATTTCGAAGATCAACCTTCGCCCGATCAGGCGAAGGTCTTGGTGAACGCTTCCAGCGCGCCCTTGATCTTGCCTTCGGCTTCTTCGGTCAGCTGACCGCTGCTGTCGATTTCGTTCATCACATCGGCGTATTCGGACCGCATGTGGTCCAGCAAGGTCTTCTCGTAACGGCCGACATCGCCGACCGCGACCTTGTCGAGATAGCCTTTGGTGCCGGCATAGATGCTGACGACCTGCTCGGACACTTTCAGCGGCTGATACTGGGGCTGCTTCAACAGCTCGGTCAGGCGCGCGCCGCGGGCCAGCAGACGCTGGGTCGAGGCATCGAGATCCGACGCGAACTGGGCGAAGGCTTCCATCTCGCGATACTGCGCGAGTTCCAGCTTGATCGAGCCGGCAACCTTCTTCATCGCCTTGGTCTGCGCCGCGGAACCCACACGGCTGACCGACAGGCCGACGTTGATGGCCGGGCGGACACCCTTATAGAACAGCGTCGTTTCCAAGAAGATCTGACCGTCGGTGATCGAAATCACGTTGGTCGGAATATAGGCCGACACGTCGTTCGCCTGGGTTTCGATGACCGGCAGGGCGGTCAGCGAGCCGGCGCCGTTCTCGTCATTCATCTTCGCCGCGCGTTCCAGCAGGCGCGAGTGGATGTAGAAAACGTCACCCGGATAGGCTTCACGGCCCGGCGGACGGCGAAGCAGCAGGGACATCTGGCGATAGGCCGTCGCCTGCTTCGACAGATCGTCGTAGAAGATCGCGGCATGCATGCCGTTGTCGCGGAAGTATTCGCCCATGGCGCAACCGGTATACGGCGCCAGGAACTGCAGCGGGGCCGGGTCGGAGGCCGTGGCGGCGACGACGATCGTGTAATCCAGCGCGCCTTTGTCGGCGAGGGTCTTCACGACCTGAGCGACGGAGGAGCGCTTCTGACCGATCGCGACGTAGATGCAATAGAGCTTCTTGGACTCGTCTGTGCCTTCGTTGATCGGCTTCTGGTTGATGATCGTGTCCAGGATCACGGCGGTCTTGCCGGTCTGGCGGTCACCGATGACCAGTTCGCGCTGTCCGCGGCCGATCGGCACCAGGGCGTCGAGCGCCTTCAGGCCGGTCTGGACGGGTTCGTGCACGGATTTGCGCGGAATGATGCCCGGCGCCTTCAGTTCGGCGAGGCGGCGCTCGCTCCCCTCGATCGGACCCTTGCCGTCGATCGGGTTGCCGAGGCCGTCGACAACGCGGCCCAGCAGGCCCTTGCCGACCGGAACGTCGACGATATCGCCGGTACGCTTGACCGTGTCGCCTTCCTTAATGTCGCGGTCGTCACCGAAAATGACGACACCGACATTGTCGGCTTCCAGGTTCAGCGCCATCCCTTTGATGCCGCCCGGGAATTCGACCATTTCACCGGCCTGAACATTATCAAGGCCGTAGACGCGCGCGACCCCGTCCCCGACGGAGATGACTTGGCCAACTTCGGCCACATCCGCTTCGGTGCCGAAGTTCGCAATCTGGTCCTTGAGGATTGCGGAAATTTCCGCGGCCCGGAGTTCCATGCCCTAAGCCCCCTTCATCGCAAGCTTGAGTTTCTGCAATTGCGTCGCCAGGGACGAATCCACCATGCGGCTGCCGACCTGTACGATCAGCCCGCCGATCAATGAGGGATCGACCCGATGTTCCACGGCAACCTTGCCGCCGACAACTTTCTTCAAGGCCTCTTCCACCGCGCCCATCTGTGCGTCGTTGAGCGAGCGGGCGGAGGTAACTTCCGCCGTCACTTCACCGCGGCGCAAAGCCAGCTTGGCGAGAAAGGCCTTCGTGATCGCACCCAACGCGAACAGCCGGCGTTGAGACGCGAGATAACCGATGAATTTGCTGGTCAGTTCCGATGCGCCGGACCTTTCCAGGATGACCGCCATGGCCTTGCCCTGGTCCGCCCGGGAAATCACCGGGCTGCGCACCATGCGACGCAGGTCGTCGCTTTCGGAAACCAACTGCTGAACCGTGCGGAGATCCTGCGCGACCGAATCCAGCTCTTTCTGCTCGTCCGCGAGGTCGAACAGCGCCTTCGCGTAGCGAGCGGCGATTTCGTTCACACCACCTTTGGCAGCCACGATATGGAGACCCCTGTTTTTGCTCGTTCGCCAAGGCCCGAAAACCCATGGCAAACTTCCCCAAAAGACATCTTGGCGGGCATTCGTCCCGCGCGCGCCGCCGTTTATAGGAACCCAGCGGCCGGACGCAACCTTTTTCGAGCAGGTCCGCCGGCAAAATGCAGGAATTTCCCAAGTCCACGCGCGCCCGGATTTCTCCGCGCGGCAGGGATGTAGCATAGGGCCATGCCCTGTTCAAGCTGGCGAGGGGCGTAAGGAAACCCTTTATTTTCCAAGCATCTCGGCTGGTCGGGCCCGCGGCGGTGAAATGTCGCGGCAAAAGGGATGACCGGATTCGGCGCGATGCCCGGCGCGGCCTCCCTCAGCGGGCGAAGCTGAGGGCGAAAAGACGCATCTTGCTGCTGCGTCCCCGAGGCTCGAATTCGCCCAGATCCTCGACCGTGACGCCGGGCGGCGCGCCGAGCCGGTCGATCAATTCGCCTGACGCGATGACGTTCCGGTCGAAGCCGCGGCAGGCCTGCTCGATCCGCGCCGTCGCGTTCACCGCATCGCCGACGAAGACGAACTCTTTCTTGGCGGACCCCATTTCCCCGATGACCACCGGCCCAAGATGCAGTCCCGCCCGGAACGTCGGGAATACGCCGTAGGTGTACTCGTAATGGGAACGCCTGGCTTCAAGCGCGGCGAAGATTTCGCCCACGACCAGGATGCAGTTCGCGTTCCGAAGCCCGTCCGCCACGGGCCAGGAGGCGACCATCTCATCCCCGACATAGCGGTGGATTTCCCCGCGCCGCCGCAGGATCGGGTCGGTGAGGTCGATATAGAAATCGTTCAGCATGCCGTGAAAGGCGACGTCGCCCAGCTTCTCCGTCAGATGCGTGCTGCCCACCATGTCCAGGAACAGGAAGACCCGTTCCTCCCGCGTCGGGCGGTGGTAGCGGCCGACCAGGAAGCGGAACAGCACTTTCGGGCCGAGCAATTCGTGGATCGCATAGACGAAATTGAAGACGAAGGCGGTGATCAGCGAGAAGACGACATCCGCCCGCGTGTCGAGAAGGAACTCGACGAATGTCCCCTGCTCGTTCGGCGCGACGAGGTGCTGCGAGACCAGGGCGAAAAGGATGATACCGGTATAGATCACCGTGCGCAGGACGAGCGAGACCGTGAAGGGGACGGTGAGGAAAAACCGCTTCCAGCGCCCGCGCGCGCCATACACCTCGAAGACCGCGGCCAGGGAGGCGATCACCGTCCCCACATAGGCCCCGCGCAAGGCGCTGCTGACGCCGACCCCATAGGCGATCTGCGTGTAAAGGATCCCGACAACGGCGCCAAAGACGGCGAAGACCACCACGCGCTTCATGACATTCCTTTCGCCCGATCGATCGGGAGACGCAACTTGCCTACAAGAAACTATACGGGTCGACATCCACCTGCAGGCGGACGGCGTTGGGGACGGTCACCTTGCCGAGCCAATCGACCAGCACCTTCTGGACGCTGACCTCGCGGCTCGTCTTCAACAACAACCGCCTGCGGTGGCGCCCGCGCAGCAGCGCCAGCGGCGCGGGGGCGGGCCCCAGCACCGTCAGCCCCTTGCCGTGCGGCGCGGCCCTGCCGATTGCCTGGGCCACCCGGTCCACCATGCCCTCGTCGGGCCCGGAGACGATCAAGGCGGCCAACCGGCCGTAGGGCGGAAAATCGAACTCTTCCCGCATCCGCAGTTCCGCTTCCAGGAACCCGTCCCGGTCGTGCCGCGCCAGGGCCTGCATCACCGGCGCGGCCGGGCTGGCGGTTTGCAGCATGACGCGGCCCGGCAGGCCCTCCCGCCCGGCGCGGCCGGCGACCTGATACATCAACTGATAGGTCCGCTCCCCGGCGCGGAGGTCGCCGCCGTTCAGACCCAGATCCGCATCGACGACGCCGACCAGCGTCAGCCGGGGAAAATGATAGCCCTTGGCGACGATCTGGGTGCCGATGACGACGTCGATTTCGCCTTTTTCCATCCGGTCCACGAAAGCGGCGGCCTGCAGCGGACCGCGGACCGTGTCGGAGGTGACGACCTCGATCCTGGCCTCGGGCAGCAGAAGGGTCGCCTCCTCCAGCAACCGTTCGACGCCGGGCCCGCAGGCCGCGAAACTGTCGGCGTCGTCGCAGGACGGACAATGTTTTGGAACCCCGGTCGTGAAGCCGCAGTGATGGCATTGCAGGCTGCGCGTGAAACGGTGCTCGACCAGCCAGGCCGAGCAGTTCGGACAGGCCAGCCGGTGGCCGCAGGTGCGGCAGAGCGTGAGCGGCGCATAACCCCGGCGGTTGAGGAACAGCAGCGACTGTTCGCCGGCCGCCAGATTGTCCTCCAGCGCTTTGCGCAAGGTCGGCGTCAGCCATTGCTGCCGGCCGGGCTTGTCCTTGGTGATGTCGATCAGCTGCACCGCCGGCATGGTGGCCACGCCATGGCGTTCCGGCAGATGCAGCAGCCGGTAGCGCCCTTCCTTGGCGTTCAGCAGGCTTTCCAGCGAGGGCGTCGCGGAAACCAGGATGACCGGGAAATCCGCCAGCCGGCCCCGCACCACGGCCATGTCCCGCGCGTGATAGGCGACGCCGTCCTCCTGCTTGAAGGCGGTTTCATGTTCCTCGTCCACCACGATCAGGCCCAGTTCCGGATAGGGAAGATGCAGGGCCGAGCGCGCGCCGACCACGATCCGCGCGCGCCCCTCGGCGATGCCGCGCCAGGTGCGCCGGCGCTGCCACTGGGTCAGGTCCGAATGCCATTCCGCCGGGGCGGCGCCGAACCGCTGTTCGAACCGCGCCAGCCATTGCGACGACAGCGCGATTTCCGGCAGCAGCACCAGGACCTGCTTGCCCGCCGCCAGCGTTTCGGCGATCGCCTCGAAATAGACCTCGGTCTTGCCGGACCCCGTCACACCGTCGAGCAGGGTGACCGAAAAGCCGTCATTCGCCGCCGCGACGGCCTGATCGGCCGCCGTTTTCTGATCGCCGGAAAGGTCCGGTCCCGGCAGGTTGGGGTCCGGCGGCGTCCAGCGCGCCTCGTCCGGGATCTGCACGGTCTCCAGCGCGCCGCCATCGGCCAGCCCCTTGATCACCGACGTGGAAACCCCGGCCATGTTCGCCAATTCGCCCGCCGGATGCGCGAAGCCGTCGGAGGCGGCGTCCAGCACGCGGCGGCGCGCCGGCGTCGGCTTGATCCGCAGCGCTTCGATATCGACATCCGCGCGGCGGTAGGCGGGTTTGGTGCTGGGCGGCTCCAGCGCCGAGGCGACGCTCATCGCCATGCGCAGGACATTGCCGGGCGGGGCCAGGTAATAAGCGGCGACCCATTCCACGAAGGACCGATTCGCCTGCGGCAGCGGCGGAACCTCCAGCAGGGCGGCGATCTCCCGCAACTTCTCCTCGGGCACGTCGCTGTCGGTGGACGGACCCCAGATCACGCCCGCGACCAGACGGTTTCCCAGCGGCACCGCGACGAAGGATCCGATTTCCGCCGTCATATCAACGGGAAGCCGATAATCGTACGGGCCGTCCAACGGTAGCGGGATCAGGACCTTGACGCGCGCGCCCGGTTCGACCATCACCCTATCGCCCGCCGGGCGGCTTTCCGGCGGTTTGGCCGAATTGGCAGCGGACGGCGGCATGGGGTAGATTTCTCCTTGCTGTCGGTTACCTGATTTTCCAACCGGGTTTGCCCTTATAGACGACTCGCAGGAGTCTCACTCATAAAGGGGGAACCCAAAAAGGGCCGGACCGGTTCCGGAATTATAGTCGGAGCGGGCGCGACACAAGCCGCGACCCCAACCCAAGCGAAAGACGAGAGACACGCGCATGAAATTCTTCATCGATACCGCCGACATTGACGAGATTCGCGATTTGGCGGCAACGGGCCTGGTCGACGGCGTGACGACGAACCCGTCGCTGGTCGCCAAGACCGGCCGGAACTTCCTGGATGTGGTGGCGGAAATCTGCGACGTGGTCGACGGCCCGGTCAGCGCCGAATGCGTCGCCACCGACCATGAAACGATGATGAAGGAAGGCCGGAAGTTGGCCGCCATTGCGGACAATGTCTGCGTGAAGGTGCCGCTGACGCCGGACGGGCTGAAGACCTGCAAGGCGTTGACCGACGCCGGCACGATGGTCAACGTCACGCTCTGCTTCTCCGCCGCCCAGGCGATCCTGGCCGCAAAGGCGGGCGCCACCTTCGTCTCCCCCTTCGTCGGGCGGTTGGACGATATCGGTGAAGACGGCATGCAGTTGATCGCCGATATCTGCGATATCTACGCGAATTACGATTTCACCACCGAGGTCCTGGTCGCGTCCATCCGCGGGCCGCGCCATGTGGTCATCGCCGGCCAGCTGGGCGCCGGCGTCGCCACCCTGCCGCCGAACGTGCTGCGGCAGATGTTCAATCACCCCCTGACCGACAAGGGCCTGGCGGCCTTCCTGGCGGATTGGGCGAAAACCGGCCAGACGATCCTGTAAGGGCGACAAACTGTAAGGGTTAAAGGCGAAATGCGGCAGGTCTTCGGGGGCGTCTGAACATGGCAAGCGGATCGGAACCGGCGCAGAAAGTCGCCGCGATCGACAAGGATCAGGTATTGCGGTTCCTGCAGGACAATCCCGGTTTCCTGCTGGAAAACGCGGAAGCGCTGAGCGTCCTCACCATGCCCGACCGCGATTTGGGCGACGGCGTGATCGACCTGCAGCAGGCCCTGATCGGCCGTCTGCGGGAAAAGGTGGAACAGACCGAGGATGTCGCACGCCTGTTGATCGACAACAGCCGCGACAATCTGTCGACCACCGCGCGTATCCATGAATGCGTGTTGAAGCTGCTGGACGCGACATCCTTCGAACAGCTGATCGAGATCGCCACGGTCGACCTCGCCGTGCTGCTGGATGTAGATGCGGTCACGCTCTGCGTCGAATCGAACGGCGTGTTCGGCGTGCCGGTGCAATCCTTGCGGCTGCTCGCGGAAGGCTCGGTGGCCAGCGCGCTGCGCGGCCGGCAGTCGATCCTGCTGGAGCAGGACGTTTCCGCCGATCCGGCGATCTTCGGGTCGGCGGCGTCGCTGATCGCCTCGCAGGCGCTCGTCAGGCTCGATATCTCCAGCGATGCGCCGCCCGCCCTGCTCGCCTTCGGCAGCCGCGACCGCACGCGCTTCCACGGCGGACAGGCGACGGAACTGCTGCAATTCCTGGCCCGTGTGCTGGAAAAGCTGGTCCGGGTATGGCTGGACCTGCCGGACGATGACGAAGACTAGGGTAAACGACGCCCCTGCCGAAATTCCCCTGGCGATCCCGCCGGGTGTTCAGCCGGTCTTTGCGGCTTTCCTGGATTGGCTGCGCATGGAACGCCGCGTTTCCCCGAACACCGTCGCCAGCTATTCCAGGGATCTTGCATCCTTTTTCCCCTTCATCGCCGAACATACCGGCGAAGACCTGACCATCGGCGTGTTGGAGGGCCTGAAACCCTTCGATTTCCGCGCCTGGCTGGCCCTGCGGGTCAAAAACGGGTTGAGCGCGACCAGCAACGCGCGGGCGCTCTCGACCGTCCGGACCTTTTACAAATGGCTGGAAAAGACTGGCCGGGGGGAGAACCACGCCGTCCGCGCGATCCGCGGGCCGAAACTCCCCTCCTCCGTCCCCAAGGCCCTGTCGCAGGCGGATGCCGAAATCCTGCTCGACGAGATCGACCTGCTGGCCGCGGAGCCCTGGATCGGGGCACGGGACTGCGCCTTGGTCTCGCTGCTCTACGGATGCGGCCTTCGCATCGCCGAGGCGCTGGACCTGAACCAGTCGGATATTCCCGACAGGCAGAAGGGCAGCGCCATGCTGCGGGTCATCGGCAAGGGCCGGAAGGAACGCCTGACACCGTTGTTGCCTGTCGTTTGGGACGCGATCGCGGAATACCGCAAGCTTTGCCCCTATGGGCCCGGTCCCAACGGCCCGCTCTTTATCGGCGCGAGGGGGGCTCGGCTGAACCCGTCGGTTGCGCGCAAGGTGCTGCAGACCGCGCGGCGCGGCTTGGGCCTGCCGGAAACGGCGTCCCCGCACGCGCTGCGCCATTCCTTCGCCACCCATCTGCTGGCCGGCGGCGGTGATCTAAGGACGATCCAGGAACTGCTCGGCCACGCCTCGCTCTCGACCACCCAGCGCTACACCCAGGTCGACACCGCCACGCTGATGACGGAATACGCCAAGGCGCATCCCCGGGCGCGGTAGGCGGGGTCTTTAGAGCCAATCATCCTCGAACGGATAGGAACTGAGAACCTTGGCGCCCGCCGCGGTGACATGAACCTGCTCTTCCAGCTTGATGCATTCGCGGCCGCCTTCGGACCCGACGAGGCTTTCGATACAGACCGTCATGCCGTCCTGGATCATCCCGTCATAGCCGCCATGCTCCCAGTCCTGGGCGTAGACTACGCCGGGATATTCATCGGCCAAGCCGACGCCATGGAAGACGACGGAATACCGGTTGGCGACGAATTCGTCGGGCAGCTTGTAGCTTTTCTCGGAAAACTCCTTGAAGCTCATGCCGGGCCTCAGCAGGTCGATATTGAAGCGGATCTGCTCGCGCGCGACCGCGTAGAGCCGGCGCTGCTCGTCGCTCGGCTTACCGCCGCCGCAGAGCCAGGTCCGGGAAACATCGGAACAATAGCCGTTGGGGCCGATGAGGTCCGTGTCGAAACTGACGAGGTCGCCCTTCTGGATCACCCGGTTGCTGCATTCCTGGAACCAGGGATTCGTGCGCGGGCCGGAGGTCAAGAGCCGGGTCTCGATCCATTCCCCGCCCAGCTCGATATTTGCCTGGTGCAGGATGGACCACAGTTTGTTCTCGGTAATCCCGGGCTCCAGCGCCTCGCGCATCCGGCGCATGCCTTCCTGGCAGGCGTTGAGCGATTCCATCATCGCGGCCAATTCCAGGTCGTTCTTCACCTCGCGCGCGATTTCCATGACCTGCTGGCCGTCCTGGATGTCGATCTGGCGTTCCTGCAGCGCCCAGACGCCCATCGGGTCCAGCTTGTCGACCGCGATGCGGTGATTGCCGCCGCAGTGTTCCTGGATCAGTTCGAGCAGCTCGTCGGCCCAGGACTGGACCCGTTTCGGGCCTTCATCCCCGGCGCCGAAATAGAACCAGCCGGTCGCGGGCCGGATCTCGTCGACGACCTCGATTTCCGCGGACAGATGCCCGCAGCCATGGAAATCGAACAGCGTGATGGGCCCTTCGGTCGGTATGAAGGCATAGCGCACGGCGTTATGCAGGGTCCAAACCTGCATGTTTGACGTATCCGTCGCGTACCGGATATTGACCGGATCGTAGAGCAGGATGGCGCCGTAATCCCGGCGGCGCAGTTGTTCCCGGACCCGTCCCAACCGATAGGCGCGCAGCGCTTTATGGTCGACCGCGGTGGCGTGAAACGCGGTCATCGCCGCCGTCTTCCGCTATTCGGCCGCGGCCGGCGCCGAGGCACCGGGCGCGTGGTCGAGATTTTCGAATTTCGAAGAGGCGAAGACCCGGCGCACCATCGGCTCGAAAAACTCGAGCGGCAGGGTGTCGTAATCCGGGTCGAAGGCGTTCTGGTCGTAGTGATAGCAGAAATATTCGCAGTCGGCGTACCAGGGATGATCCTTGAACCGGTCGCGGGCGTTGCGGTCCCCGCCCAGGTGATGGGCGTAGTAGTACATCTGGAAGACGCCGTGATGCTTGACGATCCAATGCGTCTTCTCGCTGACATAGGGCCTGAGCACGGCGGCGGCGAAATCGCTGTGATTCGACGGCGCCAGCATATCGCCGATATCGTGGAACAGCGCGGCGACGATCATTTCCTCGTCCGCCCCGTCGCGATAGGCCAGCGTCGCCGATTGCAACGAATGGCCGAGGCGCGTGACCTTGTAGCCGCCGGTGCTTCCGTCCAACGTCTTCAGATGGGCCAGCAAGCGGTCGGCGACGCCGTCCCGGAAAGGTTTCTCGTAGCTTTCAAGGAGATCGTATTCATCCTTGGTCCCATCCTCCATGCGGATGAAATCCACCACCCGGTCCGTCATTGCCCGTCTCCCTTTCAAAGCCGTCGCGTCTTGAGCGAGTTTCCGGCCATGCGGAACCGGGTGTCAATGAAATCAACTTGGGGAGGGGGCGAGCAGGCCTTGCCCCGAAGCGCCGCCGTCTCAGGCCCGCCGGGCGGCGGAGGCGGCGTGTTCCCGCCACGCCACGAACAGGCCCGCGGCGATGACGATGCCGCAGCCGGTCCAGGTCAACACTTCCGGAAAGTCGCCGAAGACGAGATATCCCAGCATCGTGGAGGTCACCATCTCAAGATACGGCGTCACGGCCAGCGCCGAGGCCTCGATCCGGTCGGCCGCCCAGAACACCATCAGATGCCCGGTCACCATCACCAGGCCGATCGCCGCCATCATCCCCCATTGATCCGCCGTCGGCGGCTGCCAGTCCGGGATCGCGAAGACGGAGGTGAGCGCCATCCCGACGATCCCCATCCACCACAGGGCGACGAGCGGCGGGGCATGGCCGGCCGCCCGCCGGGTCAGCACCATGTAAAGCGCGAAGCAGACCGCCGCGCCGAGCGCCAGGGCCGAGCCCAGTTGCAGGAATCCACCGCCGATACCGCCACCGTCCATTCCGGGCCGGACGATGAGCAGCACGCCGGCCAGACCGGCCACCACCGCGCCCCAGCGGCGCGGGCCGACCTTCTCCCCCAGGAACAGTGCGGACATTGCAACGACCAGCAGCGGCGCGACGAACAGGACCGCCGTCGCATTGGCGAGCGGAATATGCCCCAACGATCCGAAGAAGAAGACCGTCGCCATGGCCAGCGCCGCGGCGCGGCTGAATTGAACCGCCGGGTTGGGAATGCGGAAGCAGACCCTGCCGTAGCGGAGCAGGACCAGCGGCGTCAGCAGCAGGGTATGGAAAAACCAGCGGCCCCAGGTGACCTGGACAACGGCCATGTCGTCGGTCACCAGGAATTTGCCGATCGCATCCCCGAAAGGCAGCAGCAGGAAGCCGGCGATGGCCACCGCCATGCCCAGGCCGACCGCCCTGCTGTCCGCGTCTGACTGGTTGGAAGCCGGCAAGGCCACGGCGACACCCCATCGGCCGGATCGGTCCGGGGAAACCGGGCCGCCGGCGGTTACATGTGAATGGTGCGGTTATCGACGGCGAGCGCCGCTTCCTTCACCACTTCGTTCAGCGTCGGGTGGCCGTGGCAGGTCCGCGCCACGTCTTCCGCCGAACCGCCGAATTCGATGATGGTGACGATCTCGTGGATCAGCCCGCCGGCATCGGGTCCGATGATATGGCAGCCCAGCACCTTGTCGGTCGTCTTGTCGGCCAGGATTTTCACGAAACCTTCCGTCGCGTTCATCGCCCGCGCGCGGCCATTCGCCGTGAAGGGGAACTTGCCGGACTTGTATTCGATGCCCGCGGATTTCAGCTCTTCCTCGGTCTTGCCGACGGAAGCGACTTCCGGCCAGGTGTAGACGATGCCCGGAATGGCGTCATAGTTGATATGCGGCTTCTGGCCGGCGATCATTTCCGCGCAGACGACGCCCTCATCCTCGGCCTTGTGGGCCAGCATCGCGCCCGGGATGCAGTCGCCGATCGCGTAGACCGTCGGGACATTGGTGCGGTAGTGACCGTCGACCTGGATGACGCCGCGCTTGTCGGTCTCGATCCCCAACTCCTCCAGCCCCAGGCCCTCCGTGAAGGGCCGGCGGCCGACCGACAGCAGAACGACGTCGGCCTTGATTTCCTGCGCATCCCCGCCCGCGGCCGGCTCGACCGTCAGCGTCACACCGGTCTTCGACGCCTTCGCCGAGGTGACCTTGGAGGAGAGTTTGAACTCGATCCCCTGCTTTTTCAGGATACGCTGGAAATTCTTCGAGATTTCCCCGTCATTGGTGGGCAGGATGCGGTCGAGGAATTCGACCACGGTGACTTCCGAGCCCAGCCGGGCCCAGACCGAACCCAGTTCCAACCCGATCACGCCGCCGCCGATGACGACCAGCTTCTTCGGCACCTTGGCCAGTTCCAGCGCGCCGGTGGAGGTGACGATCTGCTTTTCGTCCACCTCGACGCCCGGGATCGGCGTCGATTCCGACCCCGTCGCGATGATGATGTTCTTGGCGGCGACGGTCTTGCCCTTGTCCGGCCCTTCGGTGATTTCCACCTCGGTTCCCGATTTCAGCCTGCCTTTGCCCTTGATCCAATCGATCTTGTTCTTCTTGAACAGGAACTCGATGCCTTTGACATTGTCGCCGACAACCTTTTCCTTGTGACCCATCATGGCCTTGAGGTCGAGTTTCACGCCGCCGGTCTTGATCCCCAGCGCTTCCAGCCCGTGTTCCGCTTCCTCGAACCGTTCGGAAGCGTGCAGCAGGGCTTTCGAGGGGATGCAGCCGACATTCAGGCAGGTTCCGCCCAGGGTCGCGCGCATTTCCACGCAAGCGGTTTTCAAACCCAATTGCGCGGCGCGGATCGCGGCCACATAGCCGCCCGGTCCGCCGCCGACAACGACCACGTCGTATTGGTTATCGCTCATCGCTGACCCCTCTTCGTAGATCTTCTTCATAGACCTGCCGGGCCGCGCGTCAGGGCGACCCCAAACCGGACGGCACCATGCCCCAACGCGCCGAAAAGGGAAAGGGTATTAAGGACTTGAAGCCGGTGCACCGGAACCCAAAGTCTAGGGATGCCGGACATATTTTGGCCGTATTCATGCGCTATGAACCCGGCATGTATATAAGGATGACCCACATGAAGAAATTTCTGGCGCCCGTCGCCATCGCCTTTGCCCTCAGCCTCGCCGCCGCGCCCGCCCTGGCGCAGGAAAAAACGCCCGAGGAACTGGCGCGGGACGGGCTGGCGAAGCTTCTTTCGGCGCTGGACCTCTTCATCGGCAGCATTCCGCAATACGAGACGCCGGAAATCCTGCCCAACGGCGACATCATCATCCGGCGCATCCACCCGGAGGCGGAAAAGACGCCGGACCCGGCACCCAAGGAAAAGCCGAAGGATTCGATCTGATCGCCGGACGTCCGGCCTTGTTCCCTTGCCGCTAGGGCTTTGTGTCTTCGGCCGTCAGATAGACGAGGCCCGCCAGAAATACGCATGCCGCGACAAAGCCGAATCCAAGCCGGTAGGACTGTTCGACCGTCAACCCGATCGAACGCCCCCAGTCTAGCGCCACGCCAAATCCACCCTGCATGACCGGAATGCCGCCGACGGCCGCAACCGTCATCAGGGTCGACGCCCGCCCCACCAGATGGTCGCCGACCAGCGCCCGGTTATGAGCATTCAAGGTCAAATAAAAATTCTGGCACAGCGTCATGCCGAGCAGCAGCGCGATAACGGCATAGGCCGGCAGGTCACCTATGACCGCGACGCCCCCGACGCAGAGCGCGGACCCGAAGGCGCCCGCAATCACGACTTTCTTGCGTGTCCCCAGCAGTCTGTCGAGCGGGCCGAAGACCAGACCGCCCACCATGGTCATAAGGAACAGTGCGAACAGGACGGCCCCGGCCTCATGCGCATCGAAATCATGGACGTCCTGAAAATACGGCCCGCCCCACAGACCGGCCAATGTGGTGATCGGCGCGAAAGCGACTGTCCCCATGGCCAGCAGTCTTGGAAAATTGCGGTTTCCGAGAATTTCGCGGAACCCCTGAAGCATCGTGCGCCACCCCGTCGGCTGGAAGACCGGGCGCGGCACATGCGGCGGCGCGTTGCGGATGGTTACCGACCCCAGAATGGCGATGGCCAGGGTGAAGATACCGACGGCGAAAAGAGCCGGACGCCAGCCTGTCACATCGACAATCGTTGCCAGGGGATAGGTTCCGGTAAGCCCGCCAATACCCCCGATCGCCACCATGATGCCGGAAACCTGGGCGAAGCGATCAAGTGGAAACCAGCGGGAAAACAGGATATGCGCCGCCGCCGAAGACGAGGCGAAACCAACGCCGAGCAGAATGCGACCGGCATAGACCCATTCAAGTTCGACGGCGCGCGAAAAGACGATGCTGCCGATACCGGCAAGCCCCAACATCAGCGGAAGCACCCGGCGCGGTCCGAACCGGTCCAGCGCAATACCCGCCGGTATCTGCATCGCCATCGTCGCAATGAACATGGCGCCGATAACGCTGCCCAACGCAGAGGCGGAAAGGCTCAGTTCCTCCGCGATGACAGACGACAGGATGCCGCCCGCCGCCCGGTGAAACTGACCGACGGCAAAGCACAGCGCGCAAAAAACGACGACCCAGATATACGGCAGCCGGTTCAAATCACGACCGTCCTATTTCAGTGGGTTCATGCTGGAAGGCGGGACCGGACCGAAGTGTCGCGGACGGCCACGGTCCCTGCAAGACCGATAAAAGGGGCATGTCAGGTAATAAATCCGTACTCCCTCCCGACAGTAAGCAGCGCGAAGACGATCATGCCAGCGATCAGTCCCTGGATCTGCGACTTGCCGCGCAGCCACCAGACCGCCAAGGCCACGGCAAAGGGGGCCAGGCGATCCGGCATCGGCGATTCCGCTGTGACATTGGTCGGGAAGATGATGATCCGCACCATCAACCCGGCGACCATGGCATAGGCGACCGTGTTCACCCAGTCGAAGAGCAATTTGTGGTCCGCCAGCCGATCGGCCAGCGCCAGGCCCATCATGCGCCAGCCGAACGTGGCGACCACCGCAAGCCCCATCATTCCCCAAGGAATAAGATCGTCCGGAAGCGTCATTCCGGCGCCCTCCCCGTCTTGTGCGCGATCACCACGGCCGCGGTTCCGCCGCCCAGTCCGGCCGCCAGGATGCACCAGTCGCCGAGCAGCGGATAGGTGAGCGGACCCAGGATCGCACCCAGCAGCACGGCGAAACGGTTGGCCCATACCCGGGCGCTGGAAACCAGCAGAACGATGTAGAGGGGCGTCACATAGACCGCGATGCGGATGACCGGGTCCGGCACGATATCGCTGAGATAGTAGCCGAAGACGGTGCCGAGATTCGCGGCGACATAGACCACGCTGACGAAACCGAGATAATAGGGCAGCACACCCATCGGCGGCACCTTGTTCCGCGCCGCGGTAAGCTGCGCCCAGCCGGTAATCGCCAACAGATGCGCGGTGATGACATCCCTGAACAGGCCCTGTTTGTGATCCTTCAACTGCATCATCGGCAGGCCCGAAACCGTCATCGGCAGCATGCGCATATTGGCCAGCGCCACCGCGGTGAAGATCACCAAGCCGCCCGCCCCCGCGGCATAGAGATCCGCGAAGGCGACCTGGCCCGGCATGCCCCAGACGAACATCGTCGTCGCCACCGTGACGTAGATATCCAGCCCCGCCTCGCGGGCGATGGCGCCGAAACCGATCATGGTCGTGAACAAGGCGAAGGAGGGGACGCCGAATCCATCCAGCACGCCGATTCGCCGCGCCGCGCGCCATTCGGCATGATTTCGCGTCGCGTCAGTCAAACGTTTTCCTCCGATTGTGTCTCATGATGGGGGCTTGCGGGATGACGATCCACCACGAAGCGATATAGCATCCACCGGTTGCTCCAATACAGTGGAAAGCCGTCATGGAACCTGTTCTGTTATCGCTCTGGTCCGGCCTGCCCGTGCTGCTGCTGCATGTGATCACCACATTGCTGCTGCTGGGCATCGGCGTGTGGCTCTATGAAAAGGTCACGCCCTACAAGGAACTGGAGCTGATCCGCGCGGGCAATCTGGCGGCCAGCATCACCTTCGCGGGCGCCATTCTGGGCATCGCCATTCCGCTCGCTTTCGCGATGAGCGCCAGTCTGGGCCTGCTGGATTTGCTGGTCTGGGGCACGGTGACGGTCGTTCTGCAGGCGATCGCCTATCTTGTGACCGATTTCGTGATGAAGGACATACGCACCCGGATCGAAGCGAACGAGGTCGCGCCCGCCATCGTGATGATGGCCGTGAAACTGGCGGTCGGGGCGGTCGTCGCCGCGGCGGTGGCCGGTTAACCCCCGGGGCGGCCCGTGAAGAAAACCCGCCTTCTGTGGTTTCTTTTGACGACGGCGTTCATCGTGCTGTCCTTCGTGACCGAGTTCGACGGCGGCGGGCAGCGCCGCCCCAGCCCGCAGCCCAAATCGGTCCCCGAACCGACGCAGAGATTCGGCGACCAGCGGGCCGACGACGGCCCCGTGCGGCGGTGGCTGCTTGAGGCGGATACGGACCGGGTGCGGTCCACCGGCACCGCCTTCGCGATCGCCGGCGGGTTGTGGCTGACGGCGCGCCATGTCGTCGACCAATGCGACAGTATCTGGATCGTCAAGCCGGGCAGGCCGATCAAGCCCGACCAGAAGGTCCGGAAAGCAATCCTCCATCCCAAGGCCGACATCGCCCTGCTGCATTTCCCGCTGGCGCCGGAACATCCGCCCGTCGTCACGGCCCCCCACCAGCCGCGAAGGAAGGCCGCCGGATTCCATTTCGGTTATCCCGGCGGCAATCCGGGGGATGTGCTGTCCTTCTATCTCGGCGACAGCGCGGCGACGATCCGGGGCCGCGGCGCGGCCACCTTTCCGATCCAGGTTTGGGCGGCGAAGGAAATCCCGGCACGGCTTACCTCGCTCGGCGGATTGAGCGGCGGCCCCGCCTTCGACGAAACCGGCCGCATCATCGGCGTCACCATCGCCGAGAGCCCCAGGCGCGGGCGCGTGGCGACCACGCCGGCGACATTGTCGGGCGAAATGATCGACCTGGCCGGTGTGGCGAGGCAGGTTTCGACGGATAACGGCGGCGCTTCCCGCGTCGAAGGCCTGGCCCCGGCGACCTATCACAAGGTCGGCGACGCCCTGCGCGCCTCCCTCGCCGTCGCCCAGGTCTACTGTCACGTGCGCCTCGCGGGACGGAGCAGTCCCTTTGACC
>Ga0209475_10002464_pt1 | contig 18525 bp, 19 predicted proteins | sample tdDd471_FD_187128 | JGI IMG/M metagenome (GOLD analysis project Ga0209475, IMG submission 187128) | Marine sediment microbial communities from the Atlantic coast under amendment with organic carbon and nitrate - tdDd47.1 (SPAdes)... | ecosystem: Environmental > Aquatic > Marine > Coastal >... | reverse complement strand
TTTCGGCCGCCAGGGCGAACATGTGGTGGCGGTGGAGAACACCGACGAGGTCCACAACATGGTCGTCTGCACCCTGTGCAGCTGTTACCCTTGGCCGCTCTTGGGAATCCCGCCGGCCTGGTACAAATCCGATGCCTACCGGTCGCGCGCGGTGCGCGAGCCGCGCAAGGTGCTGGCCGAATTCGGTGTCACCCTGCCCGAGGACACCGCCGTGCGGATCTGGGATTCCACCGCCGAGGTCCGTTACCTGGTGATTCCCCGCCGCCCCGAGGGCACCGAGGGGATGGGTGTCGATGATCTGGCGAAACTGGTCACCCGCGACAGCATGGTCGGCACCGGGCTGGCACGGGCGCCGGGCGCATGACCCGGGTGCACGACATGGGGGGACGGTTCGGTGACGGGCCGGTCGATCCCGGCGCGCCCGACGACCCGGTCTTTGCCGAGGAATGGCACGCACGGGCGCTGGCGGTGACCTTGGCCGCCGGGGCGCTGGGGCAATGGAACCTCGACATGTCGCGCCATGCCCGCGAGCGGCTGGCGCCGAAAGACTATGCCGGTTTTTCCTATTTCGAGAAATGGACCGCGGCGCTGGCCGATCTGCTGGTCGAAACCGGCGTGCTGACCCGGGCGGATCTGAACGGGCAGGGCGACGATGCCCCGCATCCGCTGGCCGCGCGCGCTCTCAAGGCGGAAAACGTTGCCGCCGCCCTGGCCAAGGGCGGGCCGGTGGATCGGCCCTTTGAGGGCGAACCGGCCTTTGCGCCTGGCCAACGGGTGCGCACGCTGCGCCCGGCGGCGAACCGGCTGGTCGATGGTGGTCACACCCGTTTGCCGGCCTATGCCGCCGGGGCGGAGGGGCGGGTGCTGCGCTGTCACGGCGCGCATGTGCTGCCGGATGCCCACGCCCATCGGCTGGGCGAGGCGCCCGAGCCGCTTTACACCGTGGTGTTTCCCGCCAGCGAACTCTGGGCGAAGCCGGAAAATCCCCGCGACGAGGTCACCCTCGACCTGTGGCAAAGCTATCTGGAGCGGGCATGAGCGATCAGGCACCTGAACCCGTTTTCACCCAGCCTTGGCATGGGCAGGTCTTTGCGCTTACCGTGTCTCTCAACGAGGCGGGCCATTTTGCCTGGCCCGAATGGACCGCGCGGTTCTCGAAAACTCTGGCGCGCCACGGGTTGGAAAAGGAACTCGACGGCGGCGACGATTACTTCACCGCCTGGCTGGAGACGCTGGAGGGCCTGCTCGCCGATCTGGGCGAGGCCGCGCCGGAGGAGGTGGAGCGCCTGCGCGCCGCCTGGGAGGCGGCCTATCTCTCGACCCCGCATGGCGATCCGGTGCATCTGCCCAAGGGGGCGTGACCGCCGCCGCTATTCGTCCACGTCGTCGATATCCGCCTGCCCCGAAAGCCGCCGGCGCACGTGGCTCCAGCCCAGGCCGATTCCCAGCACCGCCGAAAGCGCCAACAGGCCCAGCCAGACGTTGAGATCGCGGTTGTCCAGCGCCAGCAGCCCGAGATCATAAAGAACCCAAAGCAGCGCCAGCACCACGGCAAGCACCAGGAACATCCCGAATCCGCCGATCGAGCGCAAGGTGGCGCGCAGGTAGACGATGTAGCAGATCAGCAATATCAGCCCCATCAGCACGGTGATGGAGAGCGACGTGTCGTAGTTCTCCATCGACCAGCGGACAAAATTCCACGGCGTCGGGTTGTAGGTCAGCGCGAGAAGGGCAAAGGCGAAAACCCAGCGCAACAACAGACCCATGGTAACGATCCCCCCGTTTTGTTGGGCGCAAATAGGCTCAAAGCCGCCGTCCTGTCCAGCCCCGCACCGGGCAGCGCGCACTTTCCGGTTTTCCTGCCGCATCGGCATCGCTATACCGGCGCGGGTTTGAACAAGCGCAGCGAAGGACCGGAAATGGCCAATGTCGTCGTGGTCGGCGCCCAGTGGGGCGACGAGGGAAAAGGCAAGATCGTGGACTGGCTCTCGGAGCGGGCGGACGTGATCGCGCGGTTCCAGGGCGGGCATAATGCCGGCCATACGCTGGTGATCGACGGCGAGGTCTACAAGCTGAACGCGCTGCCGTCGGGCGTGGTGCGCGGCGGCAAGCTCAGCGTGATCGGCAACGGCGTGGTGCTGGACCCCTGGCACCTGGTGTCCGAGATCGAGAATATCCGCCAACAGGGCGTCGTGATCACGCCCGAGACGCTGATGATCGCCGAGAACACGCCGCTGATCCTGCCGTTCCACGGCGAGCTGGACCGCGCCCGCGAGGGGCAAAACTCGGTCGCCAAGATCGGCACCACCGGGCGCGGCATCGGCCCGTGCTACGAGGACAAGGTGGGCCGTCGGGCGATCCGTGTCGCCGATCTGGCCGACAGGGCCACGCTGGAACTGCGGGTCGACCGCGCGCTGGTGCATCACAACGCGCTGCGCTCCGGGCTGGGGCTCGAGGCCATCGACCGCGACGCGCTGATCGCCAGGCTGAACGAAATCGCGCCGGAAATCCTGCAATACGCCGCGCCGGTCTGGAAGGTGCTGACCGAAAAGCGCAAGGCCGGCAAGCGCATCCTGTTCGAGGGCGCGCAGGGGGCGCTGCTGGATATCGACTTCGGAACCTATCCCTTTGTCACCTCGTCGAATGTGATCGCCGGGCAGGCCGCCACCGGCACCGGCATCGGGCCGGGCGCCATCGATTTCGTTCTCGGCATCGTCAAGGCCTATACCACCCGCGTCGGCGAGGGGCCGTTCCCAACCGAACTGGATGACGACGACGGCCAGCGGCTGGGCGAGCGGGGCCATGAGTTCGGCACCGTGACCGGGCGCAAGCGCCGCTGCGGCTGGTTCGATGCCGCCCTCGTGCGCCAGACCTGCGCGGTGTCCGGGGTGAACGGTATCGCGCTGACCAAGCTCGACGTGCTGGACGGGTTCGAGACCCTGAGTATCTGCGTCGGTTACGACCTGGACGGCAAGCGGCTCGACTATCTTCCGACGGCGGCCGACGAACAGGCCCGTTGCGTGCCGGTCTACGAACAGATGCCGGGCTGGAGCGAATCGACCGAGGGCGCACGCAGCTGGGCCGATCTGCCTGCCAACGCGATCAAATACGTCCGAAGGGTCGAGGAATTGATCCAGTGCCCGGTCGCGCTACTCTCAACCTCGCCCGAGCGCGACGACACCATCCTCGTCACCGATCCCTTTGCCGACTGAGGCCCGCATGAGCGACAGACACGCCCTGAGCTACAAGGCCCGCCGCCGCTGGTCGCTTGCGATCCTTCTGGTCGGGATGCCGGTCTATATCGTCGCAGCGGTGACGCTGGTGAACTGGATTGACCGGCCTTCCATGCTGGTCGAGCTGATCGTTTACGTCGCGCTGGGCATTCTCTGGGTTGTTCCCTTCAAGTTCGTCTTTCGAGGGGTCGGGCAGGCCGACCCGGAGGCCGATGACGAGCAGGGCTGACGCGCCGGGAAGTCCGGTTCCCCGGGCATCCGCGCCGCGGAAATGAAAAGGCAGGCCACCGGCCTGCCTTTCCCCCAGGTGCCTGCGCCGGTTGCCGGGCGCAGTGCGATGGTGACGGCTCAGCCGGCGGCGCGCGAGGCCGGCTGGAAGCCGATTTCGCCCGAGGCGATGAAGCGGCCGTTTTCGGTCTTGATGATCTTGCCTTCGCGCAGCAGCGTTCCGAAGGCGCGCAGACCGTCCTCGCGGCTGAAGTCGCCCTCGACGGCCTCGCGGGCCTTGTGGATCAGTTGCGGGCGGGTGAACTGGTCGCGGCCCTCGACGAACTGCATATAGGCGGCTGCGGCCTCCAGAAGCTCGGGCAGCTCCTGCACGCCCATTTCCTCGGCAAAGGCGACAAAGCTCTCGTCGGGGGCGACCGGTGCCGGGGCCTCGACGGTGGCGGCAATCCGACGCGGGCGCACCGGGCCGGTTTTGACCGCGGCTTTGGCCTGGCCATCATCGACCCGCTGTTCGGCTACCAGTTTCAGCGGCGCCGGGCGCTGCTGTTCCGGTGAGGCCGGGCGCCGGGTGTGCGCGGCGGCGGGTTTGGGGCGGCGCGGCTGCACCACGCGGGCCAGATCGGCGCGATAGGCCTCGGTGTCCTCATCCTGGCCGACCTCGCCTCCGGCGGACCGCTCGGCGCGGGTGGCGGCGACGGCGGCGCGCAGGTGCGAATAGGCCTCGCGGGTGGATGTGGCCTCGGGGGCGTCCAGCTTTTCGTCGGCCGCGGCCATCAGACGCGACAGATCGGAACTGGCCTCGCGCGCCTTGCGGGTCGCGGTGGCCTCGGACTGGGTCGGCTCGGCCGGTGCGACGGGCTGCGCCTTGGCGGCTTCGCCGCGCAGCTCGGCCTCGACCTCGGCCAGTTCGCGCATCAGCTCGGCCTCGGCGTCGGGCTCAAGCGTGCTCGGCGGCAGTTCGATGCTGGGAACGATCGGTGCCTTTGCGCGGGGCGATTCGTCGTCATGCGTCCTGGCATGTCTGGCCATCACCACCCGGGGCGCGCGTGCGTCGGCCTGCGTGGCAGCACGGCCTTCGATCTCCTCGTCAAAGCCGTCCTCGGGCTCGGCGGCGAGAATGTTCTCGTCGGTGTCGTCCAAGCCTGCCTCCGGCGCGCGATCGAGATCGGCGAACAGGGTGTCGTCGTCGTCGTTCTCGTCGTCCAGGGTCTCGGGCTCCGCCAGTGCCCGAATCGCGGCCTCGACCTTGGCGATCTTGTCTTCGTCTCCGACATGCTGGGCACGGGCCAGGCGACGGTGGAGCCGGGCGGCGCGACGGGCCATGATCGGATCGTCTTCCAGGTCGTCGGTGTATTCGTCCGGCTCGGCTTCGGTCTCGGCATCGGCTGTGCCGTGATCCTCGGGGGTGTCTTCGAAGCCGGGCGCAGTGACTTCAGCGGTGTCTTCGATGTCGTCTTCGGCGGTCTCTGCCAGGATCTCTTCGTCCAGGACCTCATCGGCCAGGAGCGCATCGGTCGGTGCCGCGGCAAAGGCATCCTCGGAATGCTCGTCCTCGCTGAATTCGGCCTCGATCGTTGCCTGCTCGTTCCGCGACACCACGGCCCGGATCCGCTGCAGCTTGGCGGCGATGCTGTCGGGGGCCGGGGGGGCCGGGGGCGCCACCGGTTCGGCCAGGACCTCCTCGGCGGTGGCCATATCGACCTCGTCGTAGTCCTCGCCCTCGTCGAAGTCCTCCTCCGCGGAGGCCATTTCGACCTCTTCGATCTCCTCGTCTGCGATGGCCTCTTCAGAGGAACCGTCGTCCCCGTCGTAATCCTCAGCAGTGTCCTTGGTCGCGGCCATGAAGGCCGCGGCATCCGCCTCGGACTGCGGTTGAGCCTCCGGCGCCTGAGCCTCGACTTCCGCCTCCGATACCTCCGGGGCGGTCTGCTCCGGTGCCTCGGCGGGCTCCGTGGCAGCGGCTGTCTTGTTCTCGGGTGCGGCGGTGTCGCCGGGGGCTTCCGTTGCGGCCAGCGCCGCCGGCGCCGTGGCCTGTGCCGCGCGCAGCACAAAGCCCGACCCCTCGCGGCGCGCCTCGACATGGCGGGCGACCTCGCGTTCGGCGATGCGGGCGAGCATCTCGGTGTCGGGCTGTGGCGGTTCGGCGCCGAAATACCTGTCATCCGCAGCCAGATCGCGGAAGTACTCGGCAATCGCCTTCATGGTATCGAAGGAATCCTCGAATCCCTCCAGCGTGCAGGAAAACGTGCCGTAGGAAACGGTCAATACCTTGTTACTCTGTACCATAGGCTGCTCGTCCTTTTCAGATCAGTTGGACTGACCAAACACCCCGGAAGCGACAAATTCGGCCCGAATCTGTGCCAAAGACCGTATCATTTTGTGGCCAGATTGTGATCCGTTTGCAAAACCCCCATTAAGGAGGGCATGAAAACGCAGGTAAAACAATTCGCCACCCCGGTGACCTTGGTCGGCGGCGGGGCGCTCGGGCCCGACGATCTGGAAACGGCGCTGGCGCTTGCCCCGGGGCTGATCGCGGCCGATGGCGGGGCAGGGGCGGCGCTGTCCGCCGGGTACATGCCCGACGCGGTGATCGGGGATTTCGATTCGCTGAGCCACGACGACCGCGACCGGATTCCGTCCGAGCGGCTGTTTCCCATAGCGGAACAGGAAAGCACCGATTTCGACAAGATCATGCGCTCGGTCGCGGCGCCGCTGATGCTGGCGGTGGGGTTCCTCGGCGCGCGGGTGGATCACCAGCTGGGCGCCTTCAATACCCTGGTGCGCCATCCCGGACAGTCCTGCGTTCTGGTCGGGCCGCGAGAGCTCGTGTTCCACGCCCCGCCGCGCCTGGCGCTGGAGCTGGAACCTGGGGCGGTGGTGTCGCTGTTCCCGATGTGCCGGCTGACCGGGCGGTCACAGGGGCTGGAGTGGCCGATAGACGGGCTGGAACTGGCCCCGGACGGGCGTGTCGGCACGTCGAACCGGGCGCTGGGCGCCGTGCGGATCGAGACCGACGCGCCGGGCCTTCTGGTGATCGTTCCGCGCACGGCGCTGGCGGCGGTCACACGGGCGCTTGCGCCGGGGGCGGTTTCGCCTGCGCCATCGCCCGCTCGCGCATGACGATGTAGAGACCGGCGGCGACGGTCACGCAGATGCCGGCGCCGGCCAGCCCGTTGGGCAGGTCGCGGAAGATCAGCCAGCCGAACCCGGTGGCGACGGGGATCTCGAGGTATTGCATCGGCGCCAGCGTCGCCGCCGGGGCGTAGCGCAGCGACCAGGTCATCAGCAGATGCGCGCAGGTGCCGATCACGCCGATGGCGGCCAGCAGCCCCCATTCCCCGCCCGACGGGGCGACAAGGGACAGCGGTGCGCTGCCCGCGAAATCGCCGATCAACAGGACGGGCAGAAGCACGGCGGTCGCCATCACCCCGCTGACCGCCTGCAACCCGATCGGGTCGATATCCTTGGCCAACTGCCGGGTGACCAGCATGAACAGCGCGAACAGCACCGCCACGCCAAGCGGAAACAGCGCCGGCCAGCCCACCTCGGCAAAGCTGGGCTGGATCACCAGCAGGGTGCCGCAGAATCCCACCGCGCAGGCGGCAAGGCGGCGCCCGCCCACCTCTTCGCCCAGCACGTATTTGCCCAGCAACAGCATCAGGAACGGCATCACGAAGGCGATGGCGATGGCATCGGCTAGCGGCAGGTATTGCAACGCGGTGAACATGCAGCCGATGCCGCCCATGTGCAGCAGCGTGCGCAGCGCCGCCAGCCGTAGGATCCGCCCGCGCATGCGCCACAGCCGCCCGGTCGCGGCGACCAGCGGGATCAGCATCGCCGCCTGGACCGCGAAGCGCACCAAAAGCAATTGGCCCAGCGGCAGGGTCTCGCCCAGCAGCTTTGCCACCGCGTCGCCCAGCGGGGCGAGCAGGCAGAAGCCAAGCATCAGGAGAATGCCCAGAACCGGGCGGTCTACGGTCATGGGGGTCACGCTAGGCGGCGCGGCGGATCAGCGCAAGCGGCGCCCGAACCACCCTCAGCAATTGGGCACGTTCACCGCCAGCCCGCCCAGCGAGGTCTCCTTGTACTTCTCGCTCATGTCGGCGCCGGTCTGGCGCATGGTCTCGATACAGGCATCCAGCGGCACGAAATGCTGCCCGTCGCCGCGCAGCGCCAGGCTCGCCGCGCTGACCGCCTTGATCGCGCCCAGCCCGTTGCGCTCGATGCAGGGCACCTGAACCAGCCCCTTGACCGGGTCGCAGGTCATGCCCAGGTGATGCTCCAGCGCGATCTCGGCGGCGTTCTCGATCTGCTCGGGGCTGCCGCCCATCACTGCGCAGAGCCCGGCGGCGGCCATCGCGGCGGCGCTGCCCACCTCGGCCTGGCATCCCGCCTCGGCACCGGAGATCGAGGCGTTGTACTTGACCAGCCCGCCGATTGCGGCCGCCGTCAGCAGAAACTCCTCGATGCGCTCCGTGCTGGCCCCCGGCACATGGTCGAGCCAATAGCGGATCACCGCCGGCACCACGCCGGCCGCCCCGTTGGTCGGTGCGGTCACCACCTGTCCGCCGGCGGCGTTCTCCTCGTTCACCGCGATGGCATAGGTGGCGATCCAGTCGTTGATGGTATGCGGCGCGGTCAGGTTCATGCCGTATTCCGCCTGCAGGGCCTGGTGGATGTCATGCGCCCGGCGCCGGATCTCCAGCCCGCCGGGCAGGATGCCGCGCGCCCCCAGCCCGCGCTCGATACAGGCGTTCATTACCTCCCAGACCCTTGCGGTGCCGCCGGCCAGCCGCTCGGCGCCGCCGCGCGACACCTCGTTGGCGCGTTTCATGCTGGCGATGGTCTTGCCGCTCTTGCGCGCCATCTCCAGCATCTCGGTGGCGGATTTGAACGGGTAGGGGACCGGCGGACCGTCATCGGTGTCGCGGCCCTCGGCCAGTTCCTCCTCGGTCAGCACGAAGCCACCGCCGATGGAATAATAGACCTGTTGCAGGATCACGTCGCCCTGCGCGTCGGTGGCCATCAGGATCATGCCGTTGGCATGTCCCTCCAGCACGTGATCGTAGTCAAAGACCAGGTCCTGCGCCGGATCGAACCGCAGCGGGCCGAGGTCGTCGTGGCGGATCATCTTGTCGGCCGCGATCTGCGACAGCGCCGCCTCGGCCCTGTCCGCCTGGTAGGTCTCGGGCACGAAGCCGGCCAGCCCGAGGATGGTGGCCCGGTCGCTGGCATGACCCACCCCGGTGAAGGCGAGCGAGCCATGCAGCGAGGCGCGCAGCCCGGCAAAGTCGAAGGGCGAGGCGCGCATCAGCGCGAGGAACCGAGCGGCGGCGACCATCGGCCCCATGGTGTGCGACGAGGACGGGCCGACGCCCACCTTGAACATGTCGAAGACGGAAAGAAACATCAGGTGGCGGTCCCTTCGGGCGGGGTTGCGGGGCGGGGAGCGGTGAAGGGCGCGGAGCCCAGCCCCTCGGCACGGGCGGCGGCGCGGGCGGCGTCTGATTGCTCGACGCGGGCGCAGAGCGCGGCCAGCGCCGGGTACTGCGACAGCGCGAACCAGCCCCGGTCGAAGTCGTCGGGGTACAGCGCCATCCAGCGCAGCAGGCAGGCAAGGTAGGGCTCCAGCGCGCCGCCGGGCCAGCCGGGTAACGCGGCGGCGGCATCGAGCAGCGCCAGGTGCCCGGGCAGCCGTGCAGTCAGCCCTTGGCGCAGGGCATCGGTGTGCGCGGGGCCGGCATAATGGCCGGGATAGAACAGCATGCGCAGATCGGCGTGCAGCGTGTTGGAGGTGAAGAACAGCCATTTCAGGAACGCCCCGCGACCCGGATCATCCGGCGCCGGCCCCAGCCCGCCGTGGCGGTCGGCCAGCCAGAGCAGGATCGCGGCGGTCTCGAACAGCGGTCCGTCGGGCGTTTCCAGCACCGGGATCAGCCCGGCGGGGTTCAGCGCGCGATAGGCGGCGTTGTCCTGCTCCCGCGTGCGGCGGTTCACCAGCACCGTCTCATAGGGCAACTCGCGCGCCTCCAGCGCCAGCCGGATCACCAGCGAGGCGTTGTCGGGGGCATAGTGCAGGCGGTAGGCCGTGATCATGCGGCGACTCTTATCCGAGGAGGGGCGCGACTCGGGCGCACCAAAGCGACATTTCCGATCGGAAACAAGTCATCGACGGGATTGATTGCACCGCCCCGGCACCCGGGATAGCGTGCCGGCAATCATACCCCGGGAGGCCCCATGACCGACACGCCGCATCTGTTCCGCCCCGTCACCCTGCGCGGGGTCACCGCCCGCAACCGCGTGGTGATCTCGCCCATGTGCCAGTATTCCGCGCACGACGGACACCTGGAGGACTGGCACATGGTCCAGCTGGGCCGTTTTGCCATCGGCGGGGCGGGGGTCGTTTTTACCGAGGCGACGGCGGTGCAGAAATCGGGGCGCATTACCCATGGCTGCGCCGGGCTATGGTGCGACAGCCAGATCACCGGGCATGCCCGGGTGGCGCAATTCGCCCTGACCCATGGCGCCATCCCGGCGGTGCAACTGGGCCATGCGGGCCGCAAGTCGGGGATGCAGCGGCCCTGGTTCGGCAACGGGCCGTTGAACGACGCCGATTTCGCCCGCGGCGACATGCCCTGGACCCCGGTCGGCCCGTCCGAGATCCCGGTCGCTGAGGGCTGGCCGATGCCCCATGCGCTGAGCGAGGAAGAGATCGGCCAGCTGGTCGAGGATTTCGTGGCGGCCACCCGCCGGGCGCAATCCGCAGGTTACAAGATCGTCGAGATCCACGGCGCGCATGGCTACCTGATCCACTCCTTCCTGTCGCCGCTCTCGAACAAGCGCACCGACAAATACGGCGGCGATCTGGAGGGACGCATGCGCCTTGCGCTGGAGGTTGCGACAGCGGTGCGCGCGACCTGGCCCGGGGATCTGCCGGTGTTCTTTCGCACATCTGCCGTCGATGGCGACCCGGCGGGCTGGACCCTGCCGGACACGGTGGAGCTGGCCAAGCGGCTGAAAGAGATCGGCATCGACGTGATGGATTGCTCCTCCTCCGGGATCGCGGGCGCGGCGACCGCCAGCGGCAGCGGCAAGCGGCAGCCGGGGTTCCAGGTTCCCTTCGCCGAGGAAGTCCGGCGCGCGGCGGAGATGCCGACGATGGCGGTGGGTCTGATCACCCATCCACAACAGGCCGAGGAGATCCTCTCCAACGGGCAGGCCGATCTGATTGCCATCGGGCGCGAGGCGCTGGTCGATCCGATGTGGGCGCTGCACGCGGCACGGGTGCTGGGCCATGACACGGGATATGGATCATGGCCGGAACAATCGGGCTGGTGGCTGGCGGTGCGCGACAAGACCTCGGAGCTCTACCGGTCCGAGTGAGCCTGCCCCGGCGGAATAGCCCTCGCAGAGGCCGGAGGTTTTCCCTATAACGCCGGTGATCCATTCCGAACGAGGCTGCCATGACCGGAGAACTTTCGCCCATCGACAAGGCCAAATTCGTCGCCGCCCGTCGCGCCGCCGATTTCGTCGAGGACGGCATGCGCGTCGGGCTTGGCACCGGCAGCACCGCCGCATGGCTGGTGCGCTGCCTGGGCGAGATGGTGCGCGAGGACGGGCTGAAATTCAAAGGCGTGCCGACCTCGACCCGCACCGCCGAACTGGCCCGCGATGTCGGTATCGAAGTGATCAGCCTGGACGAGGCGCGCTGGCTCGACCTGACCATCGACGGCGCCGACGAATTCGACGCCGACCTGAACCTGATCAAGGGCGGCGGTGGGGCGTTGCTGCAGGAAAAGATTGTCGCCACCGCCTCGGACCGGATGGTGGTGATCGCCGATATCGGCAAGCAGGTGGAGCACCTTGGGGCCTACCCGCTGCCGGTCGAGGTGATTCCCTTTGGCTGGCAGACCACCCAGGCGCTGATCGAGGAGACGCTGATCTCGATGGATGTGCTGGGCCGCGACACCACCCTGCGGATGAACGGCGATGCGCCCTATGTCACCGACGAGGGCAACTACATCCTGGATCTGCACTTGAAACGGATCGGCAACCCGAGACAGCTGGCTTTGGTGCTCAACCAGATGCCGGGCGTGGTTGAAAACGGCCTCTTCATCGATATCTGTGACACCGTCGTGTTGGGGTTCGGGGATGGCCGGGTCGAATTGCGCGACATCAACGAGGGTACGATCGAGCATGACAGGCTGGATTTCGTCGAGAGCGAGAACCTGTTCACCGATCTTTCGGATTGAGGACCGCGATTTATGAGCTTTGACTACGACCTGTTCGTCATCGGCGGCGGCTCGGGCGGTGTGCGCGCCGCGCGCGTGGCCGCCGGGGAAACCGGGGCAAAGGTGGCGCTGGCGGAAGAGGATCGTTATGGCGGCACCTGCGTGATCCGCGGCTGCGTGCCGAAAAAGCTGATGGTTTTTGCCAGCGAATACGCTGACATGGTCGAGGACGCCAAGAGCTATGGCTGGTCGATCGCGCCGGGAAGCTTCGACTGGACCGCGTTCCGGGGCAAGCTGGAGGCCGAGCTGGACCGGCTCGAAGGCGTCTATCGCAATCTGCTGAAGACCGCCGGGGTCGAAAGCTTCGATCAGCGCGCGCGGCTGGTCGATCCGCACACGGTGGAACTGGCCGACGGCAGCCGCAAGACCGCCCGGCACATCCTGCTGGCCACCGGCGGGCGTCCGGTCAAACCCGACATGCCGGGCGCCGAGCTGGGCATCACCTCGAACGACATCTTTCATCTGCCGGAACTGCCCAAGTCGATCCTGATCGTCGGCGGCGGTTATATCGCCTGCGAGTTTGCCGGCATCCTCAACGGGCTTGGCGTCGCGGTCACGCAGTTCTATCGCGGCGCCCAGATCCTGCGCGGCTTCGACGGAGAGGCGCGCGGGCTGGTCAGCGAAGAGATGTGTCAGCGCGGCATCGACCTGCACCTGGGCACCAACATCCTCGAGATGGCGCGCGACGGAGACGGTATTCGCGTCAAGGCCACCAACGGCACCGAACGGGTTTTCGACCAGGTGATGTTCGCCACCGGGCGGGCAGCCAACGCCGACGATATCGGGCTGGAGGCGCTGGGCGTGGCGCGCGGCCGCAAGGGCGAGGTCGTGGTGGATGAATACAGCCAGACCGGCGTGCCCTCGATCCATGCCATCGGCGACGTCACCGACCGGGTCAACCTGACCCCGGTGGCGATCCGCGAGGGCATGGCTTTTGTCGAGACCGTGTTCAAGGGCAACCCGACCCCGGTGGATCACGCGCTGATCCCGACCGCGATCTTCACCCAGCCGGAGATGGGCACTGTGGGGCTGAGCGAGGAGGACGCGGCCGAGCAGGAGCCGATCGAGGTCTATGCCACCAGCTTCAAGCCGATGCAGCAGAGCTTTGCCGGCCGCTCCGACCGGGTGCTGATGAAGCTCGTGGTCAGCAAGGCCACGCGCAAGGTGCTGGGCTGCCATATCGTCGCGCCCGGCGCGGGCGAGATGATCCAGCTGGCAGGCGTGGCGGTCAAGATGGGGGCGACGAAAGAGGATTTCGACCGGACCGTGGCGGTGCATCCGACCATGTCCGAGGAGATCGTGACGATGAAAGCGCCGGTGCGCAGCGCTTGATTTGAGCGTCGGCGGACACAGGTATGTGAACAAGGCCGCAGCGGCGGCGAAGAAGGGGATAAGATCTATGGCGGGCAACAGTGGCGGCCCCTGGGGGGGCGGAGGTTCGTCCGGGGGCGGAGGCAACCGGGGCAACAACGGCGGCGACAACGGCGGTGGCGGTGGCCGGCGCCCCGAGGGTGACGGGCCGCAGATTCCGGAAATCGACGAGTTGATGAAGAAGGGCCAGGAACAGCTGCGCGTGCTGATGGGCGGGCGCGGCGGCAAGGGCGGCGGTTCCGGCCGCGGCTCGGGCGGCGGCGGCCCGATGTTCACCCGCGGCACCATCGGTCTGGGCGTGGTCGCGGCGGCGGTCCTCTGGGGGATGGCGAGCTTTTACACCGTCAAGCCCGAAGAGCAGTCGGTCGAATTGTTTCTGGGCAAATTCTCGGGCATCGGTCAGCCGGGCCTGAACTTTGCGCCCTGGCCGGTGATCTCGGCCGAGGTCATCCCGGTCACCACCGAACAGCGCGAGGATATCGGCACCGGCCGTGGCCAGGATGCCGGGCTGATGCTGACCGGCGACGAGAACGTGGTCGACATCGATTTCCAGGTGGTCTGGAACATCAATGACCCGGCCGAGTTCCTGTTCAACCTGCGCGACGCGCGCTCGACCATCCGGGCGGTGTCGGAATCGGCCATGCGCGAGATCATCGCGCAAACCGAACTGGCACCGATCCTGAACCGGGACCGGGGCGTGATCGCCGACCGTCTGCTGGACTTGATCCAGTCGACGCTGGACAGCTATGACAGCGGCGTCAACATCGTCCGGGTGAACTTCGACAAGGCCGACCCGCCCGAGCAGGTGATCGACGCCTTCCGCGAGGTGCAGGCCGCAGAACAGGAACGCGACCGTCTGCAGAACGTCGCCGATGCCTATGCCAACCGGGTGCTGGCCGAGGCCCGCGGTGAGGCTGCGCAGATTCTGGAAGAGGCCGAAGGCTATCGCGCACAGGTGGTGAACGAGGCCGAGGGTGAGGCAAGCCGCTTTACCGCCGTGCTGACCGAATACGCCAAGGCCCCCGAGGTGACGCGCAAGCGGCTTTATCTCGAAACCATGGAACAGGTGCTGGGGGATATCGACAAGATCATCCTCGACGAGGGCGTCGGCGGTGCGGGGCAGGGCGTGGTGCCCTACCTGCCGCTGAACGAATTACGCCGCAGCACCGGCAGCCAGGAGAACAACTGATGCGGAAATCCACCCTTATCCTTCCGGTCGTGGTCGTTCTGGTCGCGGTGGTGATGTCTGCGATCTTCATCGTGGACGAACGCGAAAAGGCGCTGGTTCTCCAGTTCGGCCGCGTCGTCGCGGTCAAGGAGGACCCCGGCCTGGCGTTCAAGATCCCGCTGATTCAGCAGGTCGTGAAATATGACGACCGGATTCTCAGCCGCGACGTGCAGCCGCTCGAGGTCACGCCGCTCGATGATCGTCGGCTGGTGGTCGATGCCTTCGCGCGGTACCGCATCACCGATGTGAACCGCTTCCGCCAGGCCGTCGGCGCCGGCGGCATCACGGCGGCGGAAACCCGGCTCGATTCGATCCTGCGGTCGCAGACCCGCGAGATCCTCGGCTCGGTCAGCTCCAACGACATCCTCAGCTCCGACCGGGCCGCGCTGATGCTGCGGATCCGCGACGGCGCAATCGGTGAGGCGCGCTCGCTTGGCGTCACCATCATCGACGTGCGGTTGAAGTCCACCGAACTGCCGTCGCAGAACCTTGCGGCGACCTTCGACCGGATGCGGGCCGAGCGTGAACGCGAGGCAACCGACGAACGCGCCCGTGGTAACGAGGCCGCGCAGCGCGTGCGCGCCCAGGCCGACCGGACTGTGGTCGAACTGGTCTCGGATGCAAAGCGCGAGGCCGAGATCACCCGAGGCGAGGCCGATGCCCGGCGCAACGCGATCTTCGCCGAGGCCTTCGGGCGCGATCCGGAGTTCTTCGAGTTCTACCGCTCGCTTACCGCCTATAGCCGGTCGCTGAAGGGGGGCAACTCCACGATGGTGCTGTCACCGGACTCGGAGTTCTTCAACTATCTCAAGTCCGCCGAGGGCGCCGGGCGCAGCGCGCTGTCCTCGCAGCCGTCGCAGCAGACCCAGCGCACGCCGGGTCAGGCGCCCGCCGCGGCGGATTGATGGCAACCGTCTTTCTGGCCTTCGGGTTGGTTCTGATCGTGGAGGGGCTGGCCTGGGTGCTGGCCCCTTCGCTTGTCGAGCGGATGCTGGAGGCGCTGCGCGCGCTGCCAGAACCCGCCCGCCGGCAGATCGGCGCGCTCGGGCTGGTCATCGGTCTGATCCTGTTGTGGATCGCGCATCAGCTGGGGGCGTGACCCCGGCCTTGGGCGGCGCCCCGCCGTTTCCACGCCCGGCCCCATCAATTTTCATCGCACGGCTTTCACAACGACTTGATTGCATGCAACACTCGTTGCGGGCGCGGGCGGAGCACCTATGTGATGTTCGTGGAATTCGGACTCCGTCGTTTCACGCAGGGTCCGGCGCTCAACTAGGCTTTGATAAGGAGGCAACCAGTGCAGCCACAGGCAATCACTAATCCGAACGGGCAGGCCGGCCCGGTCACCCGGATGCGGATGATCGGACTGACCGTTTTGACCATGATCCTCGTGCTGGCGCAGGTCGCGCTCGCCCAGGCCAAGCCAGAGAGCCTCGCGCCCCTGGCGGAAAAGATCAGCCCGGCGGTGGTCAACATCACCACCACAACGCTTGTCGAGGGCCGCACCGGCCCGCAGGGCATCGTTCCGAAGGGCTCGCCCTTCGAGGATTTCTTCAAGGAGTTCCAGGATCGCAACAAGGATCAGGATCGGCCGCGCCGCTCCTCGGCGCTGGGCTCGGGCTTCGTCATTTCCGAGGACGGCTACGTGGTCACCAACAACCACGTGATCGACGGCGCCGACGAGATCCAGATCGAGTTCTTCGACGGCGAAGAAATCAAGGCCGAGGTGGTGGGCACCGATCCCAACACCGACATCGCGCTGCTCAAGGTGGTGGCCGACAAGCCGCTGTCCTTTGTCAGCTTCGGCGACAGCGACATCGCCCGCGTGGGCGACTGGGTGATGGCCATGGGCAACCCGCTGGGGCAGGGGTTCTCGGCCTCGGTCGGCATCGTCTCGGCCCGCAACCGGGCGCTCAGCGGCACCTATGACGATTACATCCAGACCGACGCGGCGATCAACCGCGGCAACTCCGGCGGGCCGCTGTTCAACATGGACGGCGAGGTGATCGGCGTGAACACCGCGATCCTGTCGCCCAACGGCGGCTCCATCGGTATCGGCTTCTCGATGGCTTCCAACGTCGTCAGCAAGGTGGTCGATCAGCTGCGCGAATTCGGTGAAACCCGCCGTGGTTGGCTTGGCGTACGGATCCAGGATGTGACCGATGACGTGGCCGAGGCGATCGGCCTGGCCGAGGCCGAGGGCGCGCTGGTCACCGATGTGCCGGACGGACCCGCCAAGGAGGCAGGCCTGCTGTCGGGCGACGTGATCCTCAGCTTTGACGGCAAGGACGTGAAGGACACCCGCGGGCTGGTCAAGCAGGTCGGTAACACCACTGTCGGCAAGGCGGTGCGCGTGACCGTGTTCCGCGATGGTGCCACCAAGACTGTTCTGGTCACCCTGGGCCGCCGCGAAGAGGCCGAAAGCGCGGTGCCCGCCGCGATGGACGGCGAAGAGGCGCCCGCCCCAAGCAAGATGGAGGTCCTGGGCCTGACGCTGACCCCGCCGACCGACGAGATGCGCCAGGAACTGGGCATCGGCGATACCATGGACGGGCTTGTGGTCGTGGACGTCGACGAAGCCAGCCAGGCCTATGAAAAGGGGCTGCGCGCCGGCGACCTGATCACCGAGGCCGGTCAGCAGAAGGTCACCTCGGTCTCGGATCTGCAAGAGCGTGTCGATGCGGCGCGCGAGGCGGGGCGCAAATCGCTTCTGTTGCTGATCCGCCGGGCCGGCGAGCCGCGCTTCGTCGCACTGGGGCTGGAAGAAGACTGACGGCTTTTCCGCACTCAAGCGAAGGAAAAGGCCGGGCCGTTGCGCCCGGCCTTTTTCATGGCCGCGCGGGCGGGCGCAGCGCCGCCTCGAGCCGGGGCGCGGCAAAGTCGATGAAGGCGCGCAGTTTCTGCGGCACCAGCCCGTCGCCATAGACCAGGTTCACCGGCCAGGGCTCCGGTTCTTCGCCCTCCAGGACGATCTCCAGCCGCCCCTCGGCGACCGGGCGCGCCACCTGATAGGACAACACCCGCGTCAACCCCAGCCCGGCCGTGGCCGCCTCGATCGCCGCTTCGGCTGTATTGACGATCATCCGCGAATGCACCGGCACCGGGCGCCGGGCCTTTCCGGTGCCCAGCTGCCAGTGGTCGGGCGAGGTCACCTTTTCGAAGGTGATGCAATCATGCGCATCGAGGTCTTCGGCCACCTCCGGCCGCACTCGAAGGGTATCTCGGCCTGTCCGGGGCGCTGAGCAAGGGCCGTTTGCCCGCCGCGACCCGCGAACGCGTCGCGCTGGCCGTGGCCGAATTCAACCGCTGCGGCTATTGCCTGTCGGCGCATACCTATCTCGGCACCAACCTGGCCAAGCTTTCGGCCGAGGAGATCGCCCGGAACCGCGCCGGACGGTCCTCGGACGCCAAGGCCGACGCCGCCGTGCGCTTTGCCGTCAAGGTGGCCGAGGCCCGGGGCCGGGTCAGCGACGAGGATCTGACGAGCGTGCGCGCCGCCGGCTACGAGGACGCCCAGATCATCGAGATCGTCCAGCATGTCGCGCTGAACATCTGGACCAACTATCTCAACGAGATGGCCCGGACCGAGATCGACGTTCCGGTCGTGACGCCCGGCGTTGCCGTCTGATCCTGCCCGGTTGTCCCGACCACCGGCCCCAAAAAAACGAGCCATGCGCTGGGGGGACACATGGCTCGCAAGAATGGCCGGAAAAATGGGCGGCCGACCAATTAAAACGAAGGGCGCCGGAGATCCAGACAAGGGGACAGAGGCATCCGGCGATCAAGCCCTTCGCTGATCAGATTCGCCGATTTAAGCCTCGGCGTATGTAAAGCAGATTACAGATACATCATTTGCGCGCCGCGCCTTTGTCGGCGCGGCGGGTCAGATCGCCTCGATGTCCGCGAGAGCCTGAAGCGCCGCACGGTCGTGGATCGTCACGCCGCCGCGCCCGGTTTCGACCACGCCGGTTTCGCGCCAGACCGACAGGGTTTTCGAGACCGCCTCGCGGGTGGCGCCGACGAACTCGGCCAGTTCCGCCTGCGACAGGCCCACGGCGCCGCCGGCGGTGCTGCCGGTGACCCCCTCCAGATACAGCAACCGCCGCGCCAGACGGGTCGAGAGCGGCAGGAACACCTGCTCGTTCAACTGTCGTCCCATCCAGCGCATCCGCTG
>Ga0209475_10002463_pt1 | contig 18541 bp, 17 predicted proteins | sample tdDd471_FD_187128 | JGI IMG/M metagenome (GOLD analysis project Ga0209475, IMG submission 187128) | Marine sediment microbial communities from the Atlantic coast under amendment with organic carbon and nitrate - tdDd47.1 (SPAdes)... | ecosystem: Environmental > Aquatic > Marine > Coastal >... | reverse complement strand
ACGAAATTATTGTTTTCAATTACCGTTTTCCGGATAATTCCATTGCCACCAATTCCTGAGCCTGTTGGATTATCGGTAGTTCCGCTTGCGAATATTCCATTTATAACATCTCCAGCACTCTCTGCCCATGCGAAATACTGAATTGATGAATTGCTTATATTGAATGTGGTAAGCCTTAAATCTACCAAAGATGATCCGCCTGTCTCTGAATAAGCGCCATATATGGAACCATTCAATGAATTACCTCCTGTTAGGTTGAATCTCACATCTGTGGAAAAATTCACTATTGCATTTGACACGTTAGTTCTGAATCCAATTAAATTGTCATCCCATGTAGAACTAGTCATCGTGAATGATAAATCTGATCCACTCTGAATTACTGTTTCTGTCGAATTATTATCAAGCACATACACATCCCCTTCAGAATTAGCAGAAAAACCATTCATGATATTTGTGTCAAAGAAAGTCTTAACATCTCCTTCTATTCTGCACACTGAAGTATTTGGGATTATTCCGGTATTGCTATTCTGATATGCTAAATTCAAGTCTTGGCATATCAATATTCCATCTGACTCAATATCTATTAAGCCACCAGTTACGCCTGAAGTTGAAGTTACAAATGTTATATCACAATTTTGGATTTTATTTTCTGCGCTAGAAATTCCACTAGCTGCTGTACTCGAAATTACATGTCCTGAAGTTGTTGCCGTGCATATTAAATTAACATCTCTTATTGATGATTTATAAGCAGCAGGAACTAGTAATGGAGGAGTGTCTCCGGTGATAGTTACTAAGTCATCATCAAATCCTATTATAGTAACATAGTCTTTCATTGTGATTGGAAATGTTTCTCCATTAGCAACATTGTAGATTCCTTGCATTACCCATATGGCGTAAGTGTTACTGACAGATGCGTCAGCTATTGAATCCATTGCTTCAGCAATAGTAGTAGCATCATAATTTCCTGATTGAGACACAATCAAAACATTGTCGAATCCAACAAATGTATTTTTACTTAATGTCCTTAAATTTACTCCATCTAAATCATCGATTGGATCAGCTACATTTTTAAATTTCCATTGGCTTGCGGAATCACCAGGAACAATTAATGAATCAAGTGTACTGTTACGATAACCAAGCATACTTTCTCGAATTAAAAGTATTTCTGTATCAACTTCATCATTCTGTGCATTTGAAAAAAATGCAGAAATTATTAAAACTATTATGAATAATGTCTTTTTCATTTTATTCTCCTTTAAATGTTATTAGAGTCATCCAAAAATCAATAACAGCACCAACTCCTGTTTTTGTAATGTAAACTGTTCCGGTTCCATCCCAATCCAATATCTTTGATTTCTCTATACTGACTGGGTCTAGAGCTACTGTTGATGTTTTCGGTCTTGACAAATCTTCTCCTCCTACAGTTGTACCTACTTTTACTGTGGCAGAAGTTCCAGACTTTAAACGCCAATCTATAGATTTGACTTTATACCCCTCCAGTACGGTTAATTCTAAAGTTCCCGCCGATAAATTATCTTGTCCTATATTCATAACTAAACCTCCATCTATTATTTGTTGATCGCATGTAAAACCTTCGTCGTCTGAATTAATGCCAACAGTAAATCTCTCTTCCACCTGCACTTCGATTGTACCTACATTTGCATCACCATAGTAAGATGGTTCTAATACTTCTGGTAAAATATATTCTACATCATTTATAGCAAAATAATCCATAGAACTCGCTTCGCTAAACTTCAAGAACAAATGCCTCAACATCGGGCGTGATTTCAATAATATCCCTCTAAAGTTTGTTTGTTCAAGCTTCTCTTTGTTGTCAAGGCTATTGTAGACATCTACTTCACCTAATGGATTTATCCAGTATAATTCGGCAGGAATCCAAATAAAATGTTTTATGCCTGTTGAGTAATCAATGTAAAATTCATTTTCACTATTGTAATACTTAACTCTTTTATATCCTTCAATTATTTTTACTTCGCCGCCTGTTATTCTTGTTGATGTTCCGCTAACTAATTCAAAAGGCTCAAATTCACAATTAACAGTTTCGGTGTCTTTTGTCGCTGTTACAATTACTCTATATTTTCCAACTCCCTGCCCTGTTATATAGAAATTATAAAAACTAAAATTAGAATATGAAGAAACTTCAGTAACTGGTAAATTTGACTGACCTCCATCTTCACCTATTAAAGTAGCCGTTATTGTGTCAAAATCTGTTCTTATTTGTGTTGGAATTGTCTCAGATGTTAAGAATTTTTGACATTCCGGAACATTTATCGAATCAGTATATTTATCAAATCTATCTAACGTATTGTTAAAGTTTGGCAATAGCCCGTCAAGTTTTTTTGGCGTTAGACTATTTATTGGCGATATTATAAATGTACTCATTCTTCGTAAGGTGTTATATTATTCGTATTTACCATTAATAATTCCCATGTTTTTTCTTCTCTTTTCGCTCCTGAATTTACATTAACTATCCATCCATAATAATATAATTCTGGATTCAGCTCATCCCTTACTTTTATTATGCCGTATTTTTTTGGTTTACCATCACTCGCAAAATTACTATTTATTGCTGATATTTCCGCATTACCCACCGGAGCATTAAATTTAATTACTTCAGGAAGAAAAAACGATTCATCTAAATCATTTACTAATACATTTGTATTTTCTGCTATTTCTGGCTCTCCTGTTTCTTTTGAAATCATTTGAGAGTTTTTATCAGAAGTGTTGTAAACCAAAAAGCTACTTGTGTATTTCTCTAACGACGATCTTATAATTTTACCCCAATTGCGAAGTATATGACCAGGTGAATATCTTATATTAAATGATTTATCATTGTTAAGGGTATTTTTAATGTAATCAAATCCCTCATTTGTTCGTGCCCTAAATCTTGCTTGCTGTGCTAAAAAAACATCGTCAATCACTACAAAAGCATTTCTTACATTTCCAAACGGATCAAGTGGAGCCGATAAGAATTTAATTGTTATTGTTCCGGTTACAGGTAGAGCATTTAATGTTAATTCATAATTCAAAAAACTTTGCAAACTAAATGGGTCTACTGGCAGCAATGAAGTATAGTTTATTGTATTTTCCTCTACTTGCCATGACCCATCATTTAATGCATAATAAGTATCTACGCCATCGGTTAATTCTATTCGGAATAACATAGGAACGTAATCAGTAATAAGAGGTGGGAAATTATCATAGGTTCCTATCAGTTGGTAAGAAAATCTAAAGACTCTTATTGCGCTATCTGATGTAACAATATCTTGCCATAACTCTGATGGTGTATTATTTAGAAATGCTCTGTTACTTCCAAGTAGTTCAGTTCTTGTTGCAACGCCTGTAAATTGCCAGTCTGTACCAAAAGGTTGTTCAAAATCTCCGTTAATTACTTCCGTCGGTGTTTCATTCCTAACTAAGTCTAACATGAAATTATCTTCGTCAATGTCGCTGTCAGTAGTTGGAAAATCTTTTTTAGGCAATTTCCTGCCTATTGAGAATGCTTCATTGTCTGCCCTGAATGGAACAACTAAATCTAAATCATTTTTTATTGACTTTATGAATGTAGAATATTCTGATTTATTATTGTATTCGAGCAATCCGTTTCTTTCTTCATAAGCTGATTTATCATATCCGGCATCTATTTTATTATAAGCCCAATCTTGACCATATTCGAAACCAATATCTTTTGCGTTCTCTATTGTAAGAATTATTCTATCATCAAAAGCATACTTCATTTCTTCAATTCTTGCCACTTTTTGACCGTCTATTTCCTCAACCGTAAAACAAGCACACCTATTCTTACTTATTGATTCGAAAAAATCTTTCCATGATGCACTTAATACGCTTTCTTCAGTATTAAATCCTCTTATTAATTTGCCATTTAAAACCATTCCAAGAGACATATCACCATCACTGGCATATTGTCTTGGTTCGCTATCTGTACATCCTAACAGCTCAGAATAAAAGGCATTCTGTGTATTCGTATAGCTTTGAACTATTCTATTGCCAGCTTCATGATATCGCATTCCTAAAATAGTAGTTTCTACTATGGTTGCCGTTTCTGTCTTGATTGTAAAATCTAAAACTAATGGTGCATCAATTGACACCTGAGAAGATCCACTGCCTTCTAAATCAAGATACATTACTAAGTAAGTACTTGCTGGCATTTCAAATTCTAAGCTAAAATCTCCGTAAAATCTAATAACACCAAACAACGGGCTACTTGATATAATTTCCTCTTCAAGGTCAAGATTAATTTCGGAATTTAAAGAATTATCATTATTGTAAACTCTTACTTTTGGAATCAGATTACCTTGTGTTAATTCAGCTACAAAATCAGCACTACCATTTATTTCAATTTCAATACTTTCTCCGGTTGTATTGTTGAAAAATGCGGACAAACTACTTCCTGGACTATCTTCATTCTCCCTTACATTTTCATCTTCTTGTGAAATAATCTTCAATAATGGAGCCACTCCCTCAAAACCTGTGTATTGATAACTTGTGTCTTTGTCAGAATTGAGTGTAGAAAATAAAAAATCAGTTCTTTCAGCCAACCTAACAAATTCGCCCTCATTGGTATATCCTACCATTTCCTGCTGATCGATTGACATTAAATCAAATAATTGAACTGCAATATCTTCTCGATTTCTAATTGTTGCTTCAAATTGGCTATCAATTATTTTGCATTCGAATGTTTTCCGTGTTTCTAGTTTTGTTGAAAAATCAATATATCCTGAAAAGTAATCTTCATATTCATAAGTAGCCTTATTGTATCGTTCTACTATATACTGACAAGTTCCTTCGATTCCTTCGTTTTCTAAAACTTTTAAAAGAAATCTCCTGCCCTCCTTAACAAATGTTACTACTTGTTCTGAGAATTCGCGGAACATTCCATAATAATCTGAGCTTCGTTTGATATTGAAACCCTGATCTACCCATCCTTTAGGTGCAGAATAGAGTGGTTGCTTTCCAAAGCTTGGATTAATAAGTGTATACTTATAAAGTCTATATTTATTTTGAAATTCCATTAATTAAACTGATTATGGTATCTTTTTATTGTATTTCCACTACGTTTAGCTATTGTATTGTGATAGTTTCCACCTCTATTATTATTTTTTAATTCCCTTACTATTTCCTTATTGCCTCTCCTGTATTCAGATGCCATTCTTTCGAACCCTCGATCGTATCCTTTTGCTAAAGTAACATTAATTAATTCATCTATATTCTTTCCCTTAACAATTCCAGAACCTAATCCGCCCATTATATCACTTGTTTCTTTCGCATTCCAAATTTTGGCACCTTTGTATTCTGAACCGGAAAATACAGTAGGCTTATCTGCATAAACAAATTCACCTGCCATTGTTCGCATTAATTCAGCCCCTTTTTCACCAAACAAACCTCTAATTGGTGCATTTTCTGTTCCTTTCGCAAATTCAGGAATAGGCTGTGCTGCTACTAATGCAGCCTGTATCGCACCACTAGCAATTACAAGTGCTAATAATGGAGCACCAACCGGAAGAGGAACAGCGGCTACCTGCTTAATTGCTGCTACTGCTGTACTTATTGCTATTTGGAATAATGCTTGTGCTTTGTCGCTCTGGGCTTGTTTTTTCTTCACCTCTGCCTCTCTTGCATCAAAATCAGCGTTTATTCTTTCTTTCTCGCTTCTTGTTAAATTTTCGTTGCTTAATGCATACTCACGCTGCTTATCAATTTCTTCAAGTTCTCTTTCAAACTTAATATTATTTAGTTCAAAAAGAGCCTCAACCCCTTCAATAGCTAATTCAATTTTAGCATCTTTTATAGCCTCATCAATTTCCTTTACTTTATCAGCATATTCCTGATCTGATTTTTCTTTCTTTTTATTTGCTGCGATTCTTGCATCAACTTCATTATCGTATGTTACTTCCGCTATTTCTATTTTTTCTTTATTAAGGTCTTTGAGTTTATCAATTTCTAATTCCCCTTGCGAATCAATAAATTCTTTCAGATCATCCCGTTCTTCTTTTGCATTTTTGCTTTTCAGCTTACGCAAATCCTCTGCCATTTTCAATGTAGTTTCATTGCTTTTCCTGCTTTGTTTTATTGATTCTTCTTGTTCTTTCTTGGATGCTTCTGATATTACCGCCAACCTTTCTATTTCTGCTTGCTGCTCTGCTAATTTCTTTCTTTTTGCTTCGTCTTGTTCTGTTTTTTTGAGACTCTCAAATCTAGCTCTTGTCGCTTTTACAAAATCCCTCTGAAAATCATCATTCTCTTTCAGCAATGCTGAATTTTTAGATATAGCTTCTTGCAGTTCTAATCTGTTTGAAGCATTATTAATTTCTGATATTGCCGTACTATATTTGTTTATTTGATCTGTAGCCTTATTCACACCTATACCGGTAACTCCTATTATTTTTTGCCACGTACTTGTATAATTACTAGACATAGTATCGAACCTTTTCGCTATATGGTTTGTGACATCACTAAACACACCCTCACTTTCCCTAAATGACAATACCAACTTTTCCCAACTAGACCCAAGTCCTTTAATTGCACCGTCAAGAGTTGCCATTTGAATTTTTGCAACCCTCTCAGCTACATCTCCTGTATCTCTAAACTCAATTCTTAACTCTTCTGCTTTCTCCCTATTGTCTGCAAGTGCTAAAGCTACAATTGCCCCACGTTTACCAAACAGATCGAATGCCGTAGCTAGTCTATTAGAACTATTCTGAATTTTGTCTAATGCTTCATCGTAAGTTAATCCCTGTTTTGTAATTTCCAAATAAACATTCCTCAATGAAGTACCAGCAATAGAAGCGTCCAGAGTAGCATCCTGCGCTATTGCCAATTTCGACAAAGTACCCGCTAGTGATTCATTTAAAGCATTTGCAGCCCCTGCAACTTTTGGAAGTGCTGTTTCTAAACTCGCAAAACTTAACGAACTTCGCTGAGTTGATAACGTCAACTGGTCAATTATTTTTCCGGCATCTGCTGTACCTAAACTAGAATATGCCTTTACAACCGCCCCCACTAATGTAGCAGTTTCATCTAATCCAGCGTTTAATGCTATTGAACCTTGAATAGTGGCTTCCGTTAGGTTTTGAATCTCAGCCATAGTAAAACCTAGACGAGCAAAAGAAACTTGTAATTTTACAACTTCAGATGCTGTCACCGGATAAACTGATCCTAACTGTACTGCTTTTTCTGTTAAATCTTCTACTTCTTCTCTTGTTTTTCCTAAAACTCCGGCTAATACTGCATTTTCTTTTGTGAAACTTCGAATTGTTCCGAAAGCATCTCTCATTACCCTGGCAAACATGGCAACACCTCCGACAACTCCAAATGCTCCTAATAGATTCCTTGCTACACCACCTAAAGCTTTTCCGTAATTACCCACATGTCGCTGTGAACGTCCAATAGTGCTATCAAGTTTCTTTAATTGTGCATCTTGTTGCTGAATTGTTCTCGTTAGAAGTTTACCTTCTCTAGAATTTTCCCTTTGTTGAACAGTTAGCTTTTTCCACTTATCAATATTTTGAAGTAAGGCAATATTAATCTTATTATAAGAACCTTCCTGCGCCCTTGCTAATAATGCCTCTCGTTTTGTTTCCTTGTTTTTTTCTTGGAGTGCTACCCTTCCTTTCTGTAATATTTTTGTTGATTTTTCCTGAGCTATTAGATTTTTAGAAAGAATAGTAGTTAATTGCTTTTGAACTTTTTCACGTTCAATTTCAATATTTTTAAGATCCTTGTTTATTTTGGTTGCCTTAGTTGTATTCTCATTTATTCGCTTTTGTACTTCATCTGTATTTTTTGAAGTGACTGAAATTTTCTCGATATTAGTAAGTAATGCTAAGGACTGTTTTGCAGCATCCGTGTAGCCTTGTTTAATAATTCCTAATTTTTTAATATAATCATCCTGTTGCTTTATCGCTTCAGTTGATAGAAAATCCTTAATTTCTGCCATCTTTCAATTTCCTTTCTTTTGCCCTCTCAATATATCCGGCTAATTCGTACAATTTGCAATTCCTATCTATTGGATGTGGACTATTTTCTTCAATTAAATGAACTATTTTAGTAAGGCTTATTTCTTCTTTCTTTTGTGATTCAGGGTATAACTCTTCGTATTTCTCTAATAATCTTTTTTGTTTTTCCTTCAGATACTCAATGTCTTCTTTTGTTTTCAATTCCCTACCACATAATTCTTTGTAAGCAAATAATAATTCTTCATCTTCTGTTATTTTTCCAGTTGTTGTATATTCCATCGAAAGTGCGTTGTACAATGATGGGATCACTTGCTCAATTCTAACTAACATTGACATTCTATGAACGCCTATCTCAAACATTTTTACTACTTCATTTTTATTGATTAATTTATTGAATGCTATGTTTAATTTTGAACGCTTATCATTTAGTTTCTTTTTTGATACAGGCAAAGAATAACGAAGCATTAACTTAGAATTGTCGCTTTCTGACATATCCATGTAGCGGCCTATCGATATAGTGTAAATTGTATGAAACATTATTTATTCAATTCTTTATGAAATAAGCTGTTGTAATCTACTGTTATTTTAGTTTCTGCCGCATCATGATACTTTCCACTCAGTCCGAATGGATTGTATCTTCGCTTTAATCTATCAGCATAAGGCACATTTGAATCAATATCGTAAGAATCGTTGCTCACGGTTAAATTCATATTGGTTTGAAAATGACCCCTTAAATATAGATCGGCAATTCCATCAGGTGCCTTATACGTGGGAAGCGTTCTTTTAAATTCCCAATACGGTATTGAATACTGACTAAATAGATTTCCGATAGCGTTTATTCCTAGTCTCATTTGGTTCCTGTTTAAATCTAAAACAAGATTCTTATTTTTCAATAATGAAACCGAGGCAATTTTATCCCTGTTTATTTTTTTTGCATTCTTAAACTGCTTTAATACTACGCTATTTTTCTGATCTACTATCATGACAAAAAAGGGCTGCGAATAGCAACCCTTTAGTTATTTCGCTTTACTCAATTCCGCATGAACTTTCTTCGCATCCCCTTCATATCGGCCGTCAAACCATTTTTCAAACGTTTCGAAAGGTAGTTTCCCGAGCTTTTTATCAAATCCAGTTTTTGAAGCATCTAGCTTCTTTTTTGTTTCAGCCTTCTTTTCAACCTTCTTTTCTGCCATGATATTAAGCGTTAGGATTTACTACAATTCTGTTTGAAATCTTATCGTAAATATCTCCGGTTTTCTTCACCACACGATAAATTAAATAGTCTCCATTGGCTAAATTCCCAGGTACTGCGCCCTTTTGCACTAGAACATCGTATGTACCATCTGCATTTGATGTAGGTACTGCAGTTGGGGACAATGCTGTCCCATTGTCTATGACTTCTCCTGTCAAGACTTCTGTTTCAATTGTTGCAAAATCGCAACGTTTGAAAGCATTAATTACTTGAATTCCTGAAGTAGTATTATATACAGTGTTTACATCTGCATAAATTCCACTTGGCATCCATTCTAATAATCCTTCAAGTGATTTAGGAGAAGCAACGCGAGCACGGCTCCTAAATTGTTCAGCATCTTTCCAATTAATTAACAATCTCCATTGCTGGACCTGATTATCAACTGCACCTACCGAAATAGGTATTGCATAAATTTGAGCCTCGAATCCGGTAATTTTGCCGTTAGACTTCAAATGTCCATTCAGCATATTGTCTTCATCAAAACTAACAATCCTGAAAGTGCCACCATTATAGGCTGACATCATTTCGTTAAAGTCACATGAATTTGACTCTAAATAAACGATAACAGAGCCCGGTGTAACTCCAGTTGTAATTTGCGCCCCAAAACCAGTAGTTTCATTTCTCGCTTCTGGTTGGGTAATATCAGCACCGGAAATTTTACGGGTAATATATACCCCCAAATCTTCCTGAATCTTAGCCCTCATTGTTTCCGTATTTTGGAAATCTGAGCGACTGTCCCATTCAACGTCTGGAAGTGTAATCAATGGTGCTTTCATTGCTCCAATAAGAGCAGCACAATCCGAATTAGCACCTCCTGCGTTTAAAACTGTACATCCTTGCATATCAACATTTTTTAAATACGTTTAACTCATTAAATTTTATCTCAATCGCATCTAGCGTATCGAAAAGTTTATTTTTGTCTTTCGATATACCAATGGATTCTCCCCAGTATAAATGATCGTTTTTTGTGAATTCATTAAATGAACCCAAATTAACATTATCATCTATCTTTCTTTTTATTAACTCCCAAATAGGATAAAGAACTGCCTCAAAGCTCTCTGTGTATCTTTGCTCGCTTCTATAATCGCTATTTGTATTCGTGCAAATAAATATCCTTGGGGCGACACCATAAGTAGATGTAGCAGTCCCCCAATTCTCTGTATTCTCGTTTGCCTCCCATACTAACCAAACTAAAGGGTATTTTGTCAAATGATTCTGGTCTTTTAGGTTATGAACCTTAGTTAGTTCAAGGTATGTACCAAATTCATAAACAGGCTTAACGTTATTAGTTTCATCATAAACAGCCCTAACAGCCGTCATGACATCACCAAAAACACGCGGGAAAAAACGAAAATCTGTCATAATCCAAAAATATTAACTCCCTTTATGGGTGTAAAAATCCACTCTGGATAAGTTTCTTTATTTGCATAGAGAAAGTTATAAGCACTTGATAAATTATTAAAAGTACATGGTAAGTCACTTCCTAATACTGAATCTTCCCATCTTGTGTAAGGTGGTATAATTCCGTATAGTTTCCGCATTAAATACCATGCATCGGTCATTTTTCGGATAGGTGAGACTTTCTCAGCGTTCTCAGCTTTTAAGTCGGTATTGCCAACCCCTGACATTTTAGTTGCGTTTCTTTCAACGTATCTGTAGTATGTGTAATAAGAGCAAAATGAAATCTTTTGGCTATTTCTAAAGCCGTTCCATTTCAATGTTTGCGTAATGTTCCCATACGTGTGTTGAAATTCTGATCCGTCAACCAAGGCAATAAATCTTGCTGTCTGTGGGTCGCCGTTTACGTCCAAATCATCATTTAATGCATTCTTTAAAGTATAACCTAACAGTAGGTCTAATACTTCATCTTCGTACTCGTTAATAGCCTGAATTATATCAGGGCTATACAAGTTCGGCGATACTGCACCATACTCGATATTTGGAATTAAAATCTTACCTGTGAAATATGAACCGTCTATAAAACTCATTATTAAAGTTCTTTTAACTTTTTATTGTAAGCTGCTTTTGCTACTTGCCTTGTGTCCGATTCGTATTCTTTCAAATCTTCTATCGTTTCACATTTGACAATTAGCTCTGCAACTTGTTTTGCAGTTAACTCAGGAGATTTTTCAACCTCCTGAGTCTTATCTTTTTCTAGCGATATTTTAATTCCGTATTTTCTAGCTCTGCCTCCTTCAGCTTTTGCTATACCACGCAAATGTCCGATACCTCCTTCAAATATTAATGTTGCCATTAGTATTTCTTTTTCAATCCTAAATCTCCGGTAATATCAGTAACCCCAGTCCCCGTACTGATAAGACTGCATTGGTAATAGCGCCAATTAGCATCTGCGTATTCATATTTAACTTTAGCTACAGTCCCTGCAAGATTTATTGTGTCAGGATTTGCTTGTAAATCAAAAAATACAGTTCCATCGAATGATCCTTGAGGCATGCAGTTCACGGTGGCAGTTCCAGAAGTATTTACTGGAACAATAGTCATGGTTATTGCATGATTTCTCTTTATTGGAGCTGGATCATCGATTGCGATAACCACCGTTTCCGAATTCACGGTAGAATCAGAAAAAAAGGCGGTGTAATCATTGGTTGCCTGAGACATTGCGCCAAAAGAAACCAGCATAAATAATATAACTAATAAATTTTTCATGATACTTATTTTAAATTTCAGCAGGTTTAAGAATCGCAGCTATTGCAGTTGTAAAATCACCAACAACAAACATATACTTGTTATAAATTGGGAACAATACCTCTTCTTGTATAATTGCAACAACCTGATTTTTTAGTTTTTCGTCAGTAGATTCTGAGAATTCAAGCACAAGAGAAGAAAACTCAAGAAGAGCGGCAGCCATCGCCCAATCGCCTACTGCGAAATTACCTGCCGGCATTGCGGTAGTTTCAACAACTGGGATGCCCGAAATAGTCAAAATGCCATTTTCAAGACGATTAACATCCAAATATTGCTCAGTAGTGTCTTTCAGTGTCTCAATCAATGTTGCATCAACTGGATTCAATACTATACCGTTCGCGGTGTACTCTTGTTGTGTAACTAATGTTTTAGCAACTTTAAGTACATCAATTTGCTGCGCTGCATCAATTGCGAGCTTAAACGGACTATTAACTACGAACGTCCAGTTTGCAAGAACATTTCCATCAGCCGTATAGTCTTGTTCAATTATAAATTGAGTTGGGCTAATCACTTTGGCAACATGCGCACCGTCATAAGTTGTTCCGGTTGTATTGGCAAATGTAATAGTATCACCGTTATTTAATAACTGATTGTCAGTTAGCGTAACAAGCGTTTTATTGGTACCATCGTATGCGGCAATAGAAGTTACTGAACCCGCTGCGCCTGAAATCGCTGAATTAATAACAGTTGCAAAATCATCTGCTACTTTAAAAATACCAGTTACATTATTACCTGTTCCATCTCCCCAAAGTAATTGAAAGTCTTCATAATATTTTACCTGAGCTGGCAATCGCTGCATTAAGTGATTCAATACCCATTTTGCAGATTTAATCATTCGTTTCGAAATGGTAACAAATGTTCCAATTCTTTTAGCGTCAACTGTCGATTCGCGAACTTTGAAAGCACTTTCAGCTAATTGACCATTTTCAGTATTAACACCAACTGCTCTGTCCCAATCGTAAACCTCTGTAAATGCTAGATATGGTAAATCAGTAGGCATTACAGTAAGCAAGTCGCGGATGTTTAATCTCGTAACTTGTGGGTGATCTACTACTTTTGGGTCTCTTGTAGTTATGTGAACCAATGAAGTCCCGGTGTAATCACTCGTAATGTCAACAGTTTTAAGATTGAAAGAAGCTTTTTTCTTACCATTAGAATCAACAAACTCCTTATAGTCGTCTGACTTCTGGATTTCTTCAATCTCTTTTCTCAGTCCGGTAGATGCTTTTGAACCTGCATTCTCACCCATGTTTTTGAGTTTCAAACCCTGCTCTTTTAATGCAGTTTCGAGTTTTTCCATTGAACCTTTAAATGCTTCAAATTTCTCAGCATCGAACTTTTCAAGTTTAGCAGCAATATCACTAAATTTCTGCTTATACTCTTCCTCTGTAACTAATCCCTTACGCGCTTCGTCAGACAGGGCCTTGAACTCCTGTTTGAAGCCGTCAATTTGCTCTTTGTTCTGTTCTTTAACAGATTCAAGCATTGCTTTTTTTTCTTCTTCTGTCATTTTAAATAAATTTATAATTTTTAATCTCTTCAACGAATTGAGTGCTTTCTAGCGGCTCAGTATGTTTCGAAGTGTCATCGACGACTTCTTTCTTTTTTTCTTCTGTTTCTAGTGTTGGGGTTAATTCATTCGCACCAAATAATACGGCTGAATATTCAAGTAATTTAATTTCAGTAACCGCCCAAAAGTAAGACTTGTTGTCTACCTTTTCTTTATTGATAACGAACTTATAATACTTATCCCAATTCTCTTTTTCAACGACATAATCTTCGTCGGTTGAGTTAACGCACATGTAAAGACGAATATACCTTAGTCCTATACTGTGTTGTTTTATTTCATCATCTGAATATAGATTGAAGCATTTTTTATCATAAGATGCTTTTACAATAGAGCTGCCTATTAATGACTGCCCTTGTGTTAAATCTGATTCTAAGTTGAATATTGATAAATCAAGCCACTCTGAACGCATCTTAACATTTCCGCCTATGATTGCGTCTGTTGAGTAATTATGGTTTTTTAGATGATAAATTAACTGTTTATTGCTGGCTCCTTTTTCCTTAATGGTTTCAGCCCAACAGTCAGGAATCAAAACATCCATGTAGCTATCACACCATCCAGCCATATTAGCGATGGCATCAACCTGCAATTCATTATCTCCTAAATTTTCAGCCTTTGAAACTGACTTGGTTACAGCCTTACCTATTATTGATATATCCTTTGCTTTTATACCTAAACATCCATAATCAAAAACATCAGTCTTGATCGGTGTTGAGCATTTTTGAGCCAATAAGCTTTTCTTATTTGCTTTTAAATGTGCAAATAATTCAGCCTTTGTGCTAAATCCTGGAATAACGACTCTCATTATTATTATTTTAAAATAATTTCCTTATTATCAACTTTCTTCTGCTTCATCTCCCTAAGCTTTTCGATTTCCTTTTTATCGAACTTTGGCTTTTTGCTTTTAATTTTCTCCATTGCTTCCGTTTTTCTTGTCCCATTCGAATTTATAAACATCACCACCGTCAACTATTGGCTGCTCAATTAACAATAGATAAGCATTAAGAGTTATCACATTGTTGTTATATGCAGATTCAGCTGTTCTACTATTCAAGTTCAATGACAATGCCTGTTCTTTCTTATTATTGCTTAGTGCCGGTATATGATCCCACCTTGTTTGAATCTCAAACCCATATTCGTAAGTATTTAATCGGTCGGACCAATATAAGTCTTCATCGGCTACCATTGGAATAGTAGTATCTTGATAAAGTCGCCTTACAGATTGTACTTGATTCTCATAAGTAGCTCCGGCAATATAAGTTTTAATCAATTCAGGAGGTACGCCGAACTCATTACCTATTAGAATAGCATTATTTGAAAACTCCTCATAAATACCCAACTCCTTAGAATTCATTATTGTTTTAATGTAATCCAAGGCGATAGGAGTAAGCATGAATGGGTTTTGACCGTTCAATAAACCATAATCAATTTTGAACGCATCGTCTATCTCTTTTTTCTCGCCAGATTGAAGTGGTACTGAAGCACCCATTCCATCAGTTTTCTTTGGCGAAATAATACCTTGCATTCCACGACTAGAAAGTATAGTATTCATTGCCTCAAATGCCTTTTGCGTGTTACTTATTGGCATCTTTAGCACTTCAAGCTTAGAAATACCCATTATCGTAGGTTCTTCACTCGAAATATTAACCTCATTGAAATGCAATATCCATTCAGGTTCAAAATACTCTATCGGATTCACGTTTGTTCTTGCGTATCTACTTATGATTCCTTTAATGTCCGTTTGGTTGTAAATCTTACCTGTTCGCCTTACGTCCATAAATTGACTAGGCAGGTTATACAGTGCCTCTACGTTCAGTAAATCAATCTTGCTATCCATGCCCACGGGCAAAACAGCGTTTACGTATCTATTGCCAAATGTTTTTAAATAAAAAGTTCCTTGAAATGCAAATTCTTTAGCTGATTGAACTGGGTTTGGTCGTCTACCTAATAATTGATATGCTTTTTGAATAGCCTTATCATTTTCAGTCCATGGTATAATCTCCCCTGAATTGACATCCACTGCAACCTTTTTGCCGTTACTAGAAGATGTTGCAAGTAAGTTAATTGCTGATTTTACAACTGGATTAAACCTGACAGCCTTCTCGAAGTCTTGCGGAGTCGATAAACTTATCCAACTAGGCTTGTCGCTAATATAATTTAAAGGAAGTGGAGTTCCACCGTACTTATTGACGTTGAATGCGGTGTTGCCTAATAAGCTATTTCCCCATCTGTTAAATTGAGAACCGAAGTACGACTTTAAGCTTGTCATTCAATAAGTGTAAAATTATTAGACAAATGTATAAAAAATTTACAACACTGTCAAATTAATTTACTACTGTATGATTTCTTTACACTTTGGATCAAAAAAAATGGAGCAGCTAATAAACCACTCCATCAAACCAAACTAATTTAAACTAAACAATGGAATACAAACAAACTCAAATATAGTGTTTTTTATTTAAAATATATCTTTTTGTTTTATTCGATCGGTGCCGTTATATCAAAATGCTATTATATATCCTTTTTTATTATATTTATTCTTTGAACATGCCAAAATGACTTTCCAAATGTGCAGCGGCTCCTGACAAACTATCCGGCGCGTCATCAAGCTTCTTGGAAGTTTTAAGCAGCCTGTAAACTTGATTCATAAACTTTTCAGTAGTTGGATTTGGATTCTCAGGGAACCGAAAGTAGTATTTAATAATACCTGACATGGACAGTATCCTAGCCATTTTGTTAGCCTTTGACCATTGACCGTATATTTCAACACCCGGCAATAGTTCGGTTATTCTACGCTTAAAATAAGCCCCTGAGCTGTTCGTTTCGACTACTATCTTTCTGATAGTTTGCTCTTTTGACTTACTTAATACTTGTGATTCTTGAATTGTTAAATTTTCCTGATCAAATATAGAATCAATCAAATAAACGTACGGCGGTATTACTTGTAGTATTGGCATTGCGAAATTATCCGTACCCTCGTCTGCCGTGTCAGCAAACGCAAACGTCCATCCTTGCATAACTTCTTTTCCATCTATTACTTCTGTAGGTATTTGTTTGTATGTTTTGCACTCGCTGCGTGGAAATGCCTTGTTCTCATTGTCGCCAATTGCCTCGCACATATAATTAGCATAGAATATCATTCTAGTGCGAGAATCAACTAACATCCTACTCTTAAGCTTTACGAATGCCTTTTTAGATAATATCTTTTCACACAACATTTCATCAGTTTCGGCATTATAAACTGGCATTGAAACAACATACCATTCATCTCCCTCCGTTTCTTCTAATCTAAATTGCGGGTCTAACTCTCCCCACAATGTCGCACAAAATATTTCTCTTACTTCACCTGCTTCGCTTTCACTATTCCTACTGGAAAATGTACCAGTCAACCAAATCCACAACTTATCCATTGCGGTATCGCTAAGTGCTTGGTCTGCACCCTTCACAATATCGTCCATTATTCTAAGCGTTGCACCTTTGCCTGTGACTAGGCCGTTAACACCTACGCCTAAGTAGTTGAAGTGCTGTCCTTCAAGTGCCCACTTTTGTACTGCTGAGTCCCCACGTTTCACCCTAGTGCTTGGGAATATGTCTGAATAAACGACTTGCTCCGGCATATTCTTAACACCCATTATCCCATCACGTGTAAACCTTGAAAAGTCAGTTGCTTGTGAATCTGTATTTGATGCGGTAATTATCCTTTCATCAACATTAAGGCCTAGAACCCATTTTGTAAAATTAACAAGTGTTCTACTCTTGCCATGTTGAGGAGGAATCCTTATCATTATCTTAGTATATGGATCGCCATTTGGTTTCAATAATTTGCTGAAATAGAAATCTTCAAGGGTGTTGCAAAGTTTTATTAAGTGTGGTTTATCAAAAGTGTAGAATTCTGGTTCTAAAGTGTTGCAGAATTCCCAGAACTTTCTTTTTGATAATTCAATATTTAATAGTGAATCGAAATTCATTATGGTTTTTTACCGTACTTTAGTTGGTATAGCTCTTCAAATGATCTGTTTTCAAGTCCTGTCGATTGCAGCGTACCATCCTTGTTTGATAAATCATGTTTTTCAGCGGCATTATACCCCATCATTTTATTGATCTCAGCAATAGCCTGTAGTTTGCTAAAGAACTTCACCTTAACATACTTGGTTTCAAGGTCGCAATCATCGCTAATAGTCCTTTCTTCAGTCTTGGTGTCAATTGATTCAACAGCAGCCAGTATTTCAGGATTATCTTTCTTAATGTCTTCCCAACTTTTTAAATCAATCCAATCATCATGGATTAGCTCTATTGAAGCGTAGGCAAGTTTTGATAATTCTTTTAATTGGCGAACCTTTGAGATGCCTGACTCAAGTTCATAGTCATGCTTGATAAAGTCTATGTATTGCCTAATATGAAGTTTTGTTAAGTTTTGACAGCCTATTTCAGCACAAGTATTTTCGCTGTAACCTGCTACTCTTGAAGATCTTGAAGCGTTCCAATCAATAATATACTCATGACAAAACCTTTTCTCTTTTGGAGTAAGCTTTTTTAATAGTTCCGCTTTGGTGTACTGCTTGTCTTCTGTCATTACCAATCAATTAAATCTTCCATCATGCAAATATAATTAAAAACAATTAAATAAACTCTATTCACTTACTGTTGGTACAATAATCACTGGGGTTTACATTCCATGTCAAATCATCTTCTGCAACATCAATTATGTAAATTCCGCATTTATGGTCTTGCCTTACAAATTTAGCTGCATAATCAAATTTACCTTTTCGTTCAACTCTATAAACTAACCCCTCTGGCTTACCGTGTGCAATTACCGTATGTAGGTGTTTGTTGCCGTTCAATTCCTCCAAAGCCCAATCTAATCTAAATGCTTGGTGTCCGTGAAAAATTATCCTTGGTGTTTCAATTTCTGCATTTACTGTTTTGCTTATTAGGTCAGCATGTAGCATCCTTTCATTATTTGCAGTAAAGTAATCAAATGCAATAAACGGGTCGTTTAAAACATCATATTTAATCCCG
>Ga0209475_10002453_pt1 | contig 18599 bp, 17 predicted proteins | sample tdDd471_FD_187128 | JGI IMG/M metagenome (GOLD analysis project Ga0209475, IMG submission 187128) | Marine sediment microbial communities from the Atlantic coast under amendment with organic carbon and nitrate - tdDd47.1 (SPAdes)... | ecosystem: Environmental > Aquatic > Marine > Coastal >... | reverse complement strand
AGATATTGCGGTCAAGTTTTGTTATTATTTGACCAAATAATGTTATATTTGTCATGATAGAGAGCCTTCTTTTTGTTTGTCCTCTAATTTAATTAGAGTTAAATGATTTCTCTCTATCATTTTTTTTATTTAGGACGCTATTGCATTAAAATATTATAATTATCAACTAAATTTTGATAAATATTTAAAATATAGTATATTATAGTTTCAAAACAAGAAAATGGAAAAAATAATGATTAAAAAAATACTCTTAACCTTAGTAGTTCTAATAGTAATAATTATAGGTGGTGGTTATTTTTATTTAACTACAAAATTTCCTATAGATAGTCCAGTAGAAGAACTTTTTATCAACTCAACGCCTGAGCGTTTTGAAAGAGGAAAATATTTAGTCGAATCTGTAACTGGTTGCTTTGGTTGTCACTCAACTCGTGATTATAATAAATATTCTGCACCTTATGTTACTAATCTAAAAGGTGGCGGTGGAGATAATGAATTTACCATAGAAAAAGGATTACCTGGAAACTTATATGCAGGAAACATTACACCACATGCACTAAAAAATTGGACTGATGGAGAATTATTCAGAGCTATTACTACCGGAATATCAAAAGATGGAAGAGCTTTATTTCCAGTAATGCCTTATCAAAATTATGGTAAGTTAGACAGAGAAGATATTTACTCAATTATTACATATATACGCTCAATAAAATCTATAAAAAAAGAAGTCCCAGAAACAGAAATAGATTTCCCGATGAATATAATAACTAATACTATCCCACAACATCCAGAGTTTAAAGAAATACCTAATCAGATAGATGATTATAATTATGGTAAATATTTAGTTACAGCCGCTAGTTGTAATGATTGCCATACACAAAAAAATAAAGGTAAAGAATTAGAAGGTATGAAATTCGCAGGTGGATTTAAACTTACTCTTGATGATGGTTCTACAGTTTACTCTTCAAATATTACTCCTGACAAAGAAACAGGAATAGGGGAGTGGACAAAAGAAAAATTTATTAATACTTTTAAAGCATTTGAAGTTCCTCTTAAAGACTTAAATGATGTTCAAAGTGGTGGACAAAATACTCTGATGCCTTGGTTTGAGTACTCAGGAATGTCAAATGATGATTTAGGTGCTATATATGATTATTTAATGCAGCAAGAACCTGTAAATCATAAAGTTGATGAATGGAAGAATTAGTCTATTAATCTGTATTAAATCAGTAATTAATAAAACAATATAATAAAATAACTGTAACTCAAATTACAAAAATGAAAAAAGCCAATATGATTTATTGGCTTTTCTTTTAACTAATTATATATTATTAAAATATTATTAAATTTACTATTTAACAGGAAATTCAAACTTAAAAGTTGAACCTTTGCCAATCTCAGATTCAGCCCAAATCTCACCTTTATGATTATCAATAAACTCTTTGCAAAGTATCAAGCCCAATCCAGTTCCTTTTTCACCTGAAGTACCAACTGAAGATACTGATTCTTCAATTTTAAACAATTTATCTATGATTTTCTGGCTCATACCAACACCCTCATCTTTTATCGAAATAATAATATTACCATCTTTTATTTCATAATCAATAATAATACTGGTGTTTTCATGTGAAAACTTAATAGAATTAGAAACTAAATTCCTTACTATAGTACTTATCATATTAGAATCAAAAGTTGCAATTATATTTTCAGGAATTTTATTAATAAGTTTAATTTTTTTATTTAAAGCATGAACACTTAATGGTGCTAATGTAGAATCGACTATAAATTTCACATCATTCTCTTCTTTGCTAAATGGTATTTTCCCTCTTTGTGAGTTAGACCAAGCAAGCAAAGTATCCAATAAATTATATAAACTTTTTGAAGAAGTTTTTAGCTCCTCGAAAAATTCTTCTTTATCCTCTTTAGTAAACATTTCATAATTTTCTGATAGTGCTTCAGAAAGCTGATGGAAACTTGAAATAGGATTTTTTAAATCATGAGCAATTATAGAAAAAAACTTATCTTTAGTAGTATTCAAATCCCTAAGCATTTCATTTTGTTTAGTTATGATTTTATTTTGCTCTTTATATTCTTTCTTTCTTTTATAAACCAAAAATATAATCACTAATGAAAAGGTGATTATAATAATATTTACATAATCTTTATATTTTGAACCCTTAATTACCTCGTCATTATTTTCTGGGTTTTCAGTATTGTTAACATCACTATCAGATATTTTATTATTATCTTGAATTTTAAATATATCTATGAATTTAATTGGTTTAAAATCTAAAGAATAGGCACAATTAGTAATACTGCTTATTTCATTACTATAATAAAAGCTCTTCAGCGATGTAGAAGTAGCAATTGTTAAAATTACAAAACAGCAAAATGTCGATATTAATTTCATAAAGATAGAAAATGTTAATACAATTTAATGCAATATAAAAACTTTTAGCTTAACAACAAGTATAAAAAGCCAATCATGAGACTGGCTTTGAATTTAAAATCATTGTTTTTTATTTAAAACAATATTATTTTTTTTAGAATGGTATATTTATCATTTTGAATAGTTACTATATAACTTCCAGATGACACTCTTTTCTTATCTACATTTTTTCTATCCCAAGAAAAAGAATAAACTGAAGCAGTCATAAAACCATCTATTAATGTCCTTATATGATTGCCATTCATATCATATATCTTGATATTCAAATTTCCAGCCTTTTTTAAATTTAACTGAATCTTAGTAGAAACAATAGCAGGATTTGGTTTAAATTCTGATACAATTTCTATTTCATCTTCAACTCCAGATGGAAAGTCATTTGGGTCATTGGGGTCAGTGATTAATTCACTCATTCCTGGGTCAGCTTCTCCACTGCTCCAAGTCCCATCTACATCTTGCAATTCCTCGCCATTAGAGTAGCCGTCACCATCAGCATCTAACATTGCTAAAACACCCCATTGAACATCACCCTTTGAGTCTTGAGGAATTAGAGCAGAACTATAAACTTGCTGTCCCATACTGGTAAGGCCTTGAGAAGCTTGACCATTATTGTGGCAATTAAAGCACTTATTTACATTTCCCCATGGAATTTGGAATACTCGCTTAGGACGTGCTTCAGAATAAAACGACATTGTTAAAAAAACTGTTAATATTGTAATAAAAGATCTCATCGATCCCCCCTTGGATTATTATTGAAATATAATTTATTATTAATTATCTATATTATTATAAAAGAATATAAATCTTCCTAAATATTTTGTTTAGATGGTGAACCCATTACTCTTGCTACTATTTTCAAACTCGGTATATGTTCAAATATCAATTTGAGAAAAACTAACATCGGAACTGACATTATCATTCCTGGTACGCCCCAGATGAAGCCCCAGAAAACTAAGCCAAAAATAACAGTTAAAGTATTTAACCTTAATCTATTTCCCATAATTTTTGGTTCAATCAAAGAGCCTACTGCAAATTGCACCAATGATATAAACAAAAGTACGAAAAAAACTGTATTTAATGAGTCAAATTGTATAAATGCCATAGCTACAGGTGGAATCGTAGCTGCTATCGAGCCAATTGAAGGAATGAAATTTAGTGCAAATGCTAAAAAACCCCAAAATAATGCAAAATTGACATCAAATAATGTACAAATCAGATAAATCAAACACCCAGTAAAGATACTTACTATTGTTTTAATTATTATATAAGAAAATATTGCCCTCTGAACTTGTTCATAACTTAATAATAACTGACTTGTTTCGTTTTCTCCACTAACATAATTCAAATACCTCTTATATTTTGACATTCCTGCTAAAAGTACCACATAATACAAAGAAAACATTAAAAATGAACCAGTGAATGAACCTACTGCGTTTGCTAATCCACCAGCAGTATTGGAAATCATATCTTTGTCCAAAGTCAATAAAAATTCCTTAATCGAGAAATCTTCTCCAAATTCAAATCCAATATTAACACTAAACCAATGTAATATTGGACTTAACTTAAGTTCAAGTCTTTGTATTAAATAAACTTTTTCCTCAGCAATTTCCATATACATCTCACCTATAATTAGGTAAAAAAGAAATAATATAAACAAAGAAAAAGTAGAAATTAAAGGTAAAATAACCCACTGAGGTGTTTTAATTCTTTTTAAAAATGAAATCAGTGGTTGAAATACAATTGCAAATAACAATGCAAGGAAGAGCGGTATCAATATAGTAGATAAGATGCTCATCAAATAAAAAATCATTACTAATAGGAATACTATAAGAATATTTTTAATTGTATTGTCTAAATTATTTTCGCTCATTAATTCTATTAAATAAAAAAAACTTGAAATCAAATTTACGAAAAAAAATAATAAATAGTTCAAAGTGGAAAATAAATATAAAATTAATTTTGTATTTTGAAATTTATATTTATATTTGTGTTCCCTTTTGGGACAGTTTTAAAACTTGTTGCACGGATGGCGGAATTGGTAGACGCACAGGACTTAAAATCCTGTGTCCTTCGGGACGTGTGGGTTCGATTCCCACTCTGTGTACGAAAAAAAAGTCCGATATTTTATAAATATTGGACTTTTTTTATTAATATTGGTCTTGTTATAATGATATTTTTGAAGAATACCCTCTAACTTATTTTTTCTTGCCTACTGGAAAATATATTAATGTTTTTAACTCTGCTTCAGGCACTTCGCCCGGATCGTTTGCATAAACTTCATAAGGAAAACCAATTGTCTCTAATCCAAACTATCGTCATTACGAGATGAAAGACCACCTCGGCAACGTAAGAGCTATTGTTGATGATACAAAAGTTCCGAAAGGAACAGCAGGAAATCTAAACACATGGTTATTTGCTGCGAATATTAGTAATATATTTAATTACTACCCATTTGGTAAGTTATATCCAGGTACAGGGATTTACAATAGATTAGAGGATTACTCGTTTGGGTTTAATGGAATGCGAAGAGACGATGATATTAAAGAAAAGGGCGGAGTTTATAACCACGGAGCAAGGCTAATTAGTAATGATGTTCCGATGTGGTTCTCCAGAGACCCTAAGGAAAGTTCATTCCCATGGTCATCTCCTTATGTTGCTTTTGGGAATAATCCTATAAATGCTATTGATCCTGATGGAAGGATAGTTGTATTTGTCAATGGTTATCAAGGTTCACAAGCAGTAATGCTTGATTTATTAGACATTACAGGTTTGGGAAGGTATTTGTATAGAATGTTTACACAAGAAGAAATTTATAAATCTGACGATGGTTATTGGAATGGTATGGATAAAAAGTTTATGGCTAGAATAGGTGACAATAATGCAGTTTATGCAGATGCTAGCAGTCATGCTTTTTCAACTGCTAGTTATCGGTATGATAGAGGAGTAGAAGCAGGAGAAACAATGTTGAAAAAAATAAATAGTGGAGAAATTGAATTACAAAAAGATAAGGACGGAAACGTGACAGAAACCATAAAAATCGTGTCTCATAGCCAAGGCGGAGCTTATGCAGCAGGAATGTCAAATGTGCTAACAAAAGCAGGCTATGCAGTCGAAGTAGAATATAATCTTGCACCAAAACAACCGGAAGATATACCAATTACAAAAGCCCAAAGAAGAGTGCAATATGGTAGTCCAGATGATTTTATTGCACCACAAAACGATATGCCAGGAGTCAAAGAAAATCTTCAAGATGTACCAAAGAATTTGAGGGGAATAATTACAGGAGGTGGACACATTCTAAATAGCTACGATTATATCTTTAAAAAACCCGTTACTGAAGATGGATATGTTGCACCGAGAAAAGATAAACAAGCACCCAAGGAAAAGAAAAATGGTGGTAACCTCTTACATCTTTTATTTTTGTTTTTAATTTTTATAGGAACAAGTTGTAAAAGTTTAGAGGAGCAAATGCAATGTTTAGAAGAACAACATTTAGAAATAAAAGAAACAAACGTATATAATACAGTTTATACTTCATTTTCAGATACTTTACAAATCTGGAGAAATCTAAATTTAGAATTTATTAGCAGATTAAAAATTGTAGATTGGAAAGTTGATAGCACTATATTATTCAATATAACACGTGACAAATGCCTTCTTTTTCTTTTAAAAAGGGATACTGTTACTGGTGCTGTACATGATAATATTAAAATTCTATTGGGAGTTAAAAATATTCATTGGAAATTTTTCTATTATGGTATGCCAAGTTTGACGGCAATACGGGAACGAGTTGGTAAATCTGAGCCATTTTCATTTGAGGAACTTTCAGAGATGGCATTGCATCAGGTTATTCAGGGTGGTTATTTTGAAAAATATACTTGCAATATTAATGACGACTATGTAAATGGTTGGTACGACCAATATAAAGAAAAACTCCATGTCGAATTTCTACAAAGTGGAATAAAGCCAGAGAAGTAAAAAAAACATATGAAAACATTATTATATATACTTTTATTATTATTATCAATCATTTTTATAATATTATCGTTCATGTGGTTGATATATCATGCTTCTAGTCACTTAAAAGAATTGGATGTAATACTTACACTAATGGTTATAGGTGATTTAATATTAATAATATTAGTTAGAATCAAATTAAACAGAATAAAATATCAGGAATTTGATGATAGTTTATGAATTATTTATTAAAAAATACACACAAATCAGTTAAAGATTCAAAAGTTCATGATTTTTATAATAATGCAAAATATGGAAACATAGAGTTTTAAAATCCTGTGTCCTTCGGGACGTGTGGGTTCGATTCCCACTCTGTGTACGAAAAAAAAGTCCGATATTTTATAAATATTGGACTTTTTTAATATATATAGGTATAGGTCTTGTTATAATGATATTTTTAAAGAATACCCTCTAACTTATTTTTTCTTGCCTACTGGAAAATATATTAATGTTTTTAACTCTGCTTCAGGCACTTCGCCCGGATCGTTTGCATAAACTTCATAAGGAAAACCAATTGTCTCTAATCCATTTTCTGAAATATATTCCATTATCGAATTATAAGACTTCTCTGCTCCACTATATGAGCCAATTTGCTCACCAACTACCATCGACCCACCTTTTAATGTTCTTACGTATATATTATCCTTAGTTTTAACTTTGTCGCTGATTATTGGCATTCCGACTTCAAACACATATTTGTTATTTTCTGGATTCCATTCGTTTGCAATTGATAATGGCATACCACTCGGAGTAATCTCATTTTCGCTAAGAAAACCCATTATTTCCACAAAACATTTTCCAAATGCGGCAGATATTTCTTCACTTTTTGTAGAACTTGAGTCTTTTATTGCAATAATAAACTGGTCTTCGGTTTCCATTTCTTTAATGCTCAAAGAATAAGGAACAACTTCTATATTTTCAGCGATTTCTTTAATATCATTAAGGCCATTAACAAATTGTTCAGCAACCATAGACTCGAACAATAAAGTGAAAAAACGTGAGGCAAGTTGGAATGTAGAATATTCCTGATACATATACCACGTAATTTTAGTTCCCTCCTCAACTTCTTCAAAATCAAATCCACCATTACCACCGTCTTCACCTTCCATAGTCATTGTAGTAATAATTTTTTTATTATCTTCCACCTCTGATAAAACCATTGAACCATTCCCTACTTCTTGCATTTCACTTGTCCACTCCATTTTAGCATTTAATCCGACTGTGTTTTCCGAATAAGTTTTATTCATATTTGGATCTAACTTTTCCCACGGAGACCACGCAGTCCAGTTTTTCAAATCTACTACTTGAGCAAAAACTACATCAACTGGTGCATCAATCACTACAGATTTTTTAATATCAAATTTACTTGGCAGAAACAGTAACATCCCAATAAAAATTACAGCAATTATTATTGCTAAAGTCTTTAGAAATTTCATGTTTGTCCTTTTATATGTGATAAATAATTTATTTAATACCAACAAATTACAAAAACTAAAATCTTTCTACAAAATAAAATCTTACATAAATTAACAGTTTTACAAAAAATTATTAAATAATTTTTATGTGTTAAGGGTAGCTGAATAAAATATTTTAATCAAATAACTTTATATTTTATTAAAAGACTAAAATTAAACAATTTATGAAATATTAGATATTTTAGTTTTAAAAAAAATTTTACAAGTATTGTATTTTTTTATTTGATATTATTATATTGCTAATTAATAAATGTTCAAATCAATTTAATTATATTAATTCTAAAAAAATTTAGATATTATAATTATTAATTATTTTAACTTTGATATAATAAACACATATTTGTATGATAATTAAAATTACAAATGACCCAAAAGATTTAGAACAAATCTATAAAATGAATTATTCAACTTTTGTAGAAGAAATTCCTCAACATGAAATTTCTAATCATAAAGTCTTAATAGATAAGTTTCATGAGAAAAATACATATTTTGTTGCAAAAAAAGGAGATATTGTAGTTGGAATGATTAGCTACAATTCTCAACGTCCATTTTCATTAGACCAAAAATTAGATAATTTAGATGAACTACTACCTCAAGGTCATAATATAGTAGAAGTTAGACTATTTGCAGTTGACCCAAAAGAAAGAAGTTCATTTATTGCATACAGATTACTTCAGGAGTTATGTAAGCATCTAATAGAAGTAGGACATGATTTATGTATAGTCTCAGGAACAACCAGGGAGTTGAAACTCTACGAAAAAATGGGTTTAAAACCTTTTGGACCATTAGTTGGCAAAGAAGGTGCTTTTTATCAACCTATGTATGTAACATTCGAAGGTTTACGTAATGACTTTAAAGCCAATTAATTTTAGTACTGGTCCTGTAGAAATTAGAAAAGAGGTTTTCGAAGCTATGGGAAAAACTCCAGTTTCTCATCGCTCACCTAAATTCATTAAATATTTTAATTCGACAGTTGATAATTTCAAAGATTCTTTAAACGTAAAAGATATATTTATTTTAACAGGGTCAGGTACTTTAGCTAATGAAGCAATGCTTTGGCAAATCAAAGCAATTAAGGGGAAAGGATTGGTACTTAGTAATGGAGAGTTTGGTAAAAGACTGCGTAAACAAGCCAAAAGAATCAATTTAAAATTTGAGTCTATTAAAAAAAATTGGGGTGAGGAGTTTGATTTAGAAGAAATTGAAAAAAAAATAAAAACCAAAAAACTGGATTGGATTTTGTTTCCTCATTGTGAAACTTCTACTGGAGTAGTAAATGATTTGGAAAGTATATGCAATATTGCAAAAAAACATAAATGTAAAGTTTATGTTGACTGCATGAGTAGTATTGGTACAATGCCCTTAAATTTAGAAGGAGTAGAGCTTGCCACTGCTTCATCAGGGAAAGGATTAGGTTCATTTGCAGGTTTAGCTTTGATATTTTCAAATTCAGAAATTAAAAAACATAAAAAAATTCCTAGATATTTAGATTTGAATATTTATAAAACGAAAGGTATTCCGTTTACAATTTCATCAAATTTAATAGAAGCCTTATCAATTTCTATTGGTTTTAATTTGTCAAATTCAAAATATGAACGAATATCAAAACAAGCAGAAGTAATATATAACCAGCTAAATGAAACAAACCTAATCCCATTTGCCAAAAAAGGAACGAGAGTTTTTACAATAACCCCTAATACTAATGCAGAAGAAATATATTATAAATTATCGGAACAAGGGCTTACTTTAAGTTGCCAATCATCATATTTAATTAAAAGAAATTGGCTACAAGTTGCATTGTTTGGAAACTATGAGGACAACGATATTATTAAGTTATGTAATTTATTAAAGATTGAGTTGATGGAGCTTACTGAATAATTGAAATTTATTAATGTATTTAATTAGTAAAACAAATATTTCAAATTATAGTAATTAATGCTATTCTTAATAATTACAGTTAAAATTTAGAAAAAAATCATACGCTTATGTAAATAAATAAAAATAATTGTTATATTGTGCGTTATAATTTTGAATTTAACAAAATTATTAAATTGATTATTATTTATAAGAAAGGTAAATTAATTATGAAAAAGTATTTGATTTCTTTTTCGCTTTTATTATTTGTATTACTTTCATGTAGTAAAAGTGAAAAAGAACCAATGACAGAAAAGCTTATATTAAGCGATAAGGCACCAAATAGTGTCGCATATTTTTGGGGAAAAGTAGCATTAGAAGCAACTGCCAATGATACAGAAAAATTTAACCCAAGACCAACAATATCATCAAGAATGTTAGGGATTGTTTTTGCATCAGTTTTTGACGCATGGAGTAGGTTTGATGACAAAGCAATGCCTTTATATTTAAAAGATGTTGAAAGAGTAGCTCCTGAGATGAGAACTCTATCAAACAAAGAAATTGCAATCAGCTATGCAGCCTATAATACATTATGCGAATATTATATTTCAGAGAAAATGTTATTCGACAAAAGTATGAAAGAGTTAGGTCTTGACCCCAATGATAAAAGTATGGATAAAAACACTGCAGTTGGAATTGGTAATTTAGCTGCTAAAACCATTATTGAAGCAAGAAAAACTGATGGTTCTAATCAGTATGGCAATGTTGATGGTAATAAAATGATGTATGGTGATTATACAAATTATGAGCCTGTTAATCCAATTGATGAATTAAGAGACATTAATAAATGGCAGTGTAAATACTTTGAGACATTAGAAGGAGAGAAATATGACCCAGGGTGTTTAAGTCCTCATTGGTATTTAGTAAAACCACTATTATTAGATAGCTCTTCTCAATTTAGAGCTCCTGCACCACCATTGTACGGAACTGAAAAATTAAATAAACAAATTGAAGAAGTAGTAGATTTACAAGCAAATATAACCCCGAAACAAAAAGCACTAGTAGAATTTATGCGTGATGGTCCTAAATCTGTACAACAAGCAGGTCATTGGATGATTTTTGCTCAAGATGTTTCCAGAAGAGATTCACATTCTATAGATGATGATGTTAAAATGTACTTTTTAGTAACTGCAGTTGCAATGGATGGATTTATTGCTTGTTGGGATAGCAAGATGCATTATGATTATGCCAGACCATTTGCTCTAATTCATAAGTATTATGAAGGAAAGACTATATATGGTTGGAAAGGTGAAGGAAAAGGTTGGGGTGAAATGAAGGGAGAAGATTGGAGACCGTATTCTCCTAAATATTTCTTATGTCCACCATTTCCATCTTATGTGTCTGGACATAGCACTATTAGTGGTGGTTGTGGAGAAGTTCTTAAATTATTCAAACAAGATGATTATTTTGGAGAAGAAGTTAGATTAGTTCCTGGTATTTTGACAGAACCTGACAATCTAAGTGATACAATTACTTTAGAGTTCCCTACATTTACTGAGACTGCTGAAATGGCAGGAATATCAAGAGTATTAGGTGGTTATCACATTCAAGAAGACAACATAGAAGGCTTGATTTTAGGTAGAAAAATAGCTAGAGATATTTATAAGAAATATTTGAAATTAGTTGGTGAAGAGTAATTTCAGGCATTTCAATAATAGAATTTAATACACAAAAGGGGCTTCGGCTCCTTTTTTTGTTAAGTTAAAATATTAATTTTGAATTTTATTCATAATAATTGTTGATATGTTCTAAGTTTATAATACTTCAATATTTCGTAAATTTGCAAAACTTAAATCATAGATTATTATTCATTGCAGCATAAATTGATTAATAAATTTTTATATACAATAGTACTCTTGTTCCCGACTATTCTATTTTCGCAATTAGATACGAACGAATTAAAAGATAAATTAGGTATTTTTCAACATATTGGTGTAGAAAATCACAGTGCAGAGTTTAAAAAATTACCTAATGTACCATCATGCTGTCCTAATTATTATTCTACATCTGGTTTTTCTTATGGATTTGGAATGTCATACGAATATATTTTAAACTATGATTTTCAAATTGCTGCTAAAATGGCTTATTATACAAGTTCCTCAGAATTTGCCTCAGATGAATATCAACAAATTATATTAGATGGAATATCACAATTGGGTATCGTTACTCATTATGCAACTATAGATTTAGGATACTTGAACATAGGAATTGAAGGTGGGTACAACATTTGGAAACAATTAAAAGGTTATGGTGGCTTACAAATTGGAATAATTTCAAAATCAAACTTTGAACAAAAGTCTGTTATAACTAAACCAAATGATAGAGGAACCTTTAGGGACGGAAGAAAACAAAATAATGATACATCAGGAACTATAGAAAACTTAAACCCAATTCAATTTGGATTATCTTTTGGTTTGTCATATCAGCTTCAGATGAATAAAACCAATAATCTATTTTTAGTTCCAGAAATATTTTATTATTATAATTTCACACCTATTGTAAGTGAATACAATTGGAATACACATGGTATAAGAGCAGGTATTGCAATAAAATATAGGAAGCCTCCTACCCCGCCACCACCGCCGCCACCGCCACCTCCTCCTCCATATCCTTTGATGAAACAAGTAAAAGATGTTCCAGTTTTATCTGCGAAAATCAACGTAAAACAAATTGGTTCCAAAAATAATAATACACCGAGCGGAATTAAAATTGAAGATTTTGTGTCAACGAATATGAGACCATTATTAAATTATATATTCTTTAGTGAAAACTCTTCCGAAATAAAAGATAGATATATAAAATTTGACAAGAATGAAGCAAAATATTTTCAATTGAAAGACTTAGAAAACTTAGATGCTATTTCTACATATTATCAAGTATTGAATTTATTAGGAAAAAGATTAAAAGATAACCCTGAAGCAAAAATTAAAATAGTAGGTTGTAACAGTAATGAAAATGGTGAATTAAATAACCTTAAACTTTCTGAAGAACGAGCTAAATCTATTAAGAATTATTTTAATGAAATTTGGGATATCGATGAAAATAGAATGTCGATAGTTGCACGTAATTTGCCAAAACTCGCTTCTCGTTCAGATACCATAACTGGACTCCAAGAAAATAGAAGAGTTGAAATAATATCTGATAATGAGAAGATTACAGAATCAGTTTTAACAGTTGATACTCTTAGGATTGTAACTGAAACTCAATTTGAATTCCAACCTGAAGTAATCGCAGAAGGCGGACTAAAAAGTTGGGAAATACGAATTACTCAAAACGGTGGAACTTTAAAAATATTTAAAGGAAACAATACAATTCCTAAAAAATTAGTATGGAAAATTACTAATAAAAATGATAATTTGCCACAAAATAACTCGAAGATATTTTATAATATTGTTGCTGAAGATTATCTCGGCCAAACTATTAGAACAAAAAGGAAGTTTATACCAGTAGAGCAGTTGACGGTTGATAGGAAGAGATTAGAACGCAGGAAAGATAAGGAATATGAATATTATAGTCTAATCCTTTTTCCTTACGGTTCAGCGAGCTTAGGTTATGAACATAGGAAAGTGGTAGATTTTGTGAAAAAACGAATTGCAAAAAATGCTATTGTAAATATATACGGACATTCTGACGCAGTTGGTGAAGAAATGGTAAATAAACGAATTTCAACCCAAAGAGCAATGGCAGTATCAAATAGATTAAGAATTAAAAATGCAAACGTCGAAGGCATTGGCGAATCGCAAATTTTATATAATAATGAATTACCAGAAGGCAGGTTCTATTGCAGAACAGTAAGAATAAGTATTGAAACTCCCTTCGGAACAGAAACAGAAGAAAAAAGTGAATAAAGAAACAAACACAAAACCACGAAAAAGATTAATTGTTTTGTCCTCGCCAAGTGGTGGAGGTAAGTCAACACTCGCTAAGCATTTGATGAAACTATACCCACATTTGATGTTCTCAGTTTCTGCTACTACTCGCAAACAAAGAGAAGGTGAAGTTGATAAAGAAGATTATTATTTTCTTTCGAGAAAAGAGTTTTTGAAAAAAATATGTGATGAAGAATTAGTAGAATACGAAGAAATATTTGGAAATATATATGGAACATTAAAGTCAGAAATCAAAAGAGTACTAAAAGTTGGTGACTCGATGCTTTTTGATGTTGATGTAAAAGGTGCATTATCACTTAAAAAACACTTTCCAGATGATACCTTGTTGATTTTTATTTATCCTCCAAGTCTTGAGGAGTTAGAACGACGCTTAGTTTCAAGGAGTACAGAAACAAAGGAAGAGATTAATAATAGATTGTTAAGAGCAGAGGAGGAAATGGGTTTTAAAGGTGAATTTGACGAACTCGTAGAAAATGATAATTTGCAGCATGCTTTTGAGACGATTAAAAAAGTAACTAAAAAATATCAAATTTAAAATGAGCCTTGAAATTGAAAATAAAAATAATAAAGCTAAGATTATTAATTATTCAAAAGACTTAGGTTTTTCGGAAGTTAAGGTTGCTTTATTTCAAAAATTAGACACAGAAACTAAAAATTATAACTCTTGGATTGCAAATGGTTTTAATTCAACTATGAAATGGATGGAAAATAATATTGATAAAAGAGAGGATGTGTCAATAATAATTGAAAATGCCAAATCAGTTATATCTTTAGCTTATTCATATAATACTAATTATGAATATGATAATAATTCAAAAAATGGAAAAATCTCTTCTTACGCTTGGGGTACAGATTATCATGAAATAATCCCAAAAAAACTTAAATTATTGACAAATTATATTAATTCTCTCGAAGAGAATACTAATAGCCGAGCATATTGTGATACTGGTCCAGTCCTAGATAAACAGTGGGCTTTAAAGTCTGGTATAGGTTGGCAAGGAAAAAACTCTTTGATACTTAACCGCAAATTGGGTTCATATTTTTTTATAGCAAATATAATTACTACTTTAGAATTAGAAGAAGATAAACCGGTTAGAGATTATTGTGGTAAATGTCGCAAGTGTATAGATGCTTGTTCAACAGATGCTATCATAGATGATAAAATTGTGGATTCTAATAAGTGTTTGTCGTATTGGACTATAGAATCTAAGGAAGAAAGTTTTCCTGTTGATATTCAAAATAATTTGAATGGGTGGTTATTCGGATGTGATGATTGCCAGATAGTTTGTCCATGGAATAATAGCAGAGTACCAATAACACAAGAGTTATTATTTAACCCAAGAGGGGATAATAATGATGAAATCGAATTAATCCCAGATAAAATATTAGAAATGGATATTGACCAATATAGAGAAAGATTTAGAAAAAGCCCATTAAAAAGAACAAAAATTGACGGTATCAAAAGAAATGCAAAAGCAGTTTTAAAGTTCTATTCTCAGCCCTAAAACTATCATCATTCTATAAATTTAATTATAATTGCACCTTATTTTTAGTTAATTTTGCAACTCTATATATCAATTAAATTAATAAAGAAAATGAAACAATCTCAATACTATATACCAACACTTAAAGATATTTCGGCTGATGTTCAAATGCCATCACACCAACTAATGTTACGTTCTGGAATGATGAGAAGCTTAGCAGCAGGAGTATTCTCGTGGCTTCCAATTGGCTATAAATCTTTGAAAAAAGCAATGGAAATCCTTAGAGAAGAAATAGATGGAATTGGAGGTCAAGAATTTCATCTGCCAGCACTAAATCCTATTGATATTTGGGAACAAACTGATAGGGTAGAGGCAATGGGTGATGTTATGTTCCACATAAAAAATAGAGATGGTTTAGTATTAGCACCAACTCATGAAGAAGTGATTACTTATCATGCAAAACAACATATAAAATCTTATAAAGATATGCCACAAATTTGGTATCAAATTCAATCTAAATTTAGAAATGAAGCAAGACCACGTTCCGGTGTTATGCGAGGCAGACAATTTTTCATGAAAGATGCTTATTCGTTAGATACTTCAGAGGAAGGATTAGATATATCTTATAACAAGCATTATGAAGCGTATAAAAGAATATTTGAACGTTGCGACATTAAATACTTTGTTGTTGGAGCTTCTAGTGGGGCTATGGGAGGCTCTAAATCTCAAGAATTTATGGTAGAAAACGAATTTGGCGAAGATGTTTGTGCCATTTCTGATAGTGGTTATGCCGCTAATTTAGAAGTAGCTACTTCTGCATTAAATCCAGTGCAAAGATTGGAAGAAAATCTCAATAATACTATTGAAGAATTTGATACTCCAAATGCTAAAACTATAGATGAGTTAATAAATCAATTCGATCTTCCTGATGAAAGATGTATTAAATCAATGGTATATATAATAAATAGTAAGCCTTACTTAATAATGATGAGAGGCAATGACGAATTAAATGAAGATAAGTTGATTTCAATATTTGAAACAAATGAATTCAGACCTGCAACAGTCGAAGAACTTCTTCAATATACTGGTGCTAAGGCTGGTTCAATTGGGCCAGTAAACTTAAAAGATAAAGAAATTAAAATATATGCAGATGAGTTATTAAAAGAAGCAAATGGTTTATATGCAGGTGCAAATATCAATGGTAAACATATTAAAAACATAGATTTGAAAAGAGATGTTGAAGTAGTGGATTATAAAGACTTTAGAACTGTGATTGAAGGCGAACCTTGCATTATAGATGGTTCACCACTCAGAATTGTTAAAGCAATTGAATTAGGGCACATATTCAAACTTGGCACGAAATATTCCGAAGCACTTGAAGCTAAGTTCTTAGATGAAAATGGAAAAGAAAAACCAATTATCATGGGTTCTTATGGTATTGGAGTTGAAAGAATTCTTGCATGTTATATCGAGCAACACCGTGACGAAAGAGGAGTAGTTTGGAAAGGTGAATTAGCACCATTTGATGTTCATTTAATTGGACTAAATATACATAAATCTGAAGAAGTACAAGAGGCTTGTAATAATATTTATAACTCACTCAAATCTAATAATATAGATGTTTTATTTGATGATAGAAAAGCACAACCTGGGTTTAAGTTTAATGATGCAGATTTGATAGGTTTACCAATTCAAATTATAGTTGGTGCTAAAAATTTAAAAGATGGAAATGTTGAATTTAAAATAAAAAGTACAGGCGATAGATATAACTTAGCAATTGATGATACATTTGCTAAAGTGAAAGAAATATTATAATGAATAAATTAGTCGATTTGCATACTCATACAACTCACTCTGATGGTTCACTTTCTACTTCAGATTTGTTAAAACTTGCTTCGAAGAGGAAAATATCTGCGATTGCTATAACTGACCATGATACTGTTGATGGTTGCAAAGAAGCTGAAAACATTGAGACTTATGGCGTAGAAGTAATTAATGGAACAGAACTTAGTTGTTTTTATGAAAACACAGAAATTCACTTATTAGGTTTAAATATTGATATTCATGATGAAAAATTAAATGAACATTGTACTTTTTTCAAGTCAGACAGAGAAAGACGTGCAATAGAAACATTAGATAGTATTAAAAAAGATGATGATAGAATAGACATTGATGAATTTTTAAGTACAAATCAAAATACTTATATTACAAGAGTTCACATGGCGAAGTATCTAAAAAGTAAGGATATAGTTAAGCCTTATGAAAATCCTTATGCAAAATATTTGTCAAATGATGCAGGATATATAGCTGATAAATTCAAATTTCCTGTTTCCGAAGCTATTCAGATGATTAAAGATGCAGGTGGGTTTGCTTCTATTGCCCACCCAGGCAGATTTTTGACAAACACAAAGCTCTATAATTTAATTAAAATGGGAATGAGGGCGATAGAAGTATTTCATCCTGTTCACAATAATGGTCAGAAGAAACGTTTTCTTTCTCTTGCTAATCAATATCAGTTAATGGTAACTGGTGGTAGTGATTTTCATGGTTCAAGGCATTATGACAATAAGAATTTTGGTGTATATGGGATAGGAGAGCAGTATTTGGCTAAATTGAAGAAGCATGGTTTTGATTTGAAGGTTGGGCAGGGGGCTTTGTTTTGAATTGTAATATTCATTATTATTAAGTGAATTATGGTTAGAAAACATCAATTAAGACAAAAATCAAGTGATTTTATAATAATTCTTGGTTTAGTTATCTACCTAATAGTAATAGGAGATAATCAAATCTGGGATATTAAATTTATAAATATAATTCCTTGGCTTGTAATTTTATCATGCATAGCTTTTTTAATAGCATTTTTATTGAAATTAATTTTTAAGAAACCAAATTATTATATTTTGGAAAACCATTTAATATATGAAGAATTATTTAAAACAACAAAAATAGATATTTCAAAAATTATGGTTAATTCTGATATTAAAATTGGAATTATGAGGCACTTGAAAATTAGTGATGGTGAACAAAAAATATATATCAATGATATATATTATTCACCAATTGATATAATTAATTTCGAAACATTTTTACAAAATTCTATTCTTAAAAAGTAAATTGTTGAGAATAAATAACGAGTTCAATTAAAGCAAGAGTTAGTAATACTTCTTGCTTTTTTCATTTTAGATTATGTATCGTCCTAAATTTAGTTGTCAAAGAAAGGCAACACCAATGGAAAACAAAGCGGAACAGTTAAAAAGGAAGCGGACTCAAAAAGATTATAGTTTTGCATTCAAATTACAGGTTGTAGATGAAGTAGAAAAAGGCTATCTTAGCTACAAGCAAGCACAACGTAAATACGGGATACAAGGCAGATCAA
>Ga0209475_10002452_pt1 | contig 18600 bp, 13 predicted proteins | sample tdDd471_FD_187128 | JGI IMG/M metagenome (GOLD analysis project Ga0209475, IMG submission 187128) | Marine sediment microbial communities from the Atlantic coast under amendment with organic carbon and nitrate - tdDd47.1 (SPAdes)... | ecosystem: Environmental > Aquatic > Marine > Coastal >... | reverse complement strand
GAGATCATACAGGATGGCTGCCAGCGGGCCCGGGCCGTGGCCCAGCGAACCATGGCTGAGATTCACGAAGCAATGGGCATCGGTTGAGCCGACAGCTACAGCGAATCACTGGCCGGACGACCGGCATCGAGTTCAGACCGACAGGAGAGCAAGGGTGACCCTGCCTGCCCCCGACAACATGAACGACACACCCGACGAGGGCCTGCCCGAGGGCGTCGGTGGCGGCGATTCCGCCGACGGCGCCGAGCAGAGCGATGGGCCGGAGAGCTGGAATCTGGACGCGTTGCCGCCGGAACTGGACTACTTCCGCACCAGCGAAGCGTACCAGGTGGAACTGACGGGCTTTCAGGGCCCCATGGACCTGTTGCTGCACCTGATCGACAAGGAACAGGTCGATATCTACGATATTCCCATTGCCCTGATCACAGACCAGTTCATCAAGCACATCGAGGTCATGCAGACGATCAGCCTGGACAAGGCGGGCGAGTTCATCGCCATGGCCGCAACCCTGCTGGTCATCAAGATGAAGATGCTGATGCCGTCCCACGGCGATGACGAGGACGGCGATGAGGAGGACCCGCGGGCCGAGTTGGTGCGCCGACTTCTGGAGTACAAGCGCTTCAAGGAGGCCGCCGAGTCGCTTCAGCGCAAGGAGTCGGATCGTCGCCAGTACCATCTGCGCCAGACCCGGTTTCCGTTCGCCGAGACCCTTGATCTGCAACCCAAGTTGCGCATCGAGATGTACGATCTGCTGGCAGCCCTGGCCGGGATCTTCGATCGCATCCAGGCCAAGACCGTCCACGAGATCCAGCGCGAGCCGTTCACCGTGGAAGAGAAGATGTCCCTCATCGAGGAACTGGTCGGCGGTGGCGGCACCGTCGGTTTCGAGGAATTGTTCGCCGACGACAGCGTGAAGATGGAGGTCATCGTCACGTTCATCGCCATCCTCGAACTGGTCAAGCGCAGCCGGCTGGAATTCCTGCAGACCGAGGCCCTGGGACCCATCTGGCTGCAGCGACCGGGCATCGCCCATGAGGAGGATGTGGCTGCGGAAACCGACCTGGCAGCTCTCGACGCGGTCCTGTCCGACGAAGCCCATACCGAAGACGAGTACGCGAGCGACGAAGAGGTCGCCGACGACGAGTCCGACGATGACCTGAAAGAATTGGAGACGGAGATTTGAAGAGGGAACTGGAAGCCCTGTTGTTTGCCACTGACAGCCCCTTGTCCGCGGCCCGCCTGCGCAAGCTCTTTCCCGAGATCGACGGCCCGCAGCTGCGCGCGGCCATCAAGGAGCTGCAGGATGAATACGAAGCCGCCGGCCATGCTTTCGACGTGGTCGAGTTCGGCGGCGGCTGGCAGATCGCCACGCGTCCCGAGTTCTCGCCCGTCGTCGAGAAGCTTCTCAAGGGGCGGCGCTTCACCCGGTTGTCCAAGGCGGGACTCGAGGTGCTGGCAATCATCGCCTACCGCCAGCCCATCACGCGGCTCGAAGTCGATGACATCCGCGGGGTCAACAGCAGCGGTGCCATCAGCACCCTGACCGAGCGCAACCTGATCACCGTCGTGGGTCGATCCCAGACGGTGGGCAATCCGTTGCTCTATGGCACCACTCGCGAGTTCCTGAACCATCTGGGCTTGAAGGGACTGGGCCAGCTGCCCGATCTGCCGGACCTCGAGACGGTCATGGACGACAAGGACGAGTTGAAGGAGTTCGCCAGCCAGGTCGGACGCGAAGTCACCGACGATGAGCTGGAGGACTATTTCGCTGCGCCGGAAGTGGCGGACAGTCCCGAAGCGGTCGCCGAGCTCGATTCCGGCGCCGAAACGGATATCCCCGCCGCGGAAGCCGATGTCCCGGTCGCAGACACTGGGGTTGAATCTCCCGCCGATGGCGACGAGAATCTGGACTCACCCGAGGAGGCCGGCGAACCGGTAGGATCCGGCGATGACGAACCCGAAACCGAACAGCGGGACCATGGCCAAGCCTGACAACGACGCCACCATGCGCCTGAATCGCTACCTGGCTCGGGCCGGCCATGGTTCGCGCCGAGCCGCGGAGGATCTGATCCGCCAGGGCAAGGTCAAGATAGCCGGTGAGGTCGTCCGGGACCTGGGCCGGCAGGTGAATCTCGAAAAGGATCAGGTGGAGGTCGACGACAAACCGGTGAGGCTGCCGGAGGACTTCCGGGTCTACGCATTTCACAAACCCCTGGACGTCGTCTCCACTCTGCGGGCCCAGGGGGGCCAGCCTTCGCTGGTGCCCTACCGGATCCAGGCTGATATCCCTGAGCGATTCGTTCCCGTCGGACGCCTTGACTCCATGAGTACGGGCTTGCTCCTTTGGACTGACGACGGGGCATTGAACCAGGTTCTGTGCCGTCCGGGTTCCGGAGTCTGGAAACGTTACGAGGTGGAACTCAACGGGCCTTTGCCGGCGACGAAGCTGCCCCTGCTGACCAAGGGCGGCATCCGCCTGGACGGGCGCCCGTGTCTGCCCTGTCGCCTTGAAATGGACATGGACAAGACGACCCGTCACTGGATCATGGAATTGCACGAGGGTCGCAAGCGTCAGATTCGGCGCATGTTCAGTGAGATCGACCTGAAGGTCCTTCGTCTGCACCGGACCGATGTGGGACCGATCAACCTGGGCAAGTTGCGTCCGGGAGATTTTCGCCGACTCACCAGGGATGAAGTACTTTCCCTGCGCCGAGAGGCGACAGGGAACAGAGAAAGGGACCGCTGATGGATTTCACGAGTCTGTTTCGCCCCGGTATTCGCGCCACCCGTCCCTATTCACCGGGCAAACCCATCGAAGAAGTCCAGCGGGAACTGGGACTCGACAGCATCATCAAACTGGCCAGCAACGAGAATCCCGAAGGGCCGCTGCCGGCGGTGATCGAAGCGATCCAGAAGGCCGCCCTGAATATCAATCGATATCCCGACGCCGCCTGCTTCGATCTGACCACCAAACTGGCTGCCCATCTGGACGTTACGCCCGGGCATCTGATCTTCGGTAACGGCAGCAATGAGGTCATCGATATTTTGATCCGGGCCCTGGTTTCGCCGGGGGAGAACGTGGTGTTCAGCCACCACAGCTTCATCGTCTATCCCTTGACCACGGGAGTGCACTTCGAGTGCGGCCGACCCGTGTCTCTGGACGCCAACGACGTGCACGACCTCGACGCCATGGCGGAGGCGATTGACGAGAAGACGAAGCTGGTCATCGTCTGCAACCCCAACAATCCCACCGGCACCTACAACACCCGGGCCCAGTTCGAGGATTTTCTGGCCAAGGTGCCCCCAAACGTGATCGTCGGTGTGGACGAAGCCTACTACGAGTATGTGACGGCCGACGACTATCCCCAGTGCCTGCCGATGCTCAAACAGCAGCCAAACCTTGTGCTTCTGAGGACTTTCAGTAAAATACACTCCCTTGCCGGACTGCGGGTGGGCTACGGCATCGGCCATCCCGACCTCATCGGCGAGTTGCACAAGACCCGCGAGCCGTTCAACGTGAACATGTTGAGCCAGGCCGCAGCAATGGCCTGCATCGAGAACTGGCACGAGGTCGCCGGACGGGCCGCCCGCAATCGCGAGCAGCTGGAATGGTTGGCGGCGGAGTTGGCCGCACTGGGCCTCGCGGTTGTTCCCAGTCAGACCAACTTCATCCTGGTGCGCAGCAACGGCGATGCCGGCAAGTTGACCGAGGCATTGTTGCACAAGGGCGTCATCGTTCGCCCCATGCATGCCTTCGGACTGGGCGAGGGAGCCCTGCGGATCAGCGTCGGGTTACCGGAAGAAAACCAACGATGCGTGGAAGCGCTGAAGGAGATTCTGTCCTGATGGGTCAGCCCCAACCCGGCAAGCAAACACCTCTGGTCACCCGGCAGCCCGGACAACCGGACACTCTGGTCGAGGTCGGCCCCGTCACCTTCGGCGGATCACGAGTCGTACTCATCGGTGGCCCCTGCGCCGTGGAGTCCCAGTCCCAGATGTGTGCCGCCGCCGAAGTGGTCGCCGCAGCCGGGGGCACGTTGTTGCGGGGTGGCGCCTGGAAACCGCGCACCAATCCCTACGATTTTCAGGGTCTGGGCCGGGAGGGCCTGGCCCACCTGGCGGCGGCCCGGCGCGCCACGGGATTGCCCTTCGTTACCGAGGTGCTCGATCCCAGGGACGTGGAAGTGGTGGCCCAGGTGGCGGACATGCTCCAGATCGGCAGTCGGAGTGTCCAGAATTTTCCGTTGCTGCGTGAAGCCGGGGCCTCGGGCAAGCCGGTTCTGCTCAAACGGGGCATGATGACGACGGTGGACGAGTGGCTCAGCGCTGCGGAGTACGTCCTGGCCGCCGGCAACGAGAACGTGGTGTTTTGCGAGCGTGGAATCCGCACCTTCGAGCCGGCGCTGCGCAATACCCTGGACGTGGGCTCGGTGGCGGTTCTGAAGGAGAAGACCCACTTGCCGGTGATCGTCGATCCCAGCCACGCCGCGGGAGATGTGCGCTACGTGACGGCGCTGGCCCGAGCGGCGGTAGCCGCCGGGGCCGATGGTCTGCTGGTCGAGACCCACTGCGATCCGGAAGCCGCTCTCAGCGATGCGGCCCAGTCCTTGACTCCGGATCAGTTCAAGGAGCTGGCCGCAAGTTGCGGAGCCGTGGCCCGGGCCATCGGCCGGGACCTCTGATCATGACTCTTGCGGAGTCTACCACCGATCGTGCCCTCGCCGATTCTTGCCTGCCTCCCGCTGCAGTCATCGCCATCGATGGACCCGCGGGCAGTGGTAAATCGGCCACGGCCAAGGCGCTGGCCGAACGATTCGATCTCCTGTACATCGATACCGGAGCCATGTACCGGGCCCTGACCGCCGCAGCGCTGCGCGAAGGCATCGATCCGGGCGATGAGGCGCAGCTATCGGCGCTGCTGATCGGCGCCGAGCTCCTCCTGCTGCCGGGCAGGGGAGAAGTGGAGGTCCACTGGAACGGGCGCAATGTTTCGGAAGCCATCCGCACTCCGGAAGTGGAAGGGGCCGTCTCGCTGGTCAGCTCACACCCCTTGGTGAGGGCCGAGATGGTAAGGCGGCAGCAGGAGATGGGCCGGGCCGGCGGAGTGGTCATGGAGGGCCGGGACATAGGCAGCGTGGTCTTTCCCCTGGCGACGGCCAAGATCTTTCTCTCGGCCTCCCTCGAGGCGCGGGTCGAGCGGCGGCTGCGTCAGTACCGGCAGCGTGGTCGGGAAGTGAATCGAGAAGACCTGACCAGGGACCTGGCCGAACGAGACCGCAAAGACAGCGAGCGTCCCACCAGCCCGCTCATCATTTGCCCCGATTCCCTGGTCATCGACAGCAGCGACATGTCCCTGGACCAGCAGAACGATGCCTGTGCCCGGGCCTGTCTCGTCAACCCGACTCTGGACCTGCAGCTGGACAACGACCTGGACACGGCGCGGCGGGAGATTCCCGGACACTATCGTTTCGCCTACGCCTACATGCGGGCCATGGCTCGATTTTACGGCTTGAAGCAGTTCGGTAACGAGGGCAAGGCCCTGCCCCGGGGAGTGCTGGTGGCGGTGAACCACATCTCGCTGGCTGATCCGCCGCTGGTTGGTTCCACCTATCATCGCTTCCGGGTGCATACTATCGCCAAGCAGGAGCTGTTCAAGCCCTGGCCTCTGAACCACTTCTTCCGGTGGCTGGATTGCATTCCCATCCGGCGCCGGGGATTCGACAGCGATGCCTTCACCGAGGCCGAGGCCGCCATCGCCGACGGGCACAACCTGATGATCTTCCCCGAAGGCACCCGCCGTGCCATTGGACACCCGGGGCCGGTGCTAAACGGACTGGGTATCGTTGTCCAGGCGACCCGGGCGCCCATGTTGCCGATCTTCATCCGCGGCAGCTACGGCAAGGTGCCGGGAGGCTCTTTGGAGTCCCCACTGGAGGTGCATTACGGCCCGGTGATACGCTGGCACGCACTCGATATTTTGGCCGAGACCCTGGATCCCAAACAGATCAGCCGGCGGATCGCCGCACTTTGCGAAGCAGCCTACGGCGAGTTGCAGGCCCGCAGTTTTGCACGCATTCCCCAGACGGAATTCGAGAAAGAGCTGGGGCAAAAGCAATTGCAGAAGTTTGCCGTGCGGCATAAGAAGGTTTTCGGGCGTTGACGCGAATCCAACCTTCAGCCCGCGTTTCTTGCCTTTAATCCCGATGTCGTGTATATTTGCCAGCTTGCCGGACCAGTTGGCCCGGTGCATTCATCTGTCACTAGGAGGCAACCTTTCATGACCACCAACCCCAATCCCGGCTCCGACGAGGTGCACGAGGACGCTGCGGCGTCCGTGCCCCCCGTGGAAACCCCCAAGACCAAGGACTTCGACGGCGATGAGCGCAGCGACCGCCGCGCTGCGGCAGCCGAGGTGCTGCCCACGCCGCCGGCCCCGCGCCTGAGCACCGAGTACGATCCCGAGAGCATCGTCAACTTCGATTACATGTCCGAGGACAGCGATGACGCCGACCTTGGCTACGACGAGATGCTCGCGCTGATCAATCAGTACGAGGAGACGCTGACCGACATCCAGGAAGGTCAGATTCTGAAGGGCACCGTCATCGAGGTCCGTGAGAACGAAGTTCTGTTGAACATCGGCTTCAAGAGCGAGGGCGTCATCGCCATCGACGAGTTCGGCGCTGCCGCCGTCGGTGTGGGAGACACTTTCGACGTGTTCCTCGAGAAGCTGGAGAACCAGGACGGACTGGTCGTGCTCTCCAAGGAGCGCGCCGACTTCCTGAAGGTCTGGGACAAGATCAAGGTCGCCCACGAGGCTGGCGACGTGGTCACCGGAGTCGTCGACCGCCGCATCAAGGGTGGTCTGGTGGTCAAGCTGTGGGGCGTGGATACCTTCCTGCCCGGCAGCCAGGTCGCCTTGCGCCAGGTGCCGAACCTGGAAGATATGATCGGCGAGGAAATCCAGTGCCGCATCATCAAGAAGAACAAGCGTCGACGGAACGTCGTCGTTTCGCGCCGGATCGTCCTGGAGCAGGAGCGTGAAGAGAAGAAGCGCTCCCTCATCTCCGAGCTGGAGAAGGGTCAGGTCCGTCTGGGTGTCGTCAAGAACATCACTGACTTCGGTGCCTTCGTCGACCTCGGCGGTATCGACGGTCTGCTGCACATCACCGACCTCAGCTGGGGCCGTGTCAGCCATCCCAGCGAAGTGGTTGCCATCGGTCAGGAGATCGAGGTCAAGGTGCTGGACTTCGAGGAAGAGCGCGAGCGCATCAGCCTCGGTCTCAAGCAGCTGCAGTCCTACCCGTGGGACAACGTCGAAGAGAAGTACCCCGAAGAGAGCATCGTGCGCGGTCGCGTGGTCTCGATCACCAACTACGGCGCCTTCGTGGAGCTGGAGAAGGGTGTCGAGGGTCTGATCCACATCAGCGAGATGAGCTGGACCCGTCACATCAAGCACCCTTCCAAGGTCGTCTCTATCGGTGACGAAGTGGACGTCATGGTGCTGAAGATTGACAAGCAGAACGAGAAGATCAGCCTGGGTCTCAAGCAGTGCGAGAGCGACCCTTGGCTGACCCTGCAGGAACGCTACCCGGTGGGATCGACCATCGAGGGCAAGGTGCGCAACCTGACCGACTTCGGCGCCTTCGTCGAGGTCGAGGACGGAATCGACGGTCTGGTCCATATCTCGGACATGAGCTGGACTCGCCGCGTGCGCCATCCCAAGGAAATGCTCAAGCGGGGCGACAGCGTCACCGTCCAGATCCTGGACATCGACACCGGCAAGCGTCGCATCAGCCTGGGCATCAAGCAGATGCAGGACAATCCCTGGCCCACGCTGGCCGAGGAGTACCCGGTGGGGCACACCCTCTCGGGCGCCATCAGCCGCATGCTGGACCACGGCGTGATCGTGGAGATGGGCGAGGACCTGGAAGGCTTCGTGCCCCTGGGGCACCTGGGCATTCCCAAACTGGACAAGCCCCAGTTCTACTTCCGCGAGGAAGAGACCGTCGATCTGAAGGTCATCAAGATGGACGTGGAGAACCGCCGGATCGTTCTGTCCATCGCCGAGCGCCTCAAGGACTTTGATGAGGAAGTCGCCGAGGAATTCGTGACCAACCACCCGCGTCTCGAGGATGTCGTGGCCGCCACCGAGGCAGCTGAAGCGGCAGCCGCCGAGGCCGGCGAAGCGGTCGAGAGTCCTGCCATCGATGACGATTACGCTGACGTGGCGGACATTGCGCCCGCGCCGAAGGCCGAGGTCGAAGTCGAGGACGAGAAAGAGGAGAGCTAGCCAGGACTGAATCGACACGACAACTCGTGTGGATCCGCCTGTGAGAGGGGCGGGGGGTAACCTCCGTCCCTCTTTTTTGGAATTCGGCTGCGTGGAAACGAGAAGCAATGAGCGGAGAGTTGATCGTCCTGCGGGAATTGCAGAGCACCGCGACGAAATCCGAGTCGGGAGTGCGTCCGCTAAAGGTGGCGTTCTGGACTCTGGGTTGCCGCCTGAACCAGTATGATACCGAAGGCATCAAGACGGCCATGGCCGGGCGTTACGCCGTGGAGATCGTCGGCTGGCAGCAATCCGCCGACGTCTACGTGCTGAACTCCTGTACCGTCACCAGCAAGGCCGACCAGGAGTGTCGCCGCCTGGCGCGCCAGGTCAAGCGGCGTCAGCCGGCCAGCAAGGTTGTCGTCGCCGGTTGCTACGCCCAGACCCAGCCTGAAGCACTGCGTCAGGTGCCCGAGATCGACGCCGTGGTGGGCAACACCACCAAGGACGATGTGGCTGCCTGGTTGCCTGCCGTTGTGGACGACGCTGACCAGCTGGTCCGGGTGGAGGATTTCCAGGAGCATCCGGTCTTCGACTCACCCCTGATCGACGAATTCAGCGGGCGCAGCCGCGCATTCGTCAAGATCCAGGATGGCTGCGATCTACGGTGCACCTATTGCCTGATCTGGCAGGCCCGCGGCCCCGGACGCAGTCGCAGTGTGACCGATGTCATGGCTCAGCTGTCCCGGCTCGTGGACAAGGGCTACCCGGAAACGATCCTGGCAGGCATTCACCTGGGCGGTTATGGCCGCGACCTGAAGCCCCGCGTCCTGCTGCCCGATCTGCTGGAGCGATGCCTGCGCGAGTTTCCCGAGTTGCGGATCCGCCTGAGCAGCATCCATCCCAACGAGGTGACGCCCCGCCTGCTGGCGATGTACGCCGGCAACTCCCGGTTGCGGCCCCACCTGCACATCTCGCTGCAGAGCGGCAGCGACGGCGTGCTGAAGCGGATGAAGCGTCCCTACCGCAGCGAGCGGGCCTGGCAGGCCATGCGGGATGTGGCGGATGTCGCTCCGTCCTTCGGTATCGGCGCCGACATCATCGTGGGCTTTCCCGGGGAAACGGATGAGGAGTTCGAAGAGACCCGCCGCATGGTGGCCGAACTTCCCTTCAGCTATCTTCACGTGTTCCGTTTCTCGCCGCGTCCGGGTACTCCGGCTGCCGAGATGGCCGATGCGGTCCACCCCGAGACCATCACCTGGCGAAGTGCCGAGCTCCGCAAGCTGGCTGCCTGCAAGCAGGACGAGTTCCAGCGCGGCCTGGTCGGTGCCTGGCGTGAGGCCGTGGTCGAGGCGGAGAGCAACCAGCCGGGCTGGTGTGAATCTACCACCGACAATTACGTGACGGTCATGGTGCCCGAGGGACGTCCGGCCGGCAGTCTGGTCGAACTCGAAGTGGCGGAAATGCGTGACGGCGTGCTCTACGCCGGAGAAATTCAGGATCTGGCCGAGACCGAATCCGCCGCCTCAGGCACTGAAGGAGAATGACGTGTCCGGATTTCAGGGTGAACTCACGGAATTGGGCCGGGCGACACCTGCTAATGGCAATGGATGTAACGTTTTTGTAGAGACTTACGGCTGTCAGATGAATGTTTACGATAGCCAGGCGATTTTCGGACTGTTGCAGCGGGCTGGATTCGCGACAGTCCAGAGCGAACCCGAGGCCGATGTCGTGCTCATCAACACCTGCAGCGTGCGCGAGCACGCGGAGCACCGGGTGCTGAGCCGGGTGGGGGAGCTGCGCCGCAAGCGAGAACTGGCGGGTCTGCCTCAACCCATCATCGGCATCTGCGGTTGCATGGCCGAGCGCATGGGGGATGATCTTCAGAAGAACAATCACCGCATCGACCTGGTCGTGGGTGTCGACAACTACGATACCTTGCCCGGGTTGCTGGGCGAGCTGACCGGACACGTCGAACCGGTTCAGCGGACGGTCACGGGCCACCGCAGCGAAGCCCATTATGTGGCCCCGCCTGAGCTGTATCCGGTGAACAACAGCCACCTGGTGACCATCCACAAGGGCTGTGACTACAAGTGTACCTACTGCATCGTGCCCTACACCCGGGGACCGCAGAGCGAGAAGCACCCGGATCAGATCCTGGAAGAGATCCGCACCGTGGTTGCCGCCGGCGGTAGCGAGGTCACTCTGCTGGGCCAGAATGTCACGGCCTACAGCTGGCAACAGGACCTGGATTTCGCCGCCCTGCTGGAGCTGGTTGCCGACGTGCCCGGTGTGGAGCGGATCCGTTTTCTGACGGGCCATCCGCGGGACATGCATCGGCACCTGATGGATGCCATCGGCCGGCTGGACAAGGTCTGCCCCTGGTTGCACATTCCCATTCAGAGCGGTAGCGATCGCGTGCTCCGTCGCATGAAGCGGCTGTACACGAAGGCCGAGTACCTGGACGTGGTCTCGTATGCCCGTAAAGTCATACCCGGCGTGACCTTTTCGTCCGATTTCATCGTCGGCTTTCCGGGGGAGTCCGAAATCGATTTCCAAGATACCCTTGAGGTCGTTCGGGAGGTGAAGTACGATCAGATTTTCTCCTTCAAATATTCTGAGCGACCGGGCGTTCCGGCCGCTCGACTGGACGACGACGTACCGGTGGAGGAGAAGAAGCGGCGTTTAGCCGAATTGATGGCGCTCCAGGAGGAAACCTGGAACCGGGAAGCTGCGGCACTGGTTGGCCAGATGTGGACAGGTGTCGTCGAGGCTGAGGCTCGCCGTCCGGCCGGTGCCTGGCGGGTCCGGACCGCCAACAATCGCAAGTTCGTACTCGGCGGTGACGGCATCGTCGTGGGGCAGAACGTGCGGGCGAAGATCACCGGCTACCGCAACACCACGTTCCTGGCTGAAATCCCGGCCTGAAGGGCCGGACACAAAGAGGGTCTACCGTGTGGGTATTCAAAGGTCTGCTCTTCATCGGTTTACTGTTCGTGCTGGTTTACTTCTTCGTCGCCAACAGCGGCCAGTCCGTTGACCTGAATTTCTTCGGCCGTTCCTATCTGGGCATCAACATCTACTGGATCGTGGCGGTCAGTTTCCTGCTGGGATTCACCGTCAGTTTCACACTGGCGGCATTGCGCGAATTCCGTTTCCAGCGGGTGATCGCCGGACTGAAGCGGGAGAACGCAGCCAAGGACCGTGAGATCGCCGATCTGCGCACCCTGCCGCTGCGGGATGTGGAAGCGGCCGGATCCGAGACCGGCTTGCGGAAGGAATCAGCCAGTGAGTGAACTGTTGCCCTGGCTGGTGGGGCTGTTCGTCGTGCTGATCGTAGCCGGCACGCTCTGGACGACTTTTCGACGCACCAGCGAGGAACCCACCCAGGATTCCTATCTGCACGCCCTCGAGTTGTGGATTGACGGCGAGATCGATGAAGCCGCCCTCATGCTGCGGCAGGTGGTCGAAGCCAACCCCGAATCAATCGAGCCTTATCTGCAATTGGGCAACGTTCTGCGCCTGCAGGGGGATGCCCGGCGGGCGGCTGTCTTGCATCGGGGACTGACCGCACGACCCGGACTGTCCAGAGCGCAGAAGATCACCGTCGGCTTGGCTCTCGCCGAGGATCTCATCGACCTCGAACGGTGGGAGGAAGCGGGGCAGGTTCTGGATACCCTGATTCGCGACGCGACGCCGCGGGCGCGGTACTGGAAGGCCCGCTTTGCCCAGCGGCACGGCCAGGGCAACCTGCCGGAGGCGGCACGCACCTTGAAATTCGCGCCCCGACACGTTCCGGAGAAGGATGCGCCCTGGTTCCGCACCGCCTACGCCGGTTACCAGCTGGACCGAGCACTGTCCCACGCCATGAACGGCGAGGAGAGCGAGGCTCGGAGGCGGCTGAAAGACGTGGAGAAATTGCCGGGAACCGGTCCCCGGGTCACCTTGATCCGGGCTCTTCTGGCAGCCTACGCCCAGGACGCGGCCGAAGCCCTGACCGTGGCTGCCAAAGGTCTGCTGGACAGTCCCCGGGAGCTGGCGATCTTCCTGCCGGTCCTGGAGAATGTGCTGCTGAAGACCGGACAGTATGCCCGCACCATCCCCATCCTGGAGCGAGCCTGTCAGTCCGAGAACGCGCCGCCTTCGCTGTGGATCGACCTGGCGTTGCTCTACGAGAAGCTGGGGGAGCGTGAGAAGGCCTTTTACCTGCTGGAGAGCAAGCGGAACCATCCGGCATTCACCCCCGATTCTGCGGCTCCATATTTGCGAATTCTGGCGGCCGAGCAGCCAGACGCCGACTTCAGCCGCGTCTGGGCGCTATTGAGCAAGCCGACGGCGTCCCAGGGCTGGATTTGTTGCCGCTGCGAGCAAACCGCCGAGCGAGTACGCTGGTTCTGTCCTTCTTGCAAGAATTTCGATTCCTATCGCCCCGCCGGTGGCGGCAGTGAGGTGGGTTGAAGTGGGCCGCGTGGCGACATCTCTCACCTTCCGTCCGGCGATCATCGTGGCGTTGATCGTGCTGGTTGCGCCGGCTCTCGCTGCACTGGACTCGGTGGCCGACCTATTCGGAGCAGGGCAGTATCCCGAAGCCAGGCAGGCTCTGTTGCGAAGCACCGACGGCGCCCGGCCCGGCGAGGAGGCCATCTGGCGGTGTCGTCTGACCGAAGATCCGGACGAGGCCCTCGTACTGTTGCGTGAAGCCCTGGATGATCGGGGATTGCCGGAGATCGCCCGCCTGCGCATGGCTCTGGAGGTGGCGGACCTCGAGTTCGCCCGTGGCCACTATCGAGAAGTGCTTGCTGCGCTGGCCGAGATCCTGAATGAAGAATCCGGCGAGTTGCCCGGTGAAGTCTATCTGCGGGCCGGGCTGGCTCTGCGGGGGCTGGGCGATCTACAGCGGGCCCGTGAGATGCTGGCGTCGGTGAGACCCCACGATCCGTCGTTCTCCCTGGCCCGGTACTACCTGGGCGACATCGGCCTGGATCAGAACGATCCGGCGCTGGCGCTGCGCTACTTCGATTCGGCGGCCGACGGGGGCGACCGTGAGATCTGGCCGCGGCTGGCGGCGGGGCGCTGGCGCGCTTTGCGCAATGCCGATGATCAGCACGGGGCTGCTCAGATCCTGGAGCGGCTGGAACAGGAGTATAGCGGGAGTCTGGCCCTGCTGGAGATTCGGCGAATCCTCCGCGAGGAGGCCGACGAGATGGCGGCGCGTGCAGTCCCGGCGCCCGCCGATACCGTGGCCACCCAGCCTGAGGATTCGAGTGGGCGCTACACCATCCAGCTTGGCGCTTTCAGTGACCGGGCCCTGGCTCTGGCCTTCGTGGAGCGCTTCGTGACCCAGTGCCCAACCCTGCGCGTGGACCAGGTCCAGGACGATCGTGGCCAGTACCTCTACAAGGTGCGCACGGGCAGGTTCATCAATCCGGCCCTCGCGCGTACCGAAGCCCAGCGACTCGAGAGGTTGTTGGGCATCGAGACCATCATCGCGGACCTTTCCCGTTGACCGGCCACCATGAATAGGAAACCAGCCCAGCAGAAACGAGGCAAGCAGGGCGCCGGCGCCGACGATGGCCCCAAGGTCACACCCATGCTGGCCCAGTATCTGGAGATCAAGTCCCAGCATCCGGAATCACTGCTGCTGTTTCGCATGGGCGACTTCTACGAGACCTTTTTCGATGACGCCCAGACTCTGGCCGATGTGGCCGGCGTGACACTGACCAGTCGCGATGCGAAGAGCGATCATCCCGTCCCACTGGCGGGCGTACCCTATCATGCCATCGAGACCTACCTGAATCGCCTGCTGGCAGCTGGTCTGACGGTGGCCATCTGCGAGCAGGTCGAAGATCCTGCGCTGGCCAAGGGACTGGTCAAGCGTGAGGTGGTCGAGGTCATCAGTCCGGGCACCGCCACGTCACCTGAACTAGTGACCACCGCCGGCGGAGTCTACTGCCTGGCCTGGTTGCCCACGCCCCAGGGCGAAGACGGCTGGGCGTTGCTGGACGCCTCCAGCGGGGAATTCCGCTGCGGCCAGGAGTCCACCAGTTTGGCCAGCCTGTGCCAGCGGCACCCCGTGCGCGAGGTCGTCGTCCGCGAGGACACCGATACCCGGCTCCTGCAGGAGTGGCGGACGGCGCTGCCCGACGTGGTGATCAACACGATCAACGCGGCCTGGTTTCATCCGTCGTTCGCGCGGCAGACCTTGCTGGATCATTTCCAGCTGGCGAGCCTGTCGGCCTTCGGACTCGAAAGCGAGAACCGGCAACCGGCGACCACTGCTGCCGGTGCGGTGCTCCGGTACCTGGGTTCCTTGAATCTGAAACGGCCCGCCCAGATCACGAGTTTGCGTTACGCCGCCCGGGGTGACCGTTTGTTGCTGGACGAGGAAACCTTGCGCAATCTGGAGATCTTCCGGACCTTTCGCGGTGAACGCGGTCCCGGCACGTTGATTCATCACGTCGACGGCACTCTCACTCCCATGGGCCGACGCTTGCTGGAGCGGCATCTGGCCGAAGCGATGACCGATCTGGGCGAACTGGCCCGCTGGCACGCCGGCGTGGCTTCGGCACTGGAAGACCGTCCCTGGCGAGAGGCGTTGCGAACGATACTGCGCCGCATCGGCGATCTGGAACGCCTGGCCTCCCGGGCTGCCACCGGACGCATCGGACCGGCAGCCCTGAGGCAACTGGGGGAAACCCTGCAAGCGGTGGGCGAATACCGCAACCTGTCCCCGGACGGTGGACACGACGACCATCCGGTCACCTGCTGGGCCGCCGACATGGCGGACTTCACAGAGCTGACCAACCTCCTGTTGGCGACCCTCAGCCCCGAGGCGCCGGCGACGGTACGCAAACCCGGGTACATCCAGGGGGGCGTGCATGCCGAGCTGGACGAGTGCCGGGCCGTGACTGCCGACAGCAAGGGCTTCCTGGCCGGTTTGCAGAGCCGGGAACGGGAAGTCACGGGCATCAGCACCCTCAAGGTGGGATTCAACCGGGTCTTCGGTTACTACTTCGAGGTCACCAACAAGCATCTGGACAAGGTGCCGGATCATTACGAGCAGAAGCAGACCCTGGTCAACTCGGCCCGCTTCCACACCGGCGAGTTGAAAGAAACCGAGAGCACCATCCTGGCTGCGGACGAACGGGCCGAAGAGCTCGAGCAGGAGATCTATCAGGGCCTGCTCGGCGACATCGTCCAGCGGTTGGACGAACTGCACACCGCCGCCGGGCTGTTGGCTGCCGGCGACCTGATGCTGGGGTTCGCGGAAATCGCCGAACGGCATCGATACTGCCGTCCGGTCTGCGACGACTCGCTGGAACTGGCCATCCGCGGAGGCCGGCACCCGGTGGTGGAACAGCTCCTGGATCACGACTTCATTCCCAACGACGTTCTGTGCGACGGCAAAGGCCACCAGATTCTGTTGTTGACCGGCCCCAACATGGGGGGCAAGTCGACCTATCTCAGGCAGGTGGCCTTGATCACGTTGCTGGCCCAGGCAGGCTCCTTCGTACCGGCGGAATCGGCCCGTCTGGGAATCACCGACCGCATTTTCACCCGTGTGGGAGCCAGCGACAATCTGGCCCGGGGCGAATCGACCTTCTACATGGAGATGAGCGAGACAGCCCACATCCTGCATCAGATGAGCCGGCGCAGCCTCGTCATTCTCGACGAGATCGGCCGGGGCACCAGCACCTACGATGGGTTGTCCCTGGCCTGGGCCATCACCGAATTCCTGAACAACCCCGCCGGACCTCGACCCCGTTCGGTATTCGCCACCCACTACCACGAGTTGACCGAGCTGGAGCAAGATCTGCCGGGCCTGGTGAATCTGCGCCTGGAGGTCAAGGAGTGGGAGGGGAAGATCATCTTCCTCCACGCGGTGGGGCCGGGTCGCAGCGACAAGAGCTATGGTATCCACGTGGCGCGCCTGGCGGGCCTGCCTGACTCGGTCCTGCATCGGGCCGAGGAGATACTGGGGGCGCTGACGGTGGCCGATGAGCGGGACCTTCCGGCCGGTCGCCCCGACAGCGGTGGGGCCTCGCTGGCTGCGGAGCGGGGAATAGGCGCCGGTGTGACCGGCGGCACTCCGACCCAGTTGAGCCTGTTCAGCGAATCGGAACGGGACGCCCTGGCCGCCTTGCGGGATCTGGACCTGGAGAGGATCAGTCCCATGGACGCCTTCATGTGGCTGGCGCGGATCAAGGGGCAACTCTAGCAACGGAAATTCGGCGGCGACTCTGAAAATGAAAAATCGTTCAGCTTCACCCAAATCGGACGAAAGAGCTTACAGTTTAGCCGGGTGGTACAGTTGACCAATCCGTGCTCCACACTTATCCATGACTGCATCGGCGATATGATCGACGATGGGTCAACGGTCCGGACCTGGGAGTATGATGGAGACTTCGATCAAATGGCCCGTGATCATGGCTTGTCCCGGCGAGGACGAGCTCTCGCTGCTGGCCGAGTTGTCGGCTCGGCGCGATGCCGAGATCGTCGCCATCGCCGATCCTGGCCGGAAATCCATGGCCACGAACCTCGCCGAGGTGATGGGGATTCCCATCATCGACAACCTGGATGAGTTGACCGCTGGATCGGCAAACTACCTGATCCATCCCGCTCTGAACGAAGAAGTCGCACCCCTGGTGGATGGCGCCGAGGCTCACGGTCTCGAAGCGGTTCTCGCTCGGGATTTCGCCGGCATGATGGCCGAGCGCATGCTCGCTGACCCCGTAACCCGCCGTCCCCAACAGAAGCAAACTGTGGATTTTGACTTTCTGGAGATGGAGACCGCGTCCATCCACCGGACCCTGAGTCGGATCGAGGAAGCCCTGGACAGGGATGCTCTGCTGCGCTGGTTGATGGGATTGGCGATTCGGGCCACCGAGGCCGGCAGCGGCTCGATCATGCTCTTCGACGATGTGGCCGGTGAGCTGTACGTGGCCCACGCCGACGGCCTGAGCCAGAAGACACTGCACGGGACGCGCGTTCGCCTGGGCGAGGGGATCTCGGGCAGGGTGGCTGCCTCCCGCATGGCCGAGTTGATCTCCGATAACCGACACCCCGGAGCCGAACGGGATCGCTCGGCGATCAAAGCGGCCGTGTGTGCGCCCATCGTGTGGGAAGGTCGGCTGCTGGGTGTATTGAATGTATCGTCAGCCGATGGGCAGCACCCGTTGGCTGCCAACGCCCTGGATATCACCAACAGCCTGACCCACCGCTTCGGCATGATCCTGGACCGTTTCCTGCGCCTGCAGATGGTGCACGACAGTGAGCTCTTTCGAGAGATGGAACGAGCTTTCACTGCCCAACGTCCTGATCCCACCGAACTGGGTGAAACGCTCTGCGGGTGGGCCACGGATCTGGCCCGACTCGCCGGCGCCGCGAAGCTGACCCTGGGCGTTTTGAATGTGGACGGTGACCTCTTCCTGGGCGGCACCGAGGGGATCTCCCTGGAAGCTCCGACGTCGGCTCGCAAATCCCAGGTTTTGGGCTCGGGCAAACCGCTCATCGAGCGCCCCGATCCCGGGCCCGGAGACGACCCGGCAGCTGAGGTCACGGTATTTCATCTGGCAGTGGGTCGCGAACCGGCTCGCGCGCTGCTCTCGGTGGAGTTCAGCTCCGCCGCCAGCAGCCACCATTTTCGGTCTGTGAGTGCTGAAGTGCTGTACCTGGTCAACCGCCATCTGGGTGATCTGTTGGACCGGGCGGCCACCGAGGATCAGTTGGAGCGGCTGACGACCCTGGCTGCCGCCCTGTCGGATCTGGCCACGGTGCCGGCCGATACCCTGGCGGCCCGCCGGGCCCGCATCCTGTCTGCTGCCTGTCGCCTGACCGGCGCGGACCAAGCTTACGTCCTGGAAGAGGGTGACGTGCAGGCCGGCGTCGATCCAGCCAACGAAGAGGCCGTGCTGCGCCACGAAGCAGCCCGCTTGCTGGGTGATACCGGTGCACGCGGTTGGCAGTCCACGGTGATCGTGGGGCAGGATCCCAAGCCGACCGGTAAATCCAACCGCTCTCTGCTGGTCGTCCCTCTCGAACCGGGTGAGCCATTCCCGGGACTCGTGCTGCTGGACAAGCGCCGGCTGCATGCCCTGGACGGGGCGGCGTTCACGGAGTTCGACGCCCTGTTCGCCCGTCGCCTGCTGCCCTTGTTGTCGAGCCCTGTCCTGAACGGAACGGCACCGCAAAGTACACTCGCGTCCGAGGACGTCGAAGACCTCACATCCGCTCTGGTCGAGGCTCCGGCGGAAGGTGCCGGACCCGATGCCGAGTTCCTCGTGGTGTCGGAGCATGAATCAGATGGAAGGACCCGTGAATCCCTGTCGGCG
>Ga0209475_10002450_pt1 | contig 18612 bp, 16 predicted proteins | sample tdDd471_FD_187128 | JGI IMG/M metagenome (GOLD analysis project Ga0209475, IMG submission 187128) | Marine sediment microbial communities from the Atlantic coast under amendment with organic carbon and nitrate - tdDd47.1 (SPAdes)... | ecosystem: Environmental > Aquatic > Marine > Coastal >... | reverse complement strand
AATCACGCCGACGAAAATTAGGTGCAAGCTCTAACAGGTCAATCAACACCGCAATAACAGGCGTTTTGTGATACGCAGGGTGATGATGAAGCAATAAAGGCAACTCATATAATCCCTGATACGATTCAAAATAGGCTTCGTACCGTGTCCAATCGCGTAAGGCAATCAGAATGTCATCGGGACGTATGCCTTCAAATAATTGTTGTTTAATTGAGCGCAATACCGCCATTGTTTCTTCAGCAGGGGTCGGCATTTCAATCAGGCGAATCGCATCACTTTTTGGGTTTGGTGCTTTATCTTGAAAGATCAATTGTCCTAATGTATCTAAATCAGCGTGACGGTCAATATTATTACGGGCTAACAAGCGCGTATCAAAATCAACCTGTGCGTCGTGATGGGCTTCTTCTAAACGGGATAATGCCCTTGAAAAACGCCGTGCATAATCTGCGCCTCTATCAGGAACAGTTGTTAGGGTAATATCAATATGCTGAATCGTGCGTGATAACTCCGCCAGCAAATGAGATTGAACAGGTGTAAATTGATCGTAGCCATCAACCAGCAGTAAATCTACATCTTCCACGATAGACGGATCATCACTAAGGGTATCAAGCGCTAGCCAACCTTCACCTTCAAGATCAACCAATGTATTTTCAATGAGAGTGTCTTGATAACGGTGATAAATTTTGGCGATTTCAATATCTTTAGCTGTTTTTGCGCCTGCTTCAAATGTTTCGGGATAGACGCTATTTTGTTTAAGTTCGTCGATCAAATTGGCTAATACGGCGATAAATCCCGGAGTGTGTGCAATGTCACGGAAGAAGTTTAGTTCTTTAGCATAGAGCATTTGCGCCACAATGGTACGTAAAATACTGATACGCGCCGAACTTTGGATTTTACGCGGTGGTTTGCCAGCTATATTTAAGAGTCGGGCATTTAATTCATAAAAATTGAAAAACTCAACATTAAAAAATACAGGCGAATCAGATTGGAGTTCGACTAATCGTTGCCGAAAGCCCACTTCTTGGCGGCGTGTTGCGAGCAATATCCATGTTTTAAGAAACGGTTTATCGGTGTGATGCACAAATTCAAGCAAGCGGCGTAGGGCAAATTCTGTTTTCCCAGCCCCTACTGGTGCGAGATGGACAATTGTTGGCATGACGTGCCCTTAGTTGTATAACAGATTGACGAGTTGCTGAACTGTTTCTGGATCGATACGGTCTTTTGCAAAATAGGTATCTTGCAGGCTATATGATAACTGACTGGCATGGGAGACCTGTACAACAGGTTCTTGCAGGGTAAATTGAGTGATAGGTGGTTCTTCTGTAAAGACCACAACACCATAAACAGGGGTGTCTTTGAGTTTGTATTCGGCTAGATATTCACGGATTTTTTTGACATCAGCGACTACTTCGCGCGTCGGATTCCAGCGCATGGGCTTCCATGCACCTTTATCTTTCTGTTGTAACCATTCACCTTTTTCATTGAAGAATACACCTTGTCGATCCGAAATCCGAAACACCAATACACCATGTTTGCTGATAAGTACCGCATCAACATAGCCGATTGCTCGTTTGCTGATATTACGGACATAGACATAGTGCTTATCTAAGTATTGGGCAAGTTCTTGCCCCACGGCATATGCCAATAAATTATCTGTTTTCCATGTGACCGCTCGTAGTGCCATCAACATCGACACAAAAATTAAGCCTATACCCCCAGAAAGAACCGCTTTACGTGTCAAGTTATAAACATCATATCCGGGATTTGAAGGAACAACCACGTTGATGATGTGTAAAGTCAGACCGATGATGGCGAGTGTCGCACCGAGTAAAAAGACGACGGCAGCGGCAATCAAAAAATCGCGTGAGCGTCGGCTAAGATTCCGTGTTGGGGATACATTTTGCATCGTGCTTAATCGTCCTGTTTCTTCTTGATGGGTTTTTGCTCAAGTGGTTTCTTTTCGGTCACGATCTTTTTGATGGGTTTCTGCTCAGGAGTCTTTACATCAATCGGCTTAGGATTAGTTGGCTTAAGATCAGCTGGTTTTGGTGCGATCTCAACTTGTGCGATTTTGTTTTTAGCACGACGTTCTGCAATTACATTTTCTAAGATGCTTTGCAGTTCTTTAAATTTAGGTAAAGGCTTCGGAAGCCATAAATCGGCTTCGGTTTGTTTAAGAGCCTCTGTTTTTTCTGTTTCGTTGAGTTTGAATGCGGTGGTCATCACAATCGCAACTTTATTAAGAATCGGACTCTCTCTCAGTTGCTTACCCACTTGAATACCGTTAATTTCCCCCGGTAGGCGAATATCAAGCAAGGCTAATTCAGGTAATTCACCCTGGAAGCGATTATGATTGACATCTTCAATCCATGCGACAGCTTCTTCGCCATCTACAAACGCTACTCCCTCAATGCCCCACATTTCAAACATTGCCAATAGGAGTTCATAAATCTCTGGTTCGTCTTCAACTACCATCCATGTAGACAAGGTTCACTGTCACCTTTCGTACGTTGATTATAACAATTGTATTATGGACAAGCGTCCTCGAAATTTCAACTGTTTGCAAACTAATTTACTACTTACAATCATAGCTTATCTATCAACAATCTCAAAATGCTAAATTTTTATTCGTTTTGAATTTGAACACAGTAACAAATTCGGTATAATGATGGTCACAGGGGATGATTGTTTATTCTTATAATATTGGAGAATCCTACATTGCATTGGATGATAGCAGAAGATGAGGCAGATATTCGCAATCTGGTCGCGACAATGGCTAGCGTGTGGGGGCATACCACCGTCACATTCGAGAGTGGTCAAAAGGCGTGGGATTGGATGGATACTGTCGAAAATGGTACATATAACAACTCATTGCCTGAATTCGCGTTGATGGATATACGGATGCCAGGGTATCGTGGAGATGAGGTTGCCTCACGTATTCGTAAGATTTCGGCGATTGCTGATATTCCAATCGTATTGATGACTGCGTTTGTATTATCGGAGGAAGAGCGTCAGGATATGATGCGAAAATCAGGGGTGGATAGCGTCATTAATAAACCCTTACCTGAATTTGGTGAACTAAGAACATTATTGCAAGATGTTATTGATAAAAAAAATAACGGATAAATTATGAACGAAACACCGCCCGAAACACAAGCTGAGGTCACTGGTATTTTCAAACATATCCATCAGTTAGGCTCGGCTACAGAATCTGTTTTTAGTCGTATCTACAAAGGCTTAAATTATCGTCGCGAGCTTGAGCGCGAAATCAAACGACGACAGTTAATGCTGGATATGAAGATGGCACAGACTGATAATTTGCGAGGTGAGCATGACCAACTTAAACGTAAGATGCAGGAGCGCGGCACAGAATTAGAACGACTATATGCTGTTTTGGGGAGCATTGACGAAGGTATCATCATGCAAGACCCGCAAGGGACTGTGACGATGATGAATCGTGCAGCAGAAGAGATGTTAGGAAGCAAAAAGGCGTTTTGGGATAGTGAACTCGGTACATTATTTAATAAATTTAGCGATGTCACCACAACGACCTCAGAATTAATGCCTCTCGGTGAATCAGAACAATTGCCACTTAATAATCGCATTATGCAGGCGCAAATTGTGGCTATCGGTGATGATGATCATTTACGGATTGGTACGATTATCATTTTGCGAGATGTGACACATGATGCACTTGCGGAACGGTTGAAAGATGGATTTGTGACACATATCTCGCATGAGCTAAAAACACCAATGACGGTGATTAAATTGGCGAGTGAGTTATTAAGTGCCCAGCCAGAAGATGCACCTGTGAACCGTAAGATGCTCGAAAAATTGGTTAATAATGTTGATGTGTTAGATCGGTTGGTCTTGGAATTGCTTGATATTTCTGAGATGACAGCAGGAACTTTTGATGTCCAGCGTAAAACGGTATCCATCGAAGAAATGATTTGGTCGGTGGCAAATGGCATCAACTATGAAATCAAAGATCGTGACATCGAGTTATTTGTGATGATTCGGGATATGGATCGGGTCATGGTTGAGGGTGATGATAATCGCTTGCAATGGGCACTTGGTCATCTGATCCGCAATGGAGCCTTTTACAGTGAAAAAGGGAGTTATATTGGTGTCTCTGCTCATATTGAAGACCTTAACGGAAACGAATATGTGATGATTCGGGTTCGGGATGAAGGCACAGGTATCTCTGACCACGATTTACCGCATATCTTTGAACGCTTCTATCGGGGAGATGCGCGTACCCCTGAAGGCAAAAAACTCGACCCACGTGGATTAGGGCAAGGTTTATTTGTAGCGAAGACAATTAGCGAAGTGCATGGCGGCTTTCTCGGTGTCCAAACAGAAATCGGACACGGCAGTATATTCACGATGGGATTGCCCTTGGTAGCAACACCAGCTCTACCAGAAATTGCCTAAAATGTTCTTTGATTTAAAACAGGGAATGAAGGATAAAGTGACCCTGCATTCAAGTAGAGACAAGTTTGTTAACCTGCCTCTACTATAGTGTAAAATAGGTCTTAACGATTATAGATAATATAGGTGTCCCGTAATTCTTCGCGTAGATTTAGATAATTCTTATAGCGTAAGCTAGACACATCTTTATCTTTGACGGCTTGTTTAACCGCGCATTTGGGTTCGTTGGTATGGGTGCAATTGCTAAATTTGCACTGATCGACATACGGCTCAATATCAACGAAATATGCATCCAATTCATCCGGTTCAACATCCCACAGACTAATCGAGCGTATCCCCGGTGTATCTGCCAGATAACCGCCACCATCCAATTGGATTAGTGCGCTATCACGGGTTGTATGTACCCCTTCTTCCGATTGTTTGCCGACAGACTTCACTGTGCGAGCAAGCCCCGGTTGGATGCAGTTGAGTAAGCTGGTTTTGCCGACACCAGAGGGACCGGTGAATGCAGAAATCCCAGTACAGAGGACTGCACGGAGTTCGTCAATACCATTGTTATCCATTGCGCTTGTGTGTAGAACGCGATACCCCATACGCTCATAGGGTGTAAAAGTTGCGGTGATGATAGAAGGGTCTTCGAGGTCGATTTTGTTGACCACAATCACCAAATCTTTGATTCCTGATTTTTCGCCAACGGCTAGAAAACGATCTAACATTTCTAAGTCTGGGGAAGGTTGTGTTGCCGCAAAAACAAAAATGGCACGATCGGCATTTGCAATGATGATTTGTTCACGAGTTGCTTGACCGCCACCCCGTTTACCAGTTGTTCTGACAGCACGGGACAAAACGCTTTTGCGGTCTGCTACCGTTTCAACAACACCCATCAAAACATCCGTACCCTCTTCTTGTCGTAGACTGATGGTAACACGATCACCGATAGCGGCGATGTCCGACGATTTGGCTTCTTCTTTTAGGCGACCCCGCAATTGACACATGTAGGTGTTGCCATCTTCTGATTCGACCCAATAAAATCCACTTTGCTCCTTTATTACTAGACCGTGAAGCGTATTTTCCAAGCGCAATTCTCCTTTTATATCTTCTTTGTTATGTGTAAATTTAAAGGTCCATATATGAAATCATACTAATATGTGTTTCCAAATTGGCGAGCACATAACATTTATCCTATAGAATATGATAAGTTTCTGGACGATACTTTAAGTATAGTCGCAAAATGTAAAATACACATCAGTAAGCTGCACCAGATTTGTCGAAAATGCTAGGAAATCGTAAGAAATCAACTGTATGATGCCGTCATATCATTAGGCGGAATTGAGAAATTCCTGTACACTAGGAAAAATGTTCCAGAAATTGCAGATCATAAGGACAGATTGTGTCAGAACAAAATATAAATTCGGAAGAAAAAAGTAAGCCATCAGCAGATAAATCAGACGAAGTGATTGTTGTCTCGAAGGTTACGTTTAACTATATCATCATCGCCATTACCTTCTTAGTAGTTGGCATTGCCATTGGCGTATTTGGGCTGGATGCTGGACAAGATAAAGTCAATGTCACCATTAATGAAGACCAGCTACGCGAGGTATTGGTGAGTGTTTTAGAAGATACGACTCTTAACCTCGGTGGTGGCGCAACAAGTGATCGGTTTGCACTAGTTGATGATGACCCTTATATTGGAACTGAAGATGCGCCAATTGTGATTGTTGAGTTTAGTGATTTCTTCTGCACATTCTGCAAACGTCACTTTGACCAAACTTTTACACCCATTTTAGAAAATTATGGTGAGCACATACGTTATGTCTATCGGGATTATGCTCAGCTCACACCCGAATCTCAACCAGCAGCAATTGCAGCACAATGTGCCAATGAACAAGGTGCTTTCTGGGACTTCCATAACGAATTTTTCAATAATCAACAAAGTCTTGGACGCGACTTCTATATTGCAACTGCCGAGCAATTTGGGCTAAATGTCGATGACTATACCGCTTGCCTCGATGACAACCGCTATCTTGAAGAAGTTCAAATCGACTTATTAGATGGTCAATTAGAAGGGGTACGCGGGACACCGGGCTTCTTTGTGAATGGACAATTCCTAAGTGGTGCGCAACCGTATCAATTGTTCGAGCGATTGATTCAAAAAGAACTGACGCAAGCAGGCATCAGCTTCCAATTGAACGACAGTGTAGATACAACCGAAGCTGAAATACAGGGCGAAGAACCAGCTGAGACGGATGATAGTGATAATAGCACACCCGATAGACCTGAATCAGAAGATACTGCCGAAAGCGATACGTAAGACTATACCCGTCTGATGGTGTATATGAGGCAGATTTAGACGAGCATTCAAGACTAATCAGAGGTGTTCAATGATTCGTTTATTGGAAATCGTTTTAGCCTGCATATTGTTTCTGATCTTCTCACCACTGTTGATTGCGATTGCCCTAGCAATTCTGATTGACAGTGGTTTACCTATCCTCTATTTGTCACCACGTATCGGAAAAGATGGAAAACCATTTCATCTATACTATTTTCGGACGATGGTTGATGGCACACATCCACATGACGAACAATTAACGCGAGTTGGGCGTTTTCTCAGACATTACTCACTTGATCACTTTGCACAGATATTCAATCTCTTACAAGGTAATATGCACTTTGTGGGACCCCGTCCAATGCGCCCTGAACAAGCTGATCTCAACGACGCAATCTATCAAGAGACCCTCAAAGTTAAGCCGGGGGTATTTAATCCTGCGATCATTGCATTAGGTAAAACGTATAATTCGTCCCCTTTTCTTACTAAGATTATCCTAGAAAAACAATATCTCGACCAACGTACGTTTGCTAAAGATGTTCGATTTGTTGGAGAAGCACTGTTTGCGTTCTTAAAAAGCCGTGGAAATGTCAAAATGCACGGCAAACCCCGTGTGGATACCTCTCAATCAACCACAGATCAGGACTAAACGATAAGCTATCCACTTGGAATACTGTTGAAGGTTTCTCATTCCTTGGCGGATTCTGTCATATTCTATTCATTCATTTATTTGACAAACAGAATAGGTTAAATTTATCATGTAAAAATTAGAGCTTATGTTAGAGTGAGGAAGCCATATTGTGGAAAATATCGTTGCCAACTGGTTAGCAGCCGAATTTCGGAATGTGCAGGATGTTAAATCTGCCTCTGCTCAACATAGAAAATCCAATATTTATCAAAATCACGGCGCGGACTTCGTCATCGAAACATGGATGAATAGCCGTCTATATGTTTATGTAGTGGATAAAGCTATTAAATCGCGCACGATCAAAAACACCCTCAAACAGAATACTAATGCCAGTGTCGGCACCCTTTTTATCCTTAATAAGGACTTACTTCCTGCGGATAGCGAAACAACTAAATTGCAAGATTGGCAAAATGATCTGCGGATTATGAATGGCGGGTCGATTTATGCTTATGGACTCGTTGATGAGATCTTAACGGTTATCCAAGTTAACTTTAGCGAAACTATGCACCAGCATGTTTTTGATTGTTGGCATACCTTGGATTTCCCGCTCGATACAGTGTCTGTGCGTCGCCGCGAGTTTACGAATAATATCAAAGGTACTTGGTATATCGGGGACATTGCTTCACCACAATTTAAACGTCGTATCAATCAAGAACGTGCCAGTCAGCGATTTCACTACCGCACCAAAACGACACATCCTGTGACGGTTGCCCCTGTTGATGAACTCAATGCCGCTTATCTCGCGCTCCAAATTGAAGTCAGCGCAGGGCAAGAAGCCGTGAAGGAAGCCTTTCGCAAGATGGCACGTGAATATCATCCTGACGTGAGTGAACATGACAAAGAAGAAGCCGAGCAACGTTTCAAGGAAATTAAGTCAGCGTATGATGCGATCAAGTCTTATCGTGATTGGAAGTAAAATCAACCAATGATGCCGTTAATAATCTATGAATTAGAGCCACAGGTTAAACTCCAAGAATAACTTTGCTGTAACTATCGCGAAGGCATATTTGTCGATCATAGCGAGCTAACAATTAATGGAGAGCCAATCTTTAGCTTTACAGGTAGCTTGGCAGCTCTAAACGATATTATTGATTTTACATTTCATGATAAGCCGTACCAATTTCGGTTTAGCTATAGATGGTGGACGGGCAAGCCTCGATCATTTATTGTCCTGCAAAATAATCAAGTCATTGCCCAGTATGGAGATGATTCTGCTCTAAAGCTCAAACCTAATATGATGGCATCAATCGACTAGTATGCTTTGAGGTATATTGGGTTAGTAACCACCAGCCAATAAGTGGAATCAGGCTCAGCCCAGCGATAATCCATGCCACGATATGCACTTGTCCTGTACCCAAACTATCAATTAATGCGCCTGTTCCAATCGTACTGAGGATACCAATAGTGTGCATCAGGGTAGTTTCTAACGAGAACATTCGCCCTAAATATTGATCATCAGTTGTCTGTTGGATCATCGCAGAGCTATATGTCCAATTGGCAGAACCACCCATCGCACGAACACCTAATCCCAGCGCTACGATCCACAGTGCAGATGCTTGCCCGATGATCACCCAACCGAGTGTTAGAAGTGTAAATCCCCATAATATTGCTTTTCGCATTTGTGCATTTGACCCATCATGGAAGCGATTGAGTAAAATCGGTCCCAATACCGCGCCGATACCTGTTGTACCATACATCAACCCCAGTGATGCCTCTCCGCCAGAATTCATTGTGACAAAGATTTGGGTTGCAAAGATTGTCATCAAGGTATCGGTACTCCCGACTGCGCCACCTGCTTTGACAATCAATGACATAGCAACTTGTGGGTTGGCTCTGGCATATCGTAAGCCCTCGATAATCTGATTGGGTTTAACCTGTACTTTACTACTCTTTATCTCTGCAACAGGTTGTTGATAACTTTGTATGCGGAGTGTCAATAATGCGGATAAAAGATAAGTTAGGGCATCAATAATCAGTGCTACGGTAATGCCTAATGCACCTGCGACAATACCACCTAAGAGTGCGCCGATAGCCAACATCGCTGACCATGTGATACTGCCGATGGTATTGGCAGTGATGATGTCCTTGTGTTCAACGAGGTTTGGCAAAATCGCAGATTTGGCAGGTTCAAATATGGCTGTCAGTGAGAATTGGGCGGTAGTCAGCACGTAGATTAACCATAATGTTTCTGCGCCAGTACTCAACAGGAACATAAGGACGATTATCGCTCGTAAAATATCAGTCACAATCAGAATTGTCTTGCGGTTCAGCTTATCTGCTAGTACGCCAGCATAGGGTGTAATCAAAAGTGGGGGGACGATACGTGCTAATAAAAATAAACTAACTGCCAGCCCTGATCCATCAGTATATTCAGATACCAGTGCAAGTAGGACAATCACATTAAACCAGTCGCCAATCTGGCTGACTGCGCCAGATAGCCAGAGCTTCGTGTAATCGGAATTGGTACGGAGTAAGTTGATATAGGTTGTCATTAGATAGTCTCCCGTGTCATTAACAAATCTGACTTTACTATGACAGATTGAGCATAAAGAGGCATGGTACAGGGGATAGGTTTTGTTGTGTCCAATAGTACAGTAAATTTGTAAATTTATTTGAAATTCGGATTTATTTTTTTTTGAGATTATGCTAATCTATAATTGCGGTGTGATTATATATGGGACATGTAGTTTCAGTCACATTGATGCAAGTGGTGAGGCATCCAAAAACCCAAGAGAATACAGTAGTTTGCAGCACAACACACGTTCTGCGTGTGACTTTAAAGCAACACAGTAGTACTCTCCGCAATAATCTCATTGAAGTCCCATATTGGACAGATTGAGCATAAAGGGTTGTGGCAAACCCCAGTAATACAGATCAGGAGTTATCTCATGGCACGCACAACAGGTACAGTAAAATGGTTCAACGCCGAAAAAGGGTATGGTTTCATTACCCAGAATAGTGGTGAGGATCTTTTTGTTCATTATTCGGAAATTCAAGGCGCAGGCTACCGTTCACTTGAAGAGGGTGCAAAAGTTGAATTTGAAGTCACCGAAGGTCGTAAAGGACTGCAAGCTAGTCAAGTAACAATTGTTGATAGCGACGAATAGTCTTTTTCTTTCACATTGATATTTCAAGGTGGGGTCGCATTGAATAGTCGACTCCACCTTTTTGGCACATTATAATGATCATGTTTGTGATCAAATCATCTCAACCTCAAATAGGATGAAATGCAACAATCGGTAAAGAATTCCGGACGATCTCTACCATCTCGTCCACTGATGCGTGGCGTATATCTACCCCCATTATTTGACTGAGTTGATTTGCTGTAAATGGATGTTGTTGATGATATTGATTTAATATCTCCGCGCCATCTGTTGGGGATATGGATTCTGCCCTAACATGGAGTTTACACCATCCGACCTCAATATCCACTTCCGATGTTGCCACTAAATTACGATACCACTGTGCGCTGTATCCCCAACCTGATGCAACATAATATATGTCACGGGCTTTATCATGCGAGACTACTTCAACAACAACTTCTCTCATTTGTCCGGATTTTCGTCCGATATGATGAATTAGCATAAAGCGCCCACCCAATAAACCACCTAATCCGAGGCGGTACATCACAATCGGAAATCGTAAAAACCAACGTAAGATACCCGTTGGGGGATGTGCGACTAAACCTTTGCTTGTCATTATGATGTCTCCACATTTTCTATATAACTGACTAGTGAGTCGGTTAACTACATCGTATGACAATTTTCTGATAAGTCAATCATAAACTGACCAGTCAGTATATAAAATGTGCAAAAAATTATTCTACCTGAATACTATCTAATAAGAAGGAAACGCTTGTTATAAACTGTTGGCTAAGATCGGGCATATTGACCCCCATCGTATTTAAAAGAAAAAGTCCTTCTATCAGAGCTGTTATAGTCAATGTAAACGCATCAACATCAGTTGGCTTGAACTCACCTACAACGATGCCATGATTGATAATCTCTCGGATTCGGGTTTGATATTGTTGGAAGTAGGTCTTAAAAAATTCACGTTTATCAGCATCACGGATGGCAGATGAATAGAAGTCATATACTAAAGGTATAAGGGTTTGCATATCGGCAAAAACAGATACTAAGCCTTTTATATAATGTAATAGGGCTTCGCGGACGGATTCATTTCCATCGATTAGATGATCTAAATTGTCTAAATCTTGATCGAAAAACCGATACATCAAGGCAAGAATAATTTCATCCTTACTCTTAAAGTACCAGTAGAGCGCCCCCTTGCTCAACCCGCTCTGTTTCACAATGTCATCCATCCGTGTATCAGCGAATCCTTGTTGGCTAAAAACAATTGCGGCGGCATCCAAAATTTGTGCTTTGCGTTCTTCACTCACATCAGGTCTTGGCATTAAAAAAATCCTTTCATTCCTGCAAACCTATCATAGCGTATAACGGTCATGGTTGTGTATTTTTACAAACTATCGTAATCTCTAAACTGACATGGTATATCATGTTAAGCAGTTGTGGGTAGAATCATAACCCATCTCTACGGATTTTCGTGACATTCTAGATACGATACTTATCTAAGGAGATACAATGCAAAAACTAAAATTTGTTGTGCTCGGGTTGTTTATAGTTAGTAGCCTTCTGATGGTGAATGCACAAGATACCAGTGATGGTGTTGCAGTCACAGTTTATAACGAAGGTACTGCGCTGATCCGTGACCAACGTACTTTGACACTTGATGAAGGCTTGAACACTGTTAACTTTACGGATGTGGCGGCAACGATTGACCGTACATCTGTGACATTTAAATCATTGACCAACCCCGATGGTACATACGTCCTCGAACAGAATTATATCTATGATCTGGTTAATAGTGATGCCCTACTGGCGCGTTATCTGGATGAAACCATCGATATCACAACCGAAGACGGCACGGTTTATGCTGGACAATTGCTCAGTGGACGCAATGGTGAAGCCATTTTGCGGACGGACACGGGCGAAGTTGTGGTTATCAGTTTAAGCAATGCGCGTGATATTCGTTTCCCTGCTTTACCTGATGGATTAATTACCCGTCCGACCTTGCAATGGCAATTAAGTAGCTCGCTTTCAGGTGAGCAACAAGTTGAATTGACCTATCTCGCTGGTGGTATGAATTGGTCAGCTGATTACAATGTATTGCTAGGCACTGACGAAGGTTCACTTGACATTAACGGGTGGGTGACGCTCAATAATAATAGTGGTCGTGCTTTTGAGAATGCCCAACTTAAATTGGTGGCAGGCGAACTCAATCGCATCCAACCCGACGCACCAGTGGCACGCGCTCAGGTGATGGAAATGGATATGGTTGATGATTTTGCAGGTGGAAATGCGATCGAACAACGTGAATTATTCGAGTATCAATTGTACGAAATCGGACGACCTGTAACCGTTGGCAACAACGAAACCAAGCAAATCGAATTTGTGACAGGCTCGAATATTTTGGCGACGACATTTTTTGTGTTTGATGCCTCCCCAGAATTTGGATCATATTATTCCCCGATTGATTATCCAGAAGGTTACGGCACATATACCGAAGGCACGGTTCAGACGTTTCTCGAATTCAATACGGGTGAAGAAAGTGGTTTAGCCGCAGATTTACCTGCGGGTCGCATTCGTGTGTATCAAGAAGATACTGATGGGGCAGGCTTGCTGATTGGTGAAAATCATATCGGTCATACGCCAGAAGGTGAAGATGTTCGTATCTTCCTCGGCAATGCGTTTGATCTGGTTGGAGAGCGAACTCAGACCAATTTTGAAGTGATTTCTAAGGATGTCATCCAAGAGACATTTGAGATTCGACTCCGTAATCGTAAAGATGAAGAAACCGTAGAAATCCGCTTGCCAGAACGCCTATATCGTTGGAGCAATTGGGAAATCATCAATAGCTCAATTCCGTTTGTACAGACCAACTCATCATCTGTTGAATTTCGTGTGAATGTTGAGCCCGATGTAGAACAAGTCATTACATATACAGTGCAATATACATTCCCAAGTAGACGGTAATAATCCTTGAAGTAGTCAGTAAATGAGATCGACACATCGGTTTAATCCTATAGTAGGGGATGACCGATGTGTCATCCTGTTATCCTGAAAGAAAAAGGGAGTTCATTTGTAAAATACATCAACTTCCCATCGAGCAGGATTGTATGATACATATTCACGAATGCAATTGAGGTCATCTTCATTACGAATAATATGGTCAATATAACTTACTCTGGCACATCCTCAACCCCAAAGCTATTCCGCATGAACATGACTTGTGAATCGAAGGCATCGAGGTCTTTGGTGTCCCACAGGCGTTCATATTGTTCATCGGCTGTTAGTATCCATGAGTTGCGTACATCAAGCAAGGATGTCTGTAAAAGACGCAAAACACGCCACTGAATACGCGGATCAAGTACAGGAAAGATCACTTCCACACGATTATAGAGGTTACGGCGCATCATGTCAGCGCTACCCATATACAAACGATGATGTTCAGGGGCATTCTTGAAATAATAAATGCGGCTGTGTTCTAGGAAGCGTCCGACAATACTCTGAACACGAATGTTTTCGCTCAAATCTGCAACACCCGGACGTAAGCAACATAAACCACGTATGATTAAGTCAATCCGTACGCCTGCGCGCGAGGCTTGATATAACTTTTGAATCGTCACGTCGTCTTCAAGCTGGTTCATTTTAAAGATTAGATGGGCTTTTTTACCTTCTAATGCTGCTTCGATTTCGTTATCAATTAATGCCATAAAACTATCATGCAGAAATTCAGGGGCGACCAACAGACGGCTATAAGCTGTGTCAGGTGCAAACCCTGTTAAACGGTTGAAGAGGCGGGTTGCATCATCTGCAATTTCTGCATCAGATGTAAAGAGACCGACATCAGTATATAAGCGGGCGGTTGAGGCATTATAATTGCCTGTCCCTAGATGCACATAACGGCGCATTCCATCATGCTCGCGACGAACAACCATCGCAACTTTGGCATGTGTTTTGACGGGTAATTCTTCTACACCATAGACAACATGCACCCCTTTTTCCTCTAATGCTGTCACCCATTCCAGATTATTCTCTTCATCAAATCGTGCCTTGAGTTCAACCAAGACGGTGACTTGCTTATCATTTTCACGGGCTTCCATCAAGGCATTGACCACAGGTGAATTTTTGCCAACGCGGTAAAGTGTCGCTTTGATTGCAAGAACATCGGGGTCACGTGCGGCTCTTTTAAAGAAATCTTCAACGGGTGCAAAAGAATCATAGGGATGGTGAACGATGACATCTTGCTTACGAATGACATCGAAAAAGTTAACAGATTGTGTGAAAAGATCAACTTGACGCGGTACATATTGTTTGTCTTTTAAGTCTGGTCGATCTACCTGTAATACCTCAAATAAATCAGCTGTCCCAAGTTCACCTTCAATGGTATAGACCTCATGGTTAGATGGAACACCAAGCGAGGTCATCAAGCGACTGAGCATTCGTTCACTGATCTCTGTGGGAACACTCAAACGGACAACTGATCCAAAGCGTCGTTCACGCACGCCTTGCTCAATGATTGATTTTACATCCAGCAGATCTTCCTCTTGCTCGTGTTCATAATCAATATCCGCATTCCGTAAGATACGGAAGGGATAAGCTTCGATAATCTTCATACCGGGAAATAATTCGGATAAGTTGTTGCGGATAATGTCTTCAATCCAGAGAAAGTGGTATGTATCTTGCTCGATACCAGCATATTTGGACATAACTTTTTCTAGACGGATAATCCGTGGCAAAACATCAACCGGAACTTTAATCCGTGCAAAATCTAATCCTTGTGTACCGTCGTCCCGTTCTCGTTCTAAATAAACCCCTAGGTTTAAGCTCAGGTTAGAGATAAACGGGAAGGGGCGTGCGTGGTCAACCCCTAAGGGAGTAAGTACTGGGAAGACTTCTTCTTTAAAATAGTGTGAGATGGCTTGTTGCTGTGTGGCATCTAGCTGATGTGTTTTGAGAAAACGAATCCCCTCTTTATCCAACAGATTAAAAATGTGTTTACGGACTTTACGCTGTCTAGCAATTAATGCGGAAACTTCTTCTCGGATACTGCGTAGTAGTTGCGACGGAGTAAATCCATCTGGACGTGTTGTAGGATTGGTCAGCTTCATTTTTTGAATATAACCAGCTACCCGCACCATATAAAATTCATCCAGATTATTCCCTACGATCGCAATAAATTTTACGCGCTCCAAAAGTGGTGTGGTTTCATCTTCAGCGAGGGCAAGCACACGTTTCTGGAAGTCAATGGTGCTTAATTCGCGGTTGATAAAATTCGTGGGGGTTAGCTCAGGCAGAGAATCAAAATGTGTAGCCGTCATAACATCGTCTTTCAGTAATTAAATAACGTTGTAATCTTGTTCCCATCATACTGTATGACGCTCTGAAATGCGAAAATTGTAAATGCTTTTAATCGAAACGGGCTTAAGTCTTAATTCAACGAACATGTGTTATCTCAATTGGAGACTGGTTTGATTAGTGTTAGAATGGGCGTAAGATGTGATTTATTAGGATAATCTCAGTATGCAGGGTCGAGTGAGGAAAATCTTCACTGTATTTACAGTGGTAGATACCAATCAAGCGATAATCACAAATATCGTCAATATTATCTTGTTGATTTTTATTGCCAGCTTAGCACTATTTTTATCGGTCATTCTGGTTATTCAGGCTGATAAGATATACGCCATGATACTCTCGGTCATGCTGATGAGTAGTATCTTGCTAAAATTTTTGTTTCGTCTGGGCTATTTTAGAGTGGTCTCTATTTTGCTGGTATGCTTGACCTTATTAAATGTGACACTTGGTGCAATGAATACCGGCGGAATCTATTCACCCGTCAACAGTGCGTATGTGGTTGTGATTATCTTAGCAAGTATTCTATTTGGTAAGTATACACCGTTGTATGCCGCAGGAGTCTGTAGTTTATTAGGCTTGGGCTTAGTTTATGGGACGCAATCGGGTTATATCATTCAAGTGAATAATCCAATAACACCAATTGAAATTGCATGGATGGCTTATTCATTTGTCTTTTTTATCGTTGGTATTCTGTTCTATCGTGTTTCGCAATTTATGCTAGAGTCCACAACAATAACCCAAAACATATCACAGGAATTGCAACAAAGTACCGATTACCTCAAACGGGCAGAGGTTCTAGCACATCTTGGTAATTTTGAATTGGATATCCAAACCCAGAGAGTCAATTGGTCAGATGAAACTTATCGCATCTTTGGTCTGCCTATTGGTGTACCCATTACACTTAAAACGTATCAAACCCTAATGCCAGAAGATGCTTATCACGAGGTGATGGCAATGGTACAGAAGACCATAGAAACGGGTCAACCTTATGAAGTAGAACATTCCATTATATTATCAAATGGAATCCGTAAGGACTTGTATGCTGTCGGTGATCCTATATTTGATGAAAAGAAGCGGGTGATAAAAATTTTTGGAATTGTGCAAGATGTCACCGAGCGTAAACGTGCCGAACAGATTCAACAAGTCTTACTCAATATCTCACGATCGCGACACGAAACAGATAATCTGTCTGCTTTGCTTCACTATACATTTGAACAACTTGGTGGGCTTATAAATGTCTCGAATTGTTATGTCGCCCTATATGATGAAAAAACAGGGATGTATTCTTTCCCTTATGGTAATGATGTAGGTGTTGATGACTGGTCACCACAAGACTTGACCGGTGGCTTAACAGACTATGTCCGTCTTACGAGCCAATCTCAGATGCTAACGGAAGATGATCAGAAAGCCATACCGGAACTTAAATTAATCGGTAAATTACCTAAAATATGGTTAGGTACACCGCTTAAGATACAACAGGATGTGATAGGTGTGATCGTGGTCCAAGATTATGACGATAAGGATGCTTATCGGCAATCCGACCTTGATTTATTAACTTACGTTGGTGACAGTATTGCTAGTGTCATCGATAGCAAACGGGCAGAAGATGAACGTCTTGAGTTACATATCCAAAAACAAAACAACGACTTTTTACAAGAATTCATTGGTCATATGACCCATGATCTTAAAACCCCTTTAAGTGTTATTAAAAATTCGACCTACCTCATTGAAAATATCAAGGACGGGTCACGACAAGTTGAGTATATTGGACGGATTAACTATCAATTGGATCGCCTCGATAGAATGATAGAAGATATTCTGACGATCTCACATCTTGACCATATTCAATATCCGAGTCAATCATTGATTAATCTGAATGAATTGCTGAAACATGTCACGCAACAACTGTACCCTAAAATGCAACATAAAAATCTACAACTTGATTTAGACTTAACATCCATTTCACCTGTGATTATTGGGAGTGAATCTGATCTGATGCGCGCCCTACTTAATTTACTAGAAAATGCGACAAACTATAGTGAAGACGGTGGTAAGATAATTGTTCGCACGTCTATCAAAGACGATGAGGTTGTCTGTGAAATCGGTGATACCGGTATTGGCATTAAACCTGATGATATGGCACATATCTTTGACCGCTTCTATCGTGCTGATAATGCGCGTGAGTTTGAGCGAGGGACGGGCTTAGGCTTGGCAATTGTCCGCCGAGTTGTCGAATTGCACCATGGGTCTATTGATGTAAGTAGTGAGCTAGGCGAAGGCACAAAATTTACGATACGATTATCTCATCATAATATTTTACAACATTCAACTACCTAATCGACTTTTGAGGGAATTTCATATGTCCTATGATCCTATATCGCAAGACCCGCCTATTATTGATGCCGACTTTCCTGCCAAGATGATGGATGTGCTATTTGAAAGCCATGGCGCACAACTCAATGGGATCATGTATGCCCCACAGGGTGCAGGACCGCATCCCACGATATTGTTATTACATGGTTTTCCCGGTCACGAACGTAATTTTGACCTCGCACAGATATTCCGTCGTGCAGGCTATAATGTGATGGTCTTTCATTATCGTGGGGCATGGGGTAGTGAAGGTGAGTTTCGGTTTAGTCATGTGTTGGAAGATGCTGAAACAGCGTTACAGTACCTCCGTGACCCACAAACTGTGCAACATTTTAATATCGACCCTGAAAAAATTATAGTCA
>Ga0209475_10002447_pt1 | contig 18626 bp, 15 predicted proteins | sample tdDd471_FD_187128 | JGI IMG/M metagenome (GOLD analysis project Ga0209475, IMG submission 187128) | Marine sediment microbial communities from the Atlantic coast under amendment with organic carbon and nitrate - tdDd47.1 (SPAdes)... | ecosystem: Environmental > Aquatic > Marine > Coastal >... | reverse complement strand
GTCGTTTAGGGGGGGGCATGTCTTAGTTTTTGAGTAACACTTCCTTTCAAGTTCAAGGAGGACTGAATACATAAACTAGTTGACAGAGCAGCATATTTACAGTAAGAATTTTTTTGCTGTGGTGAATGGTCGTTCATTTTGATTCTGACAATTTTAGACCATTATTTTGTAGGCATACATCGATGCGGTCATCATTCATTGTGTAAATGAATGTTTATTTTTTTTTTCGTTATCTTAGTTAAGCAGGAGCTACTACATGATTACGACAGATATCACTTTGTTTATTCAGGTTGTTAACATGATTGTACTCATGTTTCTCCTCAACGGGGTCCTCTACAAGCCTGTACGGAAGATCCTGAAGGAGAGATCTGGAAAACTACTGGGGATGCAAGAGGAGATCTCGAAGTTTGAGAAAAATGCCAAACTTCGACAAGAAGAGGTCGATGCAAAGATGGCTCAGGCCTCCGGAAAGGCAAAAGCTGCCCTGGATTCAGCTCGAGCTGAGGCACAAAAGGCTGGGGATGAAAAGCTAGCGGCAATCAAGGCTGAAGCAGAGGCGGTCAAGGATGAAAAACTAGCCGAACTCAAAGCCGAAATTGGTACTGCCAGAAGCAGTTTGCAATCTGATTTATCAGGTTTTGCAACCGATATGGCCAGTAAAATTCTGGGGAGGGCTCTCTGATAATGAATGGACTGAAAAACACTGCAAGGCTTCTAAGCCTGCTGGTTCTAACACTTTGGTTCGCCTTATCTCTCGGGACGGCTTTTGCCTCTCAGCCGGCTCCCCAAGCAGCGGCTGGTGAGCATGCGGTTGTGGTAGAGGGCGGGCATGGTGCAGAGGCAACTGCTGATGCACATGGCGCGGCAGGGGCTCATGTGGCTCCAGATAGCTTGTCTGCAGAAAAATTAAAAGATTTAGGCTGGCGGATTGTCAACTTTATCGCCTTAATGATCATTTTGGTGAAATTTGGCGCCAAACCGATTGGTGCCGGACTATCTTCTCGTCGCAAGAAAATCAAAGACGAGATCGAGACTCTTGAACAAAATCGTGTTGAGGCGGAAAAGTCATACAATGATTTTCAGGCCAAACTTGCGACAGTGGAGTCCGAAATCGACAAAGTTGTCGAACGGGCAATTGCTCAGGCTGAAGTCGAAAAAGCAAAAATTCTTGAAAAGGCTGAACAGGGTGCTGCTGATCTAATGCGTTCCGCTGAGATGGCCGTTCAGAACCAGGTCACTGAAGCTCGTCGGACTCTCAAGAACGAGGTCGCGGAACAGGCAGCTATTATGGCTGAAGAGCTCATTGTGAAGAATCTCACTGAAGATGACCAGGTGAAGATCATTGAAACTTATTTAGATAAAGTGGGGGCCGTACAGTGAAACAGACAATCCTCGCAAAAAGATACGCAAAGGCAATTTTCACCGTAGGTCAGGAGCAGGAAAAATACGAAGAGTATGATGAGGTTCTCCAGGGGTTGGCGAGTTTGTATTCTACGCACCCTGAGGTCGTTGACGCTCTGACCAATCCCCTCTATCCGATGGATGTCAAAGAAAATGTGATGAAAGGGATTGTTGCTTCCATGAAAGTGGATACAATCATGGGCAACTTCCTGAATCTTTTAGTTCAAAAGAAACGTGCCGAAATATTACCGGAAATAGCAGCTGCCTATAAGACCATGGTTGATGACGCAAAAAATATCAGTCATGGCAATGTTATTTCAGCAGTTGAGCTAAGTGATGAGTTAAAAGAAAATATTCAAACAATTTTAGAAAAGTTAACAGGCAAGAAAGTGGAACTCACAACCAGTGTTGATCAATCTATTATTGGCGGCATCATTGCCCAGGTTGGTGATTTGGTTTTGGACGGGAGTATAAAAACACAGCTTGCTGGTTTAAAAGATTCCATTAAGGGGAGAGAATAGATGCAGATTAAAGCCGCAGAAATAAGTCAGATTATCAAAGATCAGATTGGGGCTTACGAGACCAGCGTTGATCTGAATGAGACTGGTACCGTAATCTCCGTAGGTGATGGTATTGCCCGCGTTTATGGCGTACAGAACTGTATGGCCATGGAACTGTTGGAATTTCCTGGTGGAATCATGGGCCTTGCCCTGAACCTTGAAGCTGACAACGTTGGTTGTGCTGTACTTGGTAACGTGTCCAATATTAAAGAAGGTGATATTGTCAAGCGAACCGGGAAAATTGCTGAGGTTCCAGTAGGACCAGCTATGGCCGGTCGTGTTGTCGACGGTATCGGTGCACCTATTGATGGACTTGGTCCAATCAATTCTGAGCTTACCTCTAAAATTGAAGTGCTCGCTCCTGGTGTTATTGCCAGAAAGGGTGTGCACGAGCCTTGCTACACCGGCGCAAAAGCTGTCGATGCTATGACTCCTGTAGGCAAAGGTCAGCGTGAATTGATTATTGGCGATCGTCAGATTGGTAAAACGGCTCTTTGTGTTGATGCTATTATCGCTCAGAAGAATACTGACGTACATTGCATATATGTCGCGGTTGGTCAGAAAAAATCAACTGTAGCTCTCGTTGTAGAAGCCCTCAGAAAGCACGGAGCAATGGAATATACGACTGTTGTTTCTGCCTGTGCATCTGATCCTGCACCAATGCAGTACATTGCACCATTTGCCGGTTGTTCTATGGGTGAGTATTACCGCGACAATGGTATGCATGCTCTGATCATTTATGATGATCTTTCCAAGCAGGCTGTGGCCTATCGTGAACTTTCACTGCTTCTCAGACGTCCACCGGGACGTGAAGCATATCCTGGTGATATTTTCTTTAACCATTCACGACTGCTTGAGCGTTCTTCAAAGGTAAATGATGAACTCGGTGCTGGTTCTCTGACAGCTCTACCAATCATTGAAACCCAGGCCGGTGATGTTTCAGCTTTTATCCCGACAAACGTTATTTCTATTACCGATGGTCAGGTTTACCTTGAACCTAACCTTTTCTTCTCCGGTGTTCGTCCGGCAATCAACGTTGGTCTTTCCGTTTCCCGTGTTGGTGGTTCCGCACAGGTAAAAGCGATGAAGCAGGTCGCTGGTACTCTCCGACTAGACCTTGCTCAGTATCGAGAACTTGCTGCTTTTGCAGCCTTTGGTTCTGATCTTGATGCTTCAACACAAGCCAAACTCACCCGTGGTGAAAGACTTGTTGAAATTCTGAAGCAACCACAGTACGCGCCACTGCCAATGGAAAAGCAGGTAACTATTCTTTACTCTGGTTCCAATGGCTATCTTGATGCTTTACCTATAGACACCTTGGCTGATTACGAAAGTGAGCTGTACAATTATATTGAATCCAATGAGCCGAGTATCTTTAGTGATTTGGTTGCAGAAGAACAGTTTACCGATGCAATCAAGGAAAAACTCAACAAGGTACTGACCAGCTTTGGTGATACTTTCAAGGCGACTAAAGGTCTTAATTAATCACACAAAGGTCAAACTATGGCGACTCTAAAGGAAGTAAAAACTAAGATCACGGGTGTAAAGAAAACTGCCCAGATCACTAAAGCCATGAATATGGTGGCCGCTGCGAAGTTGCGCGGAGCCCAGGAGAAGATGGAAGCCTTTAGGCCTTATACAGCTAAGTTTAATGAGGCTATGTCCAACTTGTCTGGCGGTGCTAATACCAATGCCTTTCCTTTAATGGAAAACCGGGAAATAAAAACGGTGGAAATGGTTGTTGTCACCTCTGATCGTGGACTGTGTGGTTCTTTTAATGCAAATATTGTCAAGCTTGCATTGCAAAAAATGGAAGAATACCAGGCAGAAGGAAAGCAGGTCAGTTTCGTCTGTGTTGGTAAAAAAGGACTTCAGCTTCTTAAAAAAACCGGCAATGTCAGAAAGAGTTATGCTGAAACAATGGCCAATTTCCAGATGTTTAATGCCAGAGAAATTGCCACTGATCTTGCAGAACAATTCCAAAACGGGACAACGGACAAAGTCGAGATATTATTTGGTGAATTTGTATCTGTTGCTAGACAGATTCCTACAGTAGTGCCGTTTCTACCCGTACAACCAGTTGAGGCTGAAGAGGGAGCCGAGAAGAAGATATCCGGTGACTATATCTATGAGCCATCAAGTGAAGAAATCATGGATGTCCTCCAGCCACTGTACCTCAACGTGCAAATTTATCATTCCATGCTTGAGGTTGGAGCAGGTGAGCATGCAGCTCGTATGACGGCTATGGATAATGCAACAAATGCATGTAAGGATATCGTTAAAAACCTGACTGTCGTTTACAACAAGGCTCGACAGGCTGCGGTTACGAGTGAGCTTATGGACATTGTAGGCGGTGCAGAAGCCCTGAAATAATAATTTATCATCTGATAATCTAAGACTTTTGAGGAGGGGTAAAGCCCAATGAGTGAACAAAAAATAGGAAAAATTACCCAGGTCATCGGACCTGTAGTAGACGTTGAATTTGAACCCGGCAATCTGCCTGCCATCATGAATGCCTGTTTTGTAACCAATCCTGGTATAAACGATGACGCAGACAACCTCGTTGTTGAGGTTGCCCAGCATCTCGGAGATAATCAATGTCGATGTATTGCCATGGATCAGACCGATGGTCTCGTTCGAGGTATGGAAGTTAGAGATAGTGGAAAACCGATAACTATTCCTGTTGGACAGCCGTCTCTTGGTCGTATTATGAATGTTGTCGGGAGACCAGTTGATGGTCTTGGGCCGATTGAATCAGATAAAATGATGCCGATTCATCGCGATGCACCTGACTTTACCGATTTGGACACTGAAGTACGTGTTCTTGCAACCGGAATCAAAGTTATTGATCTTTTAGTTCCTTTCCCACTTGGTGGCAAGATGGGACTGTTCGGTGGTGCCGGTTGTGGTAAGACAGTTATCATGATGGAGATGGTAAACAATATCGCCCAGCATCATGGTGGTATTTCTGTTTTCTGTGGTGTTGGTGAGCGTACTCGTGAGGGTAATGATCTCTACCATGAGATGAAAGATTCAGGAGTTCTACCAAAAGCAGCTCTTGTTTACGGTCAGATGACTGAGCCTCCAGGTGCTCGTGCTCGTGTTGCTCTTACCGGTCTGACAGCTGCTGAGTATTTTCGTGATGAAGAGGGACAGGACGTTCTGTTCTTCGTAGATAATATCTTCCGTTTTACTCAGGCTGGTTCTGAGGTTTCAGCGCTACTTGGTCGTATTCCTTCTGCTGTTGGTTATCAGCCAACACTAGCAACGGATCTTGGTGCACTGCAGGAACGTATTACTTCTACCACTAAAGGATCCATTACTGCTGTACAGTGCGTTTACGTACCGGCTGATGACTTGACGGATCCTGCGCCTGCTACGACTTTTGCTCACCTTGATGGTACTGTTGTACTCTCCCGTCAGATTTCTGAGCTTGGAATCTATCCTGCGGTTGATCCTCTTGATTCAACTTCCAGGATTCTTGATCCAAATGTTATTGGTGAAGAACATTATGCAGTTGCCCGTGGTGTTCAGGTATCGCTTCAGAAATACAAAGATCTACAGGATATTATCGCTATTCTTGGTATGGATGAGCTTTCCGAGGAAGATCAGCAGCTTGTTTCTCGTGCCCGTAAAATTCAGAGATATCTTTCTCAGCCATTTACTGTTGCTGAGGTTTTTACCGGTATGCCTGGTAAGTTTGTCAAGGTGGCTGATACTGTACAAGGTTTCAAAGAAATCCTTGAAGGTAAGCATGATGATCTGAACGAGAACTCTTTTTATATGGTTGGTTCTATAGACGAAGCCGTAGCCAAAGACGCTGAGTCAAAATAATAGTTTATTCTGACAAAAGAGATTCTGTATAATACCTCCTTTTTAGGAGGTATAGGTTTCAATATGAAATTGTTATCAAATATAAAATGATAACAATTTCTAGGGAACTTAATAATTTGCTCAAGAGGACAATTCGATGGGACAACAGATAAGACTTGAAGTCGTTACTCCGACTGGCGCGAAGGTTAACGAAGATGTAGACATCGTTAATGCTCCGGGTTATGGCGGTGACTTCGGTGTACTTGCTAACCATGCACCTTTTCTGTCGACAATCAAAATTGGTACTCTTACATATGAGAACGGCAATACAAGAGAATCCCTCATGATTAGTGGCGGATTCTGTGAGGTCTCAGACAATAAGATCACCTTTCTCGTTGAGAGTGCCGAAGTTGGCAGTGAAATTGATGTTGAAAGGGCAATGAGAGCAAAGGACAGAGCTGAAAAGCGACTTGCTCAGGCTGCTCAGCAGGCAGAAGATTTCAATCGTAGAAGAGCTGAAATTGCATTACAGCGGGCCGTTGCCAGGTTGAAAGTGGCAAAAAATTAGTTGAAATTGTAAAAAAGTAAAAAGGGCCGCTCTCTTTAAGAGAGCGGCCCTTTTTTGTTTATTGTTCAATCAGTGATAGCTGAGCGGTAGTATTGGTTACGTATGTTCTTACACCATCAGCTATTTCCTGCGTAAGCATTCTTACAAAACTTGCATCCTGTAGATTTTTTGCATCTTGTTCGTTACTTATGAAAGCAATTTCTATTAGGATAGCTGGCATTTCTGCACCAATCAAAACATAAAAAGGTGCTTGTTTTACACCAAGATTTTTGATATTTGCATAGCCATTATTTTCAGCCTTGGAAAGAATAGAGTTATGTACTTGTTGAGCAAGACGTGAAGATTCACTAATCTTCGAATTTTTCATAATATCGGAAAGGATATCCTGGAGATCGCTCATCTGGTGCGTTGAAGTCGCATTTTCTCTTGCAGCAACTCGCATGGCTTCAGCATTCGTGGTGAGGTTAAGGTAGTAGGTTTCAAGTCCTCTTACCTTTGCAGATGGATGTGCATTAATGTGGAGCGATATAAAAAGATCTGCATTTTGTGTATTGGCTATTGCTGTCCGTTCTTCAAGGGGAATAAAAACATCCTCGTCTCTGGTAAGAAGCACCTCACAATGGAGTTGCTTTCTAAGTACAGGGGCAAGTTCTTTGGCAATATTAAGAACTATATCTTTCTCTTTCATACCAAAGGCCATAGCGCCAGGATCTTTACCACCATGGCCTGGGTCAATGATGATTTTTTTGACACCTAATCCTAACTGTTGGGCCAAAGAGATAGGTGTGTCAGATGTAACAAAATCTTCATGGATATTGCTCTTGTTAGAGGTGGTAGAAAGTGCAAATTTATTCGTCTCCCTTAGAATAACAATGTTAGAAGCAGTTTCAACTTCTAAGAGATTGTTAATATTAGTCTTTGCATTGTTCTTAACTATTGTTATGGGGGGAGTAGGTATGGAGGGAGATTCAGGTTGCTCTTTTTTGCCACGCACATCTATTACGACCCTGAATGGTTCGGGAAGATTGAAAATTTTATAATCTCCAAGAGATTCGATGTCCAAAACGACTCGGACAGTGTCTGGGCTGAACTGACCGGTACGGATTCTTCTCAGGAGACCGTCCTCAATCGGGACTGGTGAACGGTATTGAGGTTCTATATAACTTTTTTTGAAATCTATGTATAATCTTCTGGGTTTATTTTCTGTCTCTTTGAGTAAAACCTCTTTGTAGTTAACTGGGCCAGACGCCATGATTACAACGCGAGTGTAGTTCTCAGATGACCAGTATTTGACTGGGAGCACATAACTGAGACTGTTATCAACAGAAGGTGAAACCATTATTTTTGGGAGTGGTATGTCATGCTCTTTGGACAGAAGTTTCAAAAGCTCTTCTGCCGCCGGTTGCATATCTCCGCTTGGGTAGTCTGTTACAATAACGTTGAGGAAATCTGCTGCTTTTCGTGGGTTATTTTCTTTATCCAGATAAGTTTTTGCGAGGCCAAAGTATCCATCGTCGGCTAATCGGTGTTGGGGAAAAAGTCTTATGATATCTTTAAAATAAGAAATGGATTCTTCAAAATCGATATTTTTACCAAAACGATCATGCATATCCCCATATACCCTTCCCAACATAAAGAGACAGGAAGGCGCAAGGTCGGACTTAGGGCTTGATAGATAAATACGGCGAAAATTTCTGGTTCCCTTTAACCAGTTTTCTCTGGAGGCTGAGAGATGTGAGTTCGTCTGGAGTTGGTTGTAATAGAATTTTGCCTCATCGAATCGTTTGGATATAGAAGAGGTAAGATTGGCATCGTTATCGATGGCAAGTAGGTCGAGCGGCAGGAGTACCACTATGAACATTACAACTAATTTAATTATAAAGGATCTGCTACACATGGTGAATAAAAATTCGGCCCCCTCGTCTGATATCGCATACAAAAAATGAATTAAAAAAAGCTCCGCGATTGGGCGGCAACTAAGTAAGTATACCCAAAACGATTAACCAAGGCAAAGCAAATAGCTGTACATCTCGGAACAGTAACTGAGAGTAATTACGAATTGGCCACAATTGTCTATATTGAAATAACCTCAGATCAAGCGTTGGATAATTGAAAAGATATTGTTAGTTTTTTAGCATATCCTTTAGCTCATAGAGAGTCTTCAGAGCTTCCAATGGTGCACATTGATCGAGGTCGATATTCTGTAAATAGTCCCTAAGCGGATCAGAAGGAGGGGGGAATAGCGCAAGTTGACCTGGATGTGTTTTTGTTTTGGAAGATTTTTTATGGTTAGAAAGTGGGTCTGTGGATTTGCCAAACTTACCCAGCTCAATCTCTCTCAATATTTCTTCGGCCCTATGGACGACATTAGCTGGAACACCAGCTAGACCGGCAACCTGAATACCATAACTCCTATTAGTGCCGCCTTTAACTAGTTTATGAAGAAAAATAATACTGTTCTTCCACTCACGTACGGCAATTGAAAAGTTCTTCACGCGCTTGTTGTTCTTTGCAAGCTCAGTCAGCTCATGATAATGGGTTGCAAAAAGCGTTTTTACACCCTTGCCATTTTTTTGTACTAGATCTTCTGCGACAGCCCAGGCAATCGATAAACCGTCATAGGTGGAAGTCCCTCTGCCAATTTCATCAAGAATTACTAAACTTTTTTCAGTCGCATTGTTGAGGATATTAGCTGTTTCACTCATCTCCACCATAAAAGTAGATTGTCCACGACGTAAATCGTCCATGGCCCCGACTCTCGTGAAAATTCGGTCTACGATACCAATAGCAGCTTGCTGGGCAGGCACATAACATCCCATCTGGGCCATGAGAATGATTAGCGCAGTTTGTCGAAGAATTGTTGATTTGCCAGCCATGTTTGGGCCGGTAATTATAAGAACTTCATTAGTTGTCTGATCGAGATGAACGTCATTGGGAACAAATTTTCCAGAAGGCAGTGTCCTTTCGATGACGGGATGTCGACCCTCGATAATTCGAATTTCATCTCCATCGTTCATTTCTGGACGACGATAATTGAATTTATGGGCTATTTCACTGTTGGCAGAGAGAAAATCAATTTGGGCGAGCAGTTGTGCAGTTTTTAATAATCGGCTGCTATTCTTAGCAAGTTGAGCGCGGATAGAGATAAAAAGTTGATATTCGAGTTCCACTCTTCTATCTTGCGCACCGAGTACCTTGTTCTCAAATTCTTTAAGCTCGGGCGTTATAAAGCGCTCTGCATTAACAAGTGTCTGTTTCCTGATGTAGGAGTCTGGAACCTTCTCGGCCTGAAGTTTACTCACCTCAATAAAATATCCGAATACTTTGTTGAAACCGATTTTTAGTTTGGAAATGCCTGTCGCTTTGCGCTCCTTGGACTCAAGCTCTAAGATGAGTTGCTTGCCATCGCGAAGTAGGAGTACAAGTTCATCGAGCTCATGGTTGTAGCCTTCTTTTATAAGATGGCCATCACGGAGTGTAACAGGAGCTTCATGATGGACTGATTTCTCCAATAATTCGTGAAGATCAGTCAGTGTGTCAAATTGCTCGCGAATATCGATAAGTTTTCGGGTGTTACACTCATTGAGCAGGTTGTGAATATCGGGTAGTGAGGCAAGTGAATTTTTCATGGCAAGCATATCTCTGCCGTTGCCAGAGCCAAGTATCATACGGCTATTGAGTCGCTCAAGGTCGTAGACGTGTTCGAGCATGCTCCGTAAATCATTACGGACAGTACTGTTTTTAAAAAAGAAGGTTACGGCATCTAAGCGGTTAATTATTCGATTTTTATCTTGCAAAGGGAACAAGAGATTGTGCTTGAGTAGCCTGGCTCCCATCGGTGTACGGGTGTGATCAAGCACTGAAAGAAGGGAGCCCTGGCGTTGTCCACCAACAATGGTCTGAGTGAGTTCCAGGTTTCGTCTGGAAGAATCGTCAATATGCAAGATTGAATTGGTATCCAGAGGGGTCAACTTTTCGATGTGGTCAATCGCTGTTTTCTGGGTTTCGCTAATATAATCAAGTAAGGTACCCGCTGCGATAATTCCAGAAGAAAACCTGCTGCACCCAAAACCATCTAAGGTAATAACATTAAAATGGTCATGCAGTATTTCTACTGCGGCTCCTGCATGATAATTTGAGTTGTCACGTTCTGTGATGCAGACGCCGGGTATTAAAACTTCGATTTGTTGAATAAGTGGCTCGAGAGAATCTCTCTCCCTGGCAGATATAAGAAGCTCCGAAGGCATAAGGCGGGTTAGCTGGTCAAGAATTATCTCGCCGCCCTCTGTTTTGTCGCGGTACTCACCAACTAGAAATTCACCTGTACTGACATCAAGAAAACTTGCGCCATAAAGGTTTTGCTCACCAGTTTTTTTTACGACTAAAGAGCAAATATAATTATTGCTTTTATCATCGAGAAGTAGGTCATCAGTGATGACTCCTGGAGAAATTATGCGGACTACCTCTCTTTTTACAATACCCTTTGCCTCCGAAGGAGTTTCGGTCTGTTCGCATATGGCCACTCGACGACCAGCCTTGATCAGTTTTGCCAGATAGTTTTGGGCAGCATGATACGGTATGCCACACATAGGTACTTTAACGGCATCGCTTTTTTTATTTCTTGAGGTAAGAGTAATTCCAAGTATTTTCGAAGCGATAACAGCATCGTCGAAAAACATCTCGTAAAAATCGCCCATTCGGTAAAAGAGTATCGTGTCTTCATGCTGCCCTTTAATTTCAAGATACTGTTGCAGCATAGGAGTAAGTTGAGTCATTTTGGTCATGCGTTTTTTTTATGAAGATCAAGAAAGTGCGGGGAGAGCCTATCAAAGGTGGCATCGATGTGCTCAGGAATAGTTCTGATGTCTGCAACTACACTTATAAAATTATGGTCGCCGTCCCATCGTGGTACAATATGTACGTGGAGATGATCGGCAATACCAGCCCCTGCAGTCGAACCAATATTGCAGCCAATATTAAAGCCGTCTGGGTTTAATTGTTTTTTTAAAATAGCGGTGGCATTTTTTACCATTTCCATGAGTTCACAATTTTCAGCAGTTGTCAGTTCCGTGATGCAACTAAGATGACGGATAGGCGCCACCAGTAGGTGGCCATTAGTGTATGGGAAACGATTAAGGAGTACCACTGTATTTAAATCACGATAAAGGAGTAGCCTCTCTTTACACGTGTTATAATTACCACCAGGTTCAAAAAGGCAACCATTTGGTTTAGGTGCATTTCCCAGGACATGTTCAATACGCCATGGGGTCCATAGATTTTTCATAGATGATCTGGCAGTGTATAAATGGAGGCGCTTAATCCGTTATTGTCTATGTTAAGAATTGCATATGTCCCAGCAGCACCGTATCGTCCAGTGCCTTGAAAACTACCTGGATTTATAAGAAGTGTCCTTCCAAATTTCTGGCAAACTGGTTTATGGGTGTGGCCGAAAACAATACAGTTGGCAGCTGGAAATTTACCGAACACCCTTTCCTCGATATTATGACGTGGCCCGGCTCCATGGCATATAGCTATAGAGAATCCTTTGATAATAATGTGCTTTTCCTCCAGTAAGATCTGCTTGGTTGACAAATTGCACATATTGCCACTGACCGCATGAATCTCCTTGCCTTTGAAAGCATCTAGGATAGCAACATCGACAAGATCACCGGCATGAATTATAGTGTCGCACCCACTAAAGGCAGTTAAGCATTGCCTTTTAAACGAATCGTTTATCACATCGAGGTGGGTATCAGACAAAATGCCTATACGAATCATCATATCTTCTCATTAAGGTTTATCTGTTTATTATACCCGGAGAGTTGCTGTCCGCATTGAAAAAAAATTTGCAGGAGCGACTTTGAAATTCCAAAACTAATCTTAAAGATATTATATGACTGTAAATCCGAAAAAATGTCCTTTTTAACAGTTGCAGAATAAAACCAAAGACAGGTATACTGTATGGTTCAGGGCAATATTAATATATTCTTAAGGTTTGCCCCTTAAAAACTGACTAATTATAATACCTGGAATAGAAAAAGGGTGCAGTAAAGCTTGTGCCCGATGAATTCCATTCACATTAAGAAGATATGGAGAAGTACGATGCTAAGTGCCTCTGATTTAAGAAAAGGTCTAAAAGTTCAGATAGATGGAAGTCCTTATGTCGTAACCGATTTTGAGTTCTCGAAACCAGGGAAGGGGCAGGCTCTTTATCGAACAAAAATGAGAAACATGATTTCCGGTAACCAACTTGTCAAAACATACCGATCCAACGATAAATTTGAAAAAGCTGACCTTGAAGAGAGGAAAATGCAATTTCTCTATAGCCAGGGAGATGAATTCCACTTTATGGACACAGAGAACTATGAACAACTTTTTCTGACCAGAGAACAGCTTGGGGATAATATTAATTACCTTATCGACAATATGGAGGTCGAGGTTCTCTTTTTTGACAATCAAGCCATTGACGTCACCCTCCCGATCTTTGTCAATCTCGAAGTAACAAAGGCAGATCCCTGGGCGAAAGGTGATACTTCCGGCAATGATACAAAACCAGTTACCGTCGAAACCGGCTATGAGCTACAGGTACCACCTTTTGTTGAAGAAGGGGATAAAATACAGATTGATACACGAACCGGCGAATATGTGACCCGGGTGAAAGAGTAGTTTCGAATGCTAGATACAGAAGGGCTGCATATGCGTGCAGCCTTTTTTCGTCTGATTAGATCATTCTTTTATCGAAATGATTTTCTTGAAGTTGACACTCCAATCCGTCAACCGGTTTATATTCCGGAAAGTAATATAATACCGATCGCGTCTGAAAATGAGTATTTACAGACTTCGCCCGAACTCTGTATGAAAAGACTGCTGGCTGCTGGGAACAGTAAAATATTTCAAATTTGTCACTGTTTTCGCAAAGAAGAGAAGGGTCGACTTCATCTGGAAGAATTTCAGATGTTGGAATGGTACAGAACTGGTGCTGATTATCACCAGCTTATGTCTGATTGTGAGGCCTTGTTGCGATTTCTCTTGGCTCAACTAAGGGAACTTCAGGCACCTGCTACTATTGCAGAGTACCCATTCTTTTCAGGCATCGAGCTGGGCGATAAATGGGAGAGGTTGACGGTTGCCGATGCCTTTTTGCAATATAGCCCGATAGAAATGGATCAGGCACTTAGAGAAGGGAAGTTTGACGAAATCCTGGTTGAGTATATTGAACCTCAACTGGGTTCTTCTTCACCAGTTTTTCTGTATGATTACCCGGTCGAGTTTGGGGCACTTGCTAGAAAAAGATCTGACAATATTACCGTCGCGGAAAGGTTTGAGTTGTACATAAATGGGGTGGAACTGGCCAACGGTTTTTCGGAGCTCACTGATGCTAAAGAGCAACAGGCAAGATTTACTCATGAAATAGTTACAATTAAGGCAAATACCGGGCATGATGTGTGTATGCCAGTGCGCTTTCTTTCTGATCTTGAGAAATTGGATACGGCAGCAGGAATTGCCATGGGGATTGATCGGCTAATTATGATTGCCATGAACCATCAGCGAGTTGAAAAAGTCATAACGTTTTCAACTGAGGATTTCTTATGAAAGATTTGCTGGAGATAAGTGTTAGATTTCATGTCTAGTAAACATCAGAAAGAATCATGAGTGTTATAGTCATGATGAAAAATAACTAGTGATTTTGTCTTTAAAAATGATACATTAATCTAAACGTAGTCAATTATTTAATTTCGCGTAATTCTGAGAAAAGCTCACTATGGATACTACAACTCGTCATCTGCTAAACAAATATCTCGACTTGTTCTTTAGACGAAAGTTATTTATCGTCACTGTCTTGCTCCTCAGCTTGCCAGTCGGTCTGGGAATTTACCTTGATGCTCCTAAAATATACCAATCTTCCAGTCTTGTAAGTTATCAACGGCAGAAGATCAGTCCCAATAAGCTGTCGCCCGATGTGAAAGCAACGGTTCGTGATGTTGTAAATACGCTCACCCAAATTGTTACTAGCAGGAACAATTTGGAACAGATCATACTCGAGCTTGATCTCTACCCTGAACAACGCACAATACTGCCGATTGAAGATGTTATTGAAACGTTTAGACTTCAAATAGAGGTAGTTCCCTCAAAAAAGGCGGATGTCTTCACTGTATTTTTTTCAGGTCGTGATCCGGAAAAAGTTGTCAGGGCTACCAATGCAATTGCTGCAAAGTTTATTGAGGCGAACCTTAAATATCGACATGAAAGAGCAACGGACACTTCTTCATACACTAAAGAAGAGCTGCAAATGGCAAAGCTGGTTATGGATAGACAAGAAAATGCCATGCGTGACTATAAACTGAAACATTATAATGAAATGCCGCAGCACAGGCAGGCCAATATGTCCAGAATGGCTTCTCTTCAAGGGCAATATCAGGGAAAGCAGGAGAGTATTCAGGATTTGGAGAGGACCCTTGTGCTCATTCAGGATCAGATAAATAATAGAAAGACGTTGATCCAACGTTCCTCAATGTCTTCGGCCGATGAGGGGATGAGTGATTTTCAGAAATTAGTAGTGTTACGTTCGAACTTGGATTCCGTGTTGTTGAAATATACTGAAAAGCATCCTGAAGTTGTTAGATTGCGTAAGCTTATTGCAAAAATGGAGACAGAAACTCAAGCATCTTCAATAAGCGGATTGGAGGTGCGGCCTGGAGAGATTACTGATTATGGAGCTTATGATAAGACCCTTATGCAACTTGAGGTGAGGCAAAAGGGTATAAAACTGAAAATTGCCAACATCGAAATAGAAAAAGACCAGTTGAGAGAATCGATCGAGCAGTACGAGAAATGGGTAGCGGCAGCTCCGGTAAGGGAAGCGGAATGGTCTTCCCTTACTCGGGAATACGAGCAGTTGAGAAAACATTACGATTACCTTGTAGCTCAAAATCTTGAAGCGGAATCAATGTTGAATCTTGAGGAACGACAGAGAGGGAGTCAGTTTAAAATTGAGGACCCAGCCAGGTATTCGGATAAACCTATCAGTCCGAATTTCCCAAGAATTATGGGGATAAGTGTTTTGGTTGGACTTGGTATTGGGTTCTTGGGGACCCTTCTGCTGGATTTCTTTGATGCTACCTTTAGGGATCCTGACACAGTCGATCCACTTCTCGGGATACCACTACTCATCACCATTCCGTATGTTGAAACCAAGGTTGAAAAGAAGAAAAATATGTGGAAACAAGTGTTTGTAAGTAGTCTGCTTCTATTTGGAGTGGCGCTTGTTGCTGCTCTTTTTACCTTTGTAGGGACCAGGGGATATATCATCATTTAGCCTGAGTGATTGTCTCCTCATTTTATGTATTTATAGCACAACCCACCAAAAGGTATTCATTAGATAGAGAGATAGATTAAGGGCCTGCACTAAATGGTGTAATATGGTGAGACTGTTTTCGCTTTAGTGAAGCACGATTGGGGGAAGAATTGTAACGCTATGTGACGTTATAGTTACGAACTCGGGGGCAAAAGAAACATAAGGATGCGTCAGTTATTGCTTGAGGGGACTCTTCTCTGGTAAAAAAATTCCCCTTTGGTGGGGCAAATCTTGAAAATCAATTGTCAGAACAGCACGAATCAGCAGTCCTGACAATTGTGATACTTGAAGCAGTGGTGTGGTGATGGCTCAAGAAAAGGCGGGTGGAGCAGGTTACCAAAAAATAAAACGCGAATATTCAATCTGAGTTAAAAAGGGATCATGGGAAAGACCTCCAAAGTGCTGGGAAAATCAGGTTACAACCTGGATGTGCGGGTACAGCCTCAACTAGACACAACAACTGACAACTCTGTTAGTCCAGCCATAAATGTGGAAAAAAGACGCTCTAGAGAACAAGACAACCTGGATGCGCGGGTACAGCCTCAATTAGACACAACGACGGACGATTTGGCTAGCTCAGCTGTAAAAGTGGAAAAAAGACCTTTTATAGAAGAAGCAGACTTAAATAGAGATATCTCTCACTCCCCTGAGTCTTCAACCGTGTGGGATGAACGGTTGTCCAAGGTTGCTAATTTTTCAAGTAAAACTGCCGAATCTTTTCGAGTCTTGCGGTCAAAAATATTACTTCCTCAGGATGGCAGGCCTGCACCCAAGACCATTATGGTAACTTCAGCTCTTCCCCAGGAAGGGAAAAGCTTTGTGTCGGCGAATCTTGGTATTGCCCTGGCACAGGGAGTTGATCAACATTCACTTCTGGTAGACTGCGATCTTCGTGTACCCTCTCTGGCAAAGCTTTTTGGAGTTCCATTTGATCGAGGTTTGGTCGATTATCTGCAAGGCAGTGGTGAGATCTACTCACTCATAAAGAAAACCTCTATGGAAAAACTGTCGATTTTGGCAAGCGGTCTGCCTCCAGCTAATCCGGCCGAACTGCTAGGGTCAGAACGTATGGAAAATCTCGTTGCGGAACTGGCTTCGCGCTATCCTGACAGGTATGTGATCTTTGACACACCTCCCTTTGAGGTGGCTTCTGAGTCGAAAGTACTCTCTCAGGCTGTTGATGGAGTGGTCTTGGTCATCAGGCAGGGCGTTTCTGACAGAACTCTGATTGAAAAAATTATTTCAGATATAGGCAAAGACAAAATTATCGGTGTAATCTTCAATGGACGAACGAGTAATTTTATTTCAAACAGATTAATCGATAAAAATCGTTATTACGATGGTAACTATTATAATAATAAAACATAATAGTTAGGGGGTGGGCGACTTTATATTGCCCTCCTATTTCTTCCTTCTTGATGTATTTTTTTTAGACCGCACAATTTTTTGGTGCAGAGACTTTTCCAGGATGCGTCTCTGCTGCTGCCTGTCTGATTGTTTCCGTGGAATAGCGAGCGGTTTCTTTGATCCCGGCTTCAAGCCAGTTACAAACATGGCCGTGGAAAGAGTGCCAGGGGTGGGGGTGAAATCCTGTGCTTTTCTAATCTGTAGTCCAAGTTTTTGCATATCCTGGACGAGATTTTCCGCATGTTTTGGAGTTGATCCCGGGTGAGCAGTAATGATATATGGGGTAAATTCAATATTTTTCTTTCCGATTTCTTTCCCAATTTTACGACATTCTGAGACGAACTTTTTGAGAAGACTATGGGGTTCCTTGTGCATGAGGCAGAGTAACTCCTCATCTGTATGCTCAGGTGCGATCTTCATAGCTCCTGGTGTATGTGACCGAATGATTCTTTTAAGCAGTCGAGGAGTTTGAAGCAGGAGTTCCATTCTCAGTCCAGAAGAAACGAACACTTTCTTTATGCCCTCAATAGCGGAAACATCGTCGAGTAGGTCAAGATAAAGATCTTCATCTATCTTTAGGTTCGCGCATGGTTTTGGGTAAAGACAATCTCGTTTCTTACATGATCCTATGGCACAGTGCGTTCCATAGAGGTTGGCGGTCGGTCCACCCAGATCACTGATGGTTCCCTTAAAATCATCCATTTGGGAGATGTGCCTGCACTCTTTCTTGATGGACTCGCTACTGCGGGAGATGATAGCAGGGCCCTGATGCCTGGTAATGGCACAGAATGAACAGTTCCCCGAACAGCCACGCACAATGGTCACTGAATCCTTGATCATTTGGTAGGCTGGAATGTGCTGCTTTGCAGGATGTGGACGTCTCGTGTAGGGCAAATTATATAATGCATCAAGTTCTTCTGGCGAAAGAGGTTTTGGTGCGGGGTGCTGTACGACCCAATGGGTTTGTTGCCGCTGTAGGATAACTCGGGAGGAATAGGCTCTTGAGTGCTTGTCTATTTCAATCTCGGCTTCTAGGAAGTGATGGTCAGCTTTTTGTATTTTTTCACAGGAGGGGAGAACTAGAAACTTTCGTGAGCTTTTAATTTCTAAATCCGGAAAATCCGTAGGAAACATTTCCTGCAGCTCTTTGTCGGTGAATCTCTGGCAGGTGCCTGCAATGTCAAAAAGAGATTTCTTTTGAGAGCAGCGTTTGGCTATCTCTACTATAGCTTTTTCTGCCATTCCATAAACAACAAGATCTGCTTTGGCGTCTGTTAGAAAGGAAGATCGAAGTTTTTCCTGTTTATAGTCATAGTGCACAAAACGTCTAAGCGATGCTTCAATGCCGCCGAGAACGATCGGTATACCCTGAAACGCAGAACGCGCAAGGCTGGTATAGATAAGACATGCTCGATCTGGCCGTCTTCGCTCAGTTTTGGTCTGATGATCTCCACGCCAGGGATTCCCATCAGGTGAATAGGCGTCAGTGTTGCGAACCTTCCCGTTTCCAGTGTAATTTGCG
>Ga0209475_10002446_pt1 | contig 18629 bp, 18 predicted proteins | sample tdDd471_FD_187128 | JGI IMG/M metagenome (GOLD analysis project Ga0209475, IMG submission 187128) | Marine sediment microbial communities from the Atlantic coast under amendment with organic carbon and nitrate - tdDd47.1 (SPAdes)... | ecosystem: Environmental > Aquatic > Marine > Coastal >... | reverse complement strand
GCTGAACAGGAACAACCTCTAACAACTCTCTTAATTCCTAATTAGAGGTATTCAGTACAAAGATTAACTCTCGTTGAGGAAAATATGTGGGGGCCGTAAGAGTCACTGAAACAGGAGAGGAGGGGCAGGTCATTAGGATTATAAGAGCGCGGTCTATGAAAACGCTAGTGCGGTTTGTCGCCAAGGCTCTGCCGCGTGGCGACATAGATGTTCATCAACCCGCGCATCAGCTCGGCACGCTCATCGAGCCCGATCGTTTCAATAAGCATCTGTTTTTCCTCCGGCTCAAACGTTAGATGGGTGCATAACAGGTTGATAAGCGGCCCATCCGTTAGTTTGCCAAGATCATCCCAGGAGATTTCCAACTGCCGCGCACTGATATAATCATGCAAGATCTCAAAAAATCCCTCGCGATTTGTCAATTGCACATCATCTTCGTCGTAATCGCCCGCAAACCGGGCCCAATCGGCTATTACCCTGCGATAACCCTTAATTTTATCAATCTCCTCATATACGCCGAAACGGCACACACCCGTGAGCACCATGATAATACTCCCATCATTTGATTCGCTGTAGGAGGTGATGCGCCCGGCACTGCCGACGCGTTGCAGGTGCACCGCTTCTTCATCAGTATCCCGAACCGGCTGGATCATACCGATGATGTGGTCGTTCGCCAACGCATCTTGCACCATGTTGAGATAGCGCTGCTCGAAAATGTTGAGCGGCAGCTGGACACTTGGCATGACAACCGCTCCGGCAAGGGGAAATATGGGAATGGCGTTGGGCAGGGATTCAAAAGAGGGAAAAAAGGGCGAGCGTTTCATGTACGGTGAACCTCCAATTTGTTTTTGGACAAGTTTTTTGTCCTATTAAATACTATGTATGATTTGCATCGTAGGCAACGACGCTACTTGATGCCACCGTCATTTCCGGCTTGACCGAGAACCCACATCGCTGCGGCAGAATCATTGCAATCACGCCAGGCCAACACTGAAGTGATAGGAATTTGCTTTCTTGGAGTTATCTAACTTTCAGCCCTTTTTCTTTTCCTTCCAGCGCTAGACGGGTTCAATTCGATCTGATCACACTGTTTAGCAAGGGTCTCAAGGCTATGAGGATCAGCTTCAACAGATTGAGGGCATGGAGTCAATAACACTAATAAAAAAGTTAAGAGGTGATGTACCACTCGGTGCAGAAGAGAAATATCCATATCTACCTCCCCAAGAGAAGACTATAAATATTCGATAGGATCTTATTAGATACACCACAAAGTGTTGTCGATAAATGGAACGATGTGGTTGGAACTGAAAAAGATTCCCGCTACAAATCTATGTAAAAGTAGGGTTGGAGGAAACTTTAGGCTATTCCTGTTTCTCTATAATTTCTGAAAGCGGACCGCACGGTATTGGTCAATCGGTGGGTGTAAAGGATAAATCTTCAGATAACATTAAAGCGGAAAAGCTCAACCTGCCGGTACCAATATAAAATACACTGAACCACCGAGCGCCGGCTCCACTGGTAGCCTTTGCAGCAAATCAAAAATCTCGACGAACAACGGAGCGTCGGCCTGTGAAATGGTGTTCATCATCTTACGTAAAGTAGTTCAGATGGAAATCCGCCAGATACCGCTGTCCATTGGTTGTTCTTATTATCACCTCAATCTTCGTCTCCTGTCGCTTTGTTTATCAACTTATTGATGAGGTCTTTGGCAACAGCATCCCTTGAAAGCTCGTCAATCATTTCCCTGAGTATATCAATACGTCCTTCCTTCTCGCATGTATCGCACACCTCATATTGAACTTTGTTCTTCCACCCCCAGATCATGTTGAGCGTTTCGTCTGATAGCTCAGACGCCATGCGATTCTTGATCGTTTCTGCGAATAACTTCTCTCTCTTGTCCATAGATTTCTCCTCTTTCTGGGGCTCTCTTCGTTGCTGTATGTTGTCTCTTCTTTACAACTATCTTATCAGAATAATATCCACTTTCTGGACAATTATTTGTCATTAACTATCTTGGAGATAAATGAGGCTATACTTGGCAATGTTAACCATCTAAGAAAACTTGAAATTTTACATTATTCCTGTATATGTCATACGTGATCTCTCTCTGAGATATCATCCGAAATGGAGTATTTTGAAGGCAGAGATAATTCCAGAGCATCATTCAGCTACTTCCCAATAGGGTTTTAAGGGCGAGACCTACGTTGGTTCCGCCCTTAGTTTTTTACCCATGCAGATTTTCAATCCACCGAATCGCTTCAAAGTCACTTACATTACCAAGGTATCTTTGTGTGGTAGTCAAGTCTGCATGACGTAGAATTACCTTACTCACTATTTCTAATGGAGTTCCTGCTCTTGATGCATATGTGGCAGCGTGCCTTCTCAAATCATGTGGACGTAAATTTATTCCGACAATTTTACCAGCCTTCTTAACCATGGACCAAGATGTGCTGTATGAGATTGGAAATACTCTTTCATCGGGAGCAATTACTTTGTCCCGAATATAATCATGTAATCTACGTTGAATTTTACTGGGGATATAGACCACCTCGCCACGAATGCCGCCTTTGGGTTTTTGGAGTATCAGTTTACGCTCATCAATGTCACCTGGTGTGAGGTTGAGAACCTCACTGATTCTCATGCCAGCCCTAGCCATCAACTCCAGCATTAATCTATTCCTCGCATTAGTAGTGCGGAAAATTATCTCATCAATCTTGTCTTTGTCCAGAATCTTCGCCTGGATAGGGTGTGGCTTTTTAAATATTTTCTTGATTACGGAGTTGCTACAAGGGTTTTTCAGATCCGGCTGCGATGTGTTGATCGTGAAATTATAGAAAGAGTGAATGACTGAATATCTGTTCCGCTTGGTTGTCTGCCTTCGGCTAAAGGTAAGCTTTGTTAAAAAGGACAGGACATCCTCCTGAGACACCGAGGCAAGAACTCTCTCTTGAAACTGATCGTAGAACTTTCCCAAGACATATTCAACGCATCTCTGAGTGTTTGGTTGTGAATTGGCCTTGTGGTACTCCAAGTGGTAATGGATAGCTTGGCATACTTTCATCATCACACTTTCTCCTGTTGAATTAATCAAAATTGGGATTCAGATTGCACGCTGCTCAACAGAGATTTTTTGATAATAGTGATATTCTTGTGTGTTCTTCATTGAAAGAGATGGAGTTTGTTTTATGATTGAAGATGAAGAGCTAGAAACGAGGGGGCTTTTAAAGAGAGCTCTCCTGAAATTCAAGGCAACTATCGCAATCAGATATGCGCATAGACAAAAAACAAATAATTGCTAGTATTCCTGCTATTACCGTGCGAGACTTTCTAGCGAAAGTGAAGGATCGCTTATTCACTGGCAGTGATGCCATTCGGCTTTTGAAGACAGATGATCGAACGGTTACAGCTATCCTGGCAGAAACTACATAGCTGTGAATATATCGAACGGCACGACTTAAAGACAGAGACGGTCTGGGAAGTGACTACGGCTGGGCGGACATTTTCAATGGCTTCGGCTGCAAAGCCGATTCTTCGAAAAACAGCAGACAAAAAGATCCAAGATTTTCTTGATCGTGTTGAAATAGTCAACTCTTCTAATCATTACATATATGAGGTCGTAAAAGTTGTGGTGTTTGGATCTTATCTTTCCGAGAAAGACAAAATCAACGACATTGACATCGGTGTTGCTCTTGAAAGGAAGACTACGGACAGAGCTGCTTTTGAGGAGATGTTCGAGCAGTGTATTCGGCAAGCGGAAGAAAATGGACGATATTTTGGCACCCATGTTGAGCGGATATTTTGGCCGGAACGTGAAATACAGCTTTTTTTGAGATCGCGGTCAAGATCGATAAGCTTGCATCCGCTAAATGATGGAGTGATTAAATCAGCAGTTCAAAAAGTACTATTCGAAAAAGCCACACTTACTTAAAGAGTAGTTTTGCTATTATGAAAGAACATTTATTGCAAAGCAATCGCGAGTATCTCCGAGTTACTGATGGTCTGGAAAAATCTGGGACATCAAAAATTCTTTTTCCCAGCCAGGCATTTCAGAGCAATGTTCGGATTTTGAATGGTCCAAAATATTTTTTTGTGTTGATAGGTTTTTAGACAACTTCATGATTCGATTTTCAGTAGATGCAGTAGATGGTATGAACGCCTACCTCCTGCCGGGAGAAAAAGCAGAGAAGGGATAATTTATCGAGCCCTCGCTTTACCGGCCCTCACCAATCCGTGCAACACCGCAGTTATTAAAAAGATATTCAAGCGTCCCCAAGCAGTACAACGGAAAATAGTTGATAAGGATTCGATAGATGAAATCATTTTTCGGACCATGAACACAGAAACAAGCTTATGCTTTAATTGATGGCAAGGGGCGGTATGAGGTTGGGTGGAATCTTAAACCTTACGCCGATTGATATTCACGAGTGAACTAAATAGCGGACCCTGGCAGGTGGCGATCGACTCCTGGAATTGACCATTAGAAGAAAGGCATGGCTCTGGCCCATGCCTTTTGTCTTTCGCCACAGATTCAATGAACAGCATCTCCCTCAGGGGTGCATGTATCGGCTGAAATTTGCGGTTTTGAAGTATAGCAAAAATTCGCATGACAGACTGGTATGATCATGATAAGGTTCGTCGAGAAATTTGATTTTTTCCCATAAATACAAGAAGAAGCGCTACGAACAGAATACTTAAAAGGATTATCTAATAAGTTAGGAGATGTGCAATTCTTGTGATGTAATTGCGAGTTTGATGCCATTTCCGGTTTCATATCATAGAGGTAATAGCCTTGAACTTTCCCATGGTCAGATACAACCATTTCACCAGAAATGTTCAATCGATTGTCAGTTACTCGTTTCTTGCAGCCGTCTTAATCGGCTTGTATTTCACCACATGGGTAAATTACCTGCTCTTTCATTCTCTGACGGAAGTTTTCAGTATCGTTGTCGCTTTTTCCATCTTCGTGATTGCCTGGAATTCAAAGAAATACATCCGTAATCCCTACCTCTTATTCATCGGCATCGCCTATCTGTTCATTGGTGCTCTGGATATCCTGCATGCTGTTACCTATAAGGGAATGCCGATATTCACCGATTATGACTACTATGCAAATCAGTTGTGGATTGGTGCCAGGTTCATGGAAAGTATTACCCTCCTGTTGGCCTTTCACTCCCTGCGCACAGAAAAGATGCCGAAGGCATACCTGGTATTTGCTATCTACACGTTACTGACCGGCCTCCTGATCTTGAGCATTTTTTACTGGAAGACTTTTCCAATATGTTTTATCGAGGGGAGCGGGCTGACTCCGTTTAAAATAATTAGCGAGTACTTAATCTGCGCTATTTTAACGGCGGCGATCCTTCTGCTGCAGAAAAACAGCGAGAAGTTCGAAAGAAAAATCTATCGGCTGCTTTTGGCATCACTAATTTGCACCATCATTTCTGAGCTGGCTTTTACCTTTTATATCAGCAATTATGGTCTTTCCAACCTGGCCGGACACTACTTCAAGATTTTTTCATTCTTCCTGATCTATCAAGCTCTTATTAAGACCGGGATTGAAGATCCGTTTGAGTTGATTTTTCTCGACCTCGACAGGGTGAATCAGGGCCTGAAGGAGGAGATTGAGATCCGGCAGAAAACAGAAAGGGAAAAGGAGAAGCTTATTGAAAATCTGCAACAGGCAATGGTCGAGATTAAAACCCTGCAGGGCATGCTGCCGATCTGCTCATTCTGCAAAAATGTCCGCGACGACCAGGGATATTGGAATTGTATAGAAGAGTATTTCTCCAAACACTCGGAACTTGTATTCAGCCATGGATTGTGCCCTGACTGCGCGCAAAAACACTATCCGGATTACTATAAGCCCAATAGCTGAACTCCGTCAGTTTGACTCTCTATCATGATCCGCCTGTCGGAGAAGTGACTCCGTTAAATTTGAAAAACGCTTAAGTAAAAATTCTGCTTTTATCGATGTTCAAAAGTGGACCACCAGTTGGTGGCGGTAAGTGATATGAAAATGTTTTCAGCCATAAAAGATTCCCATTGGCAAGCTTTGGCATAGGAGCACTTGTCTTCGGTACGTATGGTTCCTGAGCAGTTCATTCGTGATCATGCCCAGAATATTTTACCAAAAAGGAGCATTCCGGCACTTTTCAAAATCCAAAACTATTTTCAGAAAAATAGCTTCAAGTGGAGCAGTCTTGTTTATTGATGTTTCCAGACCATCAACCGAGACACTTGCTCCATTTATGACCATCGTCGGCGTTGATACTACTTTCTAATCAACCATCCACCTAAGGCTCCAATCCGCCTTTGTCACGTCAAAGATAATTCCAGTAAATCTTGCTTGTCTGAAATTATCTTTTATCCTACAGAGGCGTTCTTAAATTATTACAGCCAGGCCAAACTCGGTTTTGCTGCACATGGCCGGAAAGTCCTTGAATGTCAAATTAGCAAGGAGTCGAAATCATGAAACTTAATGTGCCTAATATTAGGACTTTTATCCTCGGCCGCTACAGTAGTCTGCTTTTGATCCTCCTCTGCCTTTTTATTTTTCAGCCTCTCGTTGATACATTGGGCGGGAGATTCTTGATTGAGGCTTTGTTCATTGGGGCTCTGATTGCCGGACTACGAGCTATTATAATCAAGCGGGAATTGTTTCGTTTTGAAGTGTTTCTGATGATAGGCAGCATCATTTGTGCTTATGCCGGATCTATGCTGAACAACACCGTGCTGTTTATGATAGGTATAGCCGGAGAATCGATTTTTTTGACCATGGTCGCTATGATCCTCCTCTTCGACCTTTTTAAGGCAAAGAAGGTGTCTGGAGACACCTTGGCTGGAGCCGTTTGTGTCTACCTGCTGATTGGTTTGATTTGGAGTTAGTTGTACTTGCTGGTAGAAATTAGTGTCCCAGGATCATTCTCTTTCACGCAAGGAGATGCTCGTTTGCAGCTTTGGATCGCAAAAGAGTTTCACCCCTTCTTTTATTTCAGTCTGGTGACTGTAACCACAGTTGGCTACGGTGACATGGCCCCTGTCAGTGCGGTGGCAGGGACTCTTGCCACCGCTGAGGGAATCCTGGGGCAGGTCTACCTGACTATTCTGGTGGCGCGCCTGGTGGGGATGCACCTATTGCATCAGCAGGAAGCGGGTGATTGAGTTATTTAAAACCATCACCGAGGTAATCTGGAAACATCAATATTTTAAAATGGTTCATTTGGGGTGGTTTTCTGGGAATAATTTTGAAAATATTAATATCATAGAATGCTACTTTTCTGGCAAGTTCTCTCTTTATCTCAGGCTTAACCGTGGGGTTTGTGATCGCACAGAATACGGCTGAGGGCGCAGCGTCTGCTCGGCGCTCTGCGATCACCTATAGAGCCGGTATCGAAAATTGGTTCAAATTACCACTGAAAACAACCTTCATCGAACCAGATAGTTCGTGGGAAAATGATTACAATGAGAGTCTTAATGGAGGGCTTAGTTGTTCGACAGAGAAAATTTTTACAATCTGAGCCTCTTGCAAAAGTAATATTCAAGAAGCATTGATTTTTGTTAATTGATCAGCAAAAATTGCAATAACACCAAACATAAGATGTAGTTTTACTTTTTTTGCCCCTTTTACCATTACATGTTTAGCACCAAATTCATCTTTCAATCTGCCAAAGAACCTCTCAACAGCGCCTCTTTCTTTATAGCGTTCTTTTTCATGAGGAAGTAACTGTGTCTTCAGTTTTTTCCTGCGCTTATTAGGATCAATAATTGGCACATGACCATTCCGCTTACTGACCTTTTTAATAACCGCTGAATCATATGCGGCATCCATAACATCATAGCAATATTGTACTTTATTGCTTGTTAACTGTATCAAAGGTATAGCAACTTGACTGTCATGCACGGATGCTGAGGTAAGAACCGTTGATAGTGGCAAACCTAAATCGTTTACATCTGCATGAAGCTTAAAACCATTCCAAGCTTCAATGTAGCCTTTGGAATTTTTCTTTACTCCACGATCACAGACATCGGACAAATCGGCTACTGATTGCTCCGGTGTTTGCCCAAGCTGAACTTGTAAGCGTGTTTTCTTTTTAAAAGGACGAGCACTTCCTTTCTTTGGACGGCCTCTTTTCCCCTTTATAAGCATAGACTCTTTAGGTTTTGTGCTAATTTTTTCACGACCTTTAATAGCAGTTGAATCACGATTGACATGACCTATTATTTCACCAGATAAAAAGTCCTCAACTAAATGAGCATGATTTAAGTCTCCAAGATCAATGTTTGCAAAGTCGCTAAAAGCACGAGAAAATGTGGACTCTGACGGAACATCCGACAACCTCTTAAAACCACAGATTGTTTTAAGGTTAGGGGTGGATTTAAGGTTGTTAATCAAATCTCTAGTTGTTGGGTACCTCAGAACTGATTTTGCGACAAAACACCTGGCAAGTACTTTTCTCTCTGCCATGGGCCTACCAAATCCGTTCCAGGTAGCCTTAATATGTCTTTCTATTTCGACAAGTTCTAGTATTGCAATTAAATGTTTTTCTTGCGCTGTTAAGGGTAAATAACAACAGTCTTCCATATGTGGAAATAAACTACGTTGCACTCTACCCATTAACCATGATACTTTTTCTTTGAGCTTCATCACATCCTCCTGTTCTTTTTTACTTCGCAACTAAACTATAACAGAAAATGTGGTGAAGCTTAATCTATTCAGTACGTTACAGACGAATATTTGTCGTTTTTCATTAATCTTCGGGCCTTGGAGTGAAAGACTTTTGCAAGAGGCTCATCTTAAAGAAACAAAGGTTCTTATTAAGTGCTGGCGAAAAGAGTACAATAGCGTCAGCCCTCGCAGCAGCCTTGGCTATAGGTCACCAACACCGGAGGCATACAACCTTTGATTTTTAAACCTATTTTTTCACATCAATACGGGAAAAGATGGCCCACTTTAATTTCAAAAGTGGTACAAAAACCGGGGGTAGGCCACTCCCGGCTTGACACCGTTCAGACCGGTTGCTACTCTTCGTTAGAAGCATGCACGTCAAACCACTAGAGCTTGTCATTATAACATATCCGGATTGCTTTCAGTGAATTGAGATACGACTTGCTACCAAACGCATTTACCCCTTTTTACCCAGGCCGACAAGGAGATTGCCCAATGTTTCGCAACCCACTGCTCATTACTGCACTGGCCATGACCCTGTTCGTGGCGGGCTGGGGCTTCATCGACACCGTCGGCCTGTCCAGCCTTGCTGCCGGAATTGTGGAAATCGTTTTCCAAAGCCGGGGGTGGTTTATCATGCTCACAGCCAGCACAATGCTCCTAGTCTCCATCTGGCTTGCCTTTTCCCGCTACGGCAAGCTCAGACTCGGGAAAGAGGACGAAAGACCGGAGTTTCCCACAGGCACCTGGTTGGCCATGATGTTCGCCGCCGGCATGGGCGTAGGGCTGCTCTTTTACGGTGCCGCCGAACCCGCCTCGCACTATTTCCTGCTTGAAAAGGAGGTGGATCCTAGAAAGGCGCCGTCGATAGCACTGTTTATAACGAACTTCCACTGGGGACTGCACGCCTGGGCTATCTACGGCCTCACAAGTTTAGTGATCGCCTATTTCGGGTTTCGAAAGGGAACCCCCCAAATGGTCAGTGCGCCCATATATGCGGTTTTCGGCCGACGGGGCTGGACAAAAGCGACTGGCTGGCTGGTGGATCTGCTGTCCATTTATGCCATCGCCATCGGCCTGGCGGGTTCGGTGGCCATGGGGGTCTTTCAGGTACAGGACGGTGTTACGGCGCTTTTCTCTCTTGAATCGGCAGGTATGCCGCTGACAATTGGCATTTTCCTTATGCTGTGCATCTCCTTTATACTGCCACTGACTGTGGACCTTGGCCGGGGCATGGCTATACTGTCCAACACCGCCCTCGTCCTCGCCATCAGCCTGATGGTCTACCTGCTGCTGGCTGGACCGACTTACTTCATAATGAACGGAATCGTGGAAGCCTTCGGCACCTATTTATCCGGTTTTTTCGCCCAGGGATTTCGCACCTACACATTTTTCGGCCCGGATACCACCCGGTGGTTTGGCACCTGGACACTCAACTACATGGTGTGGTGGTTGGCATGGGCACCCTTTGTGGGTGTTTTCATCGCCCGGATCTCCCGAGGACGCACCATCCGGGAATTTATCGCAGGCGTCCTGCTGGCACCTACGGTGTTTTCCATTTTCTGGTTCGGCACCTTCGGCGGCCTTGCATTTTACCAGGGAGGGGTTGGGAAACTCGATGCTCAGGCCGTGGCGGAACAAATCAACCAGACGACTTTTCTGCTGCTCGACACCCTGCCGCTTTCTACTGTTACTACTGCCGTCGTCGTTGTTGCCGCTTTTCTCTTCGTCGTGACGAGCGTGGTCAGCGCGGCCTTCGTACTAGCCATGTTCTCAACCGGCGGCAACCCGGAACCCTCCGTTAAAATCAAGCTGATCTGGGGCGTGATCCTCGGTGTGTTGGGCTTGGCCATGATCCTTTCCGACAGCGTAGAGGCGGTTCGCCAGATCATCGCGCTCAGTGCCGGGCCTTTTGTCTTCATCGTGATCCTGCTGATGGTTTGCCTGCTGAAAGAATTAAAGAAGGAAAAGGTGTGAAGCCATGGATGCTTTGATAGATACAATAATCAACATTGGCGTTTTCATTTTTATCGGCCTGATGATCTGGCTGTATCTGAAAGATGACGAGGCAGGCGGTAAAAAGAATTGAGGCATTTGTCGTTTTTCGGGTCGTAACGCATGCCCCGGAGACGGCACCATCTTCCCTGGACCGGAATATCCTGTAAAGAAAGAACTATTTTCCATGACGACAGAATGACGCTACTGTCCGTTTTCCTTGTTTGGTATCAAAGATTGAGATCTGGACAGGCTGCAGTACCGATTTGTGATATTATTCAGAATTAAGATAGCTGAGTGTGACGCAGTTGTAGTGTGTCGTTGTTAGATCCAAGATGGTCTGGAAACATCAATAATCTAGAGCCCAGCAAATTTAGCTATTACAGCCACTCACAAACTGGTTAGCAAAAACCAAGTTCTTTCCGGTGAACTTGATTTCCAAGGTTGTGGATTTATCTCAGTACACCTGGAACTATCTCTAATACAACCCACCACCACGTTGTTGCATTTACGAGTTATCTTCTCATGCTTACTATTACATATGGCTGTCTACACTAACCGTATTAGCAAAACCTTTGCTGCTGGAAGGGTCTCAATGATTTTGGGTAACAGCATTTATCTCATTCCTTCGCCTGTACTAACCACTTTCCATTATTGTTTGCTTATTTTTCAGGTGTTTTTTCAATTTATTAAAAGGTGGAGTTGAGGTGAGCTAATGATAACAAGTAGATAAAATTATCACAAAATAATGGATAAGGAGAAGCCAAAATGAAAAGTAAAATATTACTTTTGTTATTAACTTTCACTGCCTCGATCTGTTTAACTGGATGTGGCGACCAAATGACAGATACGCAAAAAGGGGCGGCTGTTGGAGCTGCAGCAGGAGCAGTCGGTGGACAGATCATCGGCCGTAGTACTGGCGCCACCTTGATTGGCGCCGGAGTTGGCGCGCTTGGCGGTGCGCTCATTAACGATGCAAGGAGTCAAGATAAAAAGAAATAGAGTTATTGAATTGTTTCTAGGAAATCAGCAATGGAGGGAGTCATGAATTTCAATAATATGTATGCAAGACTTGAGAGCCTCGAGAAACAAAACAATAGATTACAGAAGGCGCTAATAGTTCTTGTACTGGGCTTTTTTGCTTTAGTGCTAATGGGGGCCAAAATAGGATTGCAAGATAGTCATTTTCGTAAAATTACAGCTGAAAGAATCACCATTGTCGATGCTCAAGGCAACAAAGTCATTCAGATAGGTACTGATGAATTTAAGGGCACAGGCATGCAAATCTTGAGTAAAGACGGGACACGATTGATAGGCATTGGTGTTGCTGCTGATGAAGGAGGCAGCGGATTCCTGATTGCCGACAAGACGGGCAGAGCTCGATTTGGCTTAGGGATGGACAAGGGAGTCCCAAGTCTCGCTCTGACTGATGAAAACGGGAATAAAATTATCGCTCTTGGCGGAGACGAGAAAGGGTATGGTCTGGTGATAATGGATGGCAATGAAGTCGAGCGGGCTGGTATAGGCTATAAAGAAGGGAGCACTGGAATAGCCATATATGATGATAAAGGACAATACATAAGAGGCATGGTAAATGAAGCAGGCGGCATACACTACTCATCATATGTGAATGGAGATGGCAAAGAAGTTCTCCTGGACTGAGAAGCTGAACTGTCATCGAAGAAACCACAATTTTGCAATTCCCCACTTTACCTGACGTAGAAAATCAGGAGAAGCAACTGTCTAAAAAACAATCGGCCCCAGAGGGAGCCGATTGTTTTTTTGGTTGAACAGAGGCAGGTGTGTTCTCTATCATCACGATTTAATCCTTTGCCCCTTCGCCCAAAGCCTATCCTGAGATCAGGAGTCAAGAAGCTGTGTCGCGTAACGTTTTTTATTACTGTCGGAATTGGTGAGTCTCTTTACTACCTTTGAGTAAAAAAAAAGTCAGAAATGATTTTGCTTTACTGTTTGTTCGGCATCGTCGGCAACCCTTGACTTCGCCAAGCTTGAGTCACTCCTAAAAGAGAGGACAATTGGAATCGCCAGGGCGTTTCTGGTGACATCAAGGTCTTATAGAAGCGTTGGGAAGAGAGCGTTATAGTGTAAGTGAACAGAATTGGATGAGTTACAGTAGGGGCAATGTGTAAAATAGTGTGACGCACCTGCACTCGGTCAGTCACTTTTACCAGACCACATCACCCTATAGCTGATAGGATTTCTCAGTGTAACTGCTTAGTATTGGTGATTGAAGATTTTTCCAGAAAATCTTGGTCCAATGGGGGTTGTGCCAGCATGGTCCAGTGGGGATCAGGATGAATCAAAACTGGGGCAAAGACATAACAACAAATAGCACTTAAATGTGAGTAGGCTCGGTGGCTACCTTTTTTTTCCTACTGCCAGTTTTCTCTTTTTGGTTTGATATCAAAGACGACTAAGTCCACACTTACATACAAGTTGGTGGATGTTTTCGAATCCTGCATGTCTACGTTCAACTATCCAATGTGAAAACGAAATGCCTTTGACTTCTGGCCTGTTTTTTTGCTATCATCCTTGATTATTAATGGAGTTTAGCTGGAAATATACAAGATAAAGAAAAGAGCAATGAACCCAAACATCAAGGAGAATACATGAACAAGAAAGAGCTTGTTGACTACATTTCAAAATCAGCAAATCTTAATAAAACTCAAGCCGCAGATGCATTGAAAAGCACTCTAGATGCAATTACAAATTCACTCAAGAATAGTGACAGAGTAACACTGGTTGATTTCGGCACTTTTTCTACTTCAAAGAGAGAAGCCAGGACAGGAAGAAATCCTCAAAATGGAAAATCAATCAATATCCCTGCAAAAACAGTTGTCAAGTTCAAGGCCGGTAAGGCAATGGGTGACGAGGTGAACAACGGGTAGATTGCTACCAGGCCTCCGAACGACCGACACCGAAGAGGGCTGGAAAAGCTTTGGTGTCAAAAAACGAGATCCAGTCTGGCTGGAAGGCCAGGTTATTGATGGTTCCAGACAATCATGATTCTCTGGAATTATCTCGGATAGTAGATTAATAATTTAGGGTAAGATCTTTTCAAAATATGTTATATCTCTCAAAGAATTTCGATGAGATATCCACAAATCATACCATGATTCTGCATAATTGCTTGTGTGTACAAAGATGAAAAAATGAGACACTCAACTATCTCAGTTTATAATACTATAGCTAAGGATTACGCTCTTGCCTTTAAAGAGAAACCAGAAGAAAGGAAAAAAATTCTTGAATTTATATCATCCCTACCAACAAATCCTAAAATTTTAGACATTGGCTGTGGAAACTCTGATTATTTTTATCTATTTCAAGAGCAAGGTGTTGAATACACAGGTATAGATCTATCAGTTGAAATGATAAAAATTGCAAGAAAAACGAATCCTGGAGGCAAGTTTCTCGTACAAGACATGCGGGAGATAGATTTTCATGAAAAGACCTTCGATGGTGTTTACTGCTTCTATTCTCTCATTCATATATCAGATTTTGAAATTCGGAAGATATTAAAGAAAATTAATTATATTAGTAGAGATACCGGTAAGCTCCTGATTGGTCTTCAGGAGGGGAAAGGGGAGGTTTACAAAAAATCACCCTTCTCTAAGAAGGGAGAAATGTATATAAACTTATTCACCCAGCAAGCAATAACAGTTTTTCTAAATGAAGCTGGCTACAAAGTTGATGCGCTCGAAATTTCAACAGAAATTGAGGAAAACAAATTGCCTTACAATAAAATGATGATTCTCGCATCAAAAACAAGCACATAACATACGTTCCAGCAGACGCCATAAGACCGGCGCCCTAGAACTTAACGTTAAAAGATAATCCAGAACATCTCCAAGATAATTCCGGGTAGAAGCACCAGTTACCTGGCGCTCCCCCCACAGATCCGGACGTGAAGATTTCCCTCATCCGGTTCCTCAGAAAACACAGGCTCTACGCCTGTGAGTTACCAAGCAGGTCTTACTCCACTTGGCGCATAACTATGCTACCCGACTGGTCAGATTTTGTGGATTATCCGTGGTAGTGGTAGTGGAAATTTACGCATGAAGAGATTGTCAAACTTATCCCATCTCACTTTTCCTTTATCGCACCGCCTGCTAAGCCAATAATGCCATGCTCGTTTGACATGATAGAGAACATCGTTAAGTGCTCGTGAATTGTACCGAACCGCATAATATTGGTAATACCCACGAAGCTTGACACATAACTTCAGATGTTGCTCATCAACCGGCAGATGACGATTTAATCGGCACCACAGCCACATGGTTTTTACAAAGCGACGGATACGCTTACCCATCGTCTTTCGTTTTATGACCCAGTACCCACGCCGTGATTTCGACCAGAAATGAGTAAAACCAAGGAAGTCAAATGTTTCATTGTGCTTTGAGAGAGCATCGTTTTGTGGACTTCCAAAGCGTACCAACTTGGTTTTATCCGGATGAATGGACAAGCCGAAACGCGCAAATCGTTTTGGCAATACGGCCATTACTCGGTGGGCATCCCGCTCAGACTCAAAACCTATTATGAAGTCATCAGCGTAGCGGACGATGAAACATCGCCCGTACATCCTCGGCTGCACCTCCTGTACGAACCATTCATCCAACACATAATGAAGGAATATATTGGCCAACAGTGGGGATATCACCCCACCCTGCGGCGTGCCTTTCTCCGAACGTGTCCAAACGCCATCATCTACAACCCCGGCGCTCAGCCACTTTCCGATAAGACGTTTTACTCCGCCATCATTTACCCGCTTCTGTATAAACTCACGTAGGAGTCTGTGATCAATATTATCGAAAAACCCACTTACATCCGCATCTAATATCCAGTTTATGTTCAGATTCCAGCACTTGGTAGAAATCTCATGCAGAGTCTGATGCTGACTGTGACCTTCTCGGAAGCCATGAGAGAAATCATAGAAATCATGATCAAAGATAGGCGACAACAGCATCACGCATGCCCTTTGGACGATCTTGTCCTCGAACGCCGGCTTGCCTATTGGTCGCTTCTTCCCTCCTTCTTTATCGATCCATACACGTTCAACAGGCGGGGTCTTGTAGATGTGTGTTCGTAATCTAACGTGAAGATCTCGCAGATTTGACTCAAGGTTCTCGGCATATTTCTTTGCCGTGACCTTATCTACACCTGGTGCTCCATCCTTACGCGTACGGCGATATGCTTCCAGAAGAAAATCAAAGTCAAGCAGATGGTACAGATTATTGAAGACCATCTCTGGATTACTTCCGGCCTGCTTGGCAATTCTCTGAAGTTTCATTGATATGGTTTGTGATCCCTGTGTATCTCCCATAGTTCCTTCCAGAAAAACGTTATGCCCGGTTTCACCTTCCCTACAGTGGGTCCCTTGGGCCTTGGTTCCCCACCTTCTCAGACACATCGCGTCCATCGGTACTATGATCCACTAAGACTACCAAAAGCCCATCTCAGGTCTGTTCGCTGTTAACTATCCGCACCTGATACCATGCATACCCTTCTACTTTTGTGTTCCTTTGCAGGCTTATATGAGGGGCGGGGTTTTCTCGCCTCACATACCAGGAATTTGGGTTACGGAATTCCATACCGTTATATGTGCACGGAGACAATTGGCTCTCCCGAGTTCCCACGCTACCCCCTTGAATGCATGCCCTGGTCTAAGACCCCGGTGGTGACCTGATTACTCACCTTAGCGCTCTCAGGTCTGCTGCCTTCCGGATTCCAGAGGCCGTCGGCTTTCACTTCCAATACTTCAGAAGCTATCATATTAGACCACGGTCATAGATTTATCGGGGCTCAATACAGAGCCTGCATTCTTGATCCATCTGGCTTCGGACTCCCGTTACCGGGTTTACCCTCAGACTTCACTACTGACCTGCTGGTTAGACTTTGGTCAGGTGGGACTTGTACCTATTGCTGGTACTCACCCACTGGCTAGCAATAACCAATTTCTTCCCGGTGAACAGGATTTCCGAGGTTGTGGATTTATCTCGGCACGACTGGAAACATCTTGGATTCTAATGACAAGTTGAAATGAGATAGACACTTTACCCACTGAGAACTGGAGACTCACAAAGCACATCTTTTAACTTTGATTGGTGTCCATTAGTGAAAGATTTTGTGTTCTCAACCATTCAAATGGCCTGTATCACCACAATCGTCATGTCGTCGTATTGCAACGATCCTGCTTGATGTTTGTTTACTGCTTTGATTAACTCGTCACATACCAGAGAAGCAGATGGATTGACCATCTGACCAACCGTCCCTACAATCCCGTCATATCCAAAATTTATATTTTGTTGGTTATGGGCATCAGTTATCCCATCGGAAGATAGCAACAGCATTCTGCCCTTTGAGAGTTCAACCGACTGTTCGTCCAAGACAATCTCTTCAAATACCCCGAGCGCCTGACCTTTTCCTTTGGGTAGGCGCTTAAAAGAAGCGTGTCCATCGGAAAGAATCGGAATCTCGTGGCCTGCACGCACATATTGAAACTGGCGGGTGATCGCATTCAGTACACCGAATAAAATGGTTACGAACATTCCATTATCGTTCATATCCATAAGATGGTGGTTAACGCTGCGAAGTACCTTTTGGATAGACCGACCTGGATGAGCTTCGGCACGCAACAAGCTGCGGACCATGGCCATGAACAGGGCAGCCGGTATGCCCTTGCCAGAGACATCACCCACAGCAATACCAAGCAAATTTTCTCCCAGCGGGATAAAATCGAAAAAGTCGCCACCCACGGTTTTTGCAGGACGCATGGTCGCACTAAACTCGTACCCCTTCAGGCTGGGGATGGAGCTCGGCAGCATGCTTTTCTGGATTTCACTCGCCATCGATAGTTCATGTTCCAGCTTGGAGAATCGCTCACGGGCAATCGCGTCAGTCTCAATTTTTTTCGCCATGGAGACGTTCTTGAGGAACAGCCCTGTCTGGTTGCCGATGTTGGAGAGCAGATGAAGATCTTTTTCGGAGTAGGCGTTTACAGCCACCGATGAGTCGATGAGAATACAGCCGAGCAGCTCGTCCTGATGCAGGATAGGCACCGCCATGGAGGAGCGGATGCCCCGCATGATCATAGATTCCGCCTCTTTGAAACGGTTGTCCATTTGGGCATCGGATGACAATATACCTGCCTTTTCTTTTTGTACCTGGCTGACAAGAGTGGAGGAGATCACCAGTTTGTCTTCAGGTTTTTTCATTTTGAATGCGCGGGGCTTCAGTTCCCCTTTATTATCGGTAAGGAGAATGACACCCCGATCGCAATTCAGGAACATAAATGTGCTCGCAAGAATTTTCTGAAGCATCTGGTCCAGATCTAGATCAAGACTCACCTCGCGTTGCAGCTCGTATGTAACGCGCAGCTTCTCATAGTCCGCCCGAAGGTGCTTTTCGCCGGTAATCTCTTTCTCTGGAAGAAAACGATTCTCCAACGCGGTGATTTTGGAGTGAATGTGGCTTTGTAGTGCCCCTTCGCTCATGTCCACCACCTCCAGGGCTTTGGCCGCTGCCTCTTCACTCAGGAACATGCCTCTGGCGTTGCCGAAACTAATTTCGTCGCCATCGCGCAATACGACCTCTTCCAGTACCTTCTGTCGGTTTACATAACTGCCGTTCAAACTGCCGAGATCTTGAAAGATAAAGCCCTTGGCACTGTCAAAAGCGATCACCGCGTGTTCTTTGGAGACAATCTTGTCAAGAATCTGCACGTCGTTAAGCGGCGGTGGCAGTCTTCCAATTCGGTTGTGATCTTTGAGTGGTGTTTCTCTGCGACCGTCGCTGTCAAATATTATCAGTTTTGCCATGGTGATCTCTTTTCAATCGATGATGTGAATGGGTTAGCATTTCCAACAAGTTAAGTTTCTTCCTTGTCAGCTTGCTTGTGTTCATTACTAAAAAACTAGCCTGAAATGGAGGTGATAAGATGTCGCTTTCTCGG
>Ga0209475_10002441_pt1 | contig 18665 bp, 3 predicted proteins | sample tdDd471_FD_187128 | JGI IMG/M metagenome (GOLD analysis project Ga0209475, IMG submission 187128) | Marine sediment microbial communities from the Atlantic coast under amendment with organic carbon and nitrate - tdDd47.1 (SPAdes)... | ecosystem: Environmental > Aquatic > Marine > Coastal >... | reverse complement strand
TGAAAAATGTGAAGACAAAATAGAAAAAGATTATTACAAAGGATTTTGTATGAAAGACGAATACTGTTCTTTGTCGCCAAATGCCTGTGAAACTGCTTTTCGTTTAAGTACAGTTATTGAAAATCATGATGAGGTAATAATGCATGTCTTTTTTGACTATGCTCCAGAGCCATACCCGATAATTCTTGATTTAAAAGTTGAATACGATTCTGATGATCTGGTTCTGGTTGATTCGCGACGTTTAAAAAAGTTGGCGTTAATAAATAAAAAATTATATTCAAGCCATGTTAACGAAAATAAAATCAGGTTGGTGGTGTTGAACCCTGCTGACACAACTACAATAGAACCAAATCGATATGACCCAATAATTGAGCTTGTGTTCCAAAGAATAAGTGAACGTCAGACAACTGTTAAATTCAGTGAAGATAAATATGATCAGGAGCATGCAATGGCACCTGATCCAGAAAAAGCAAACGAAAAGTTGTCGTCAGAGCAAGGTTTGTGGGGAGATCCAAGTACTATAGACACGGCGGAAGATGGAATTGTACTCTATTATAGTTTTGAGAACAACAACACGGCTCTTGATTACAATAATTCAACAGATCCAGTTACTATTTATGAAAACTTAAATACTGAAAGTAAAAGTGGTGAAAATGAAACTGATGTAGCAAAAGATAAGGCCATGATTGCTACATTGCAAAGGGGATCTGAATGGCTTAGTGAGAAGGTTGATGGTGTTGGAGGAAGTGCAGCATATCTTGACGGAAACACCAATCATATTGAATTACCTATGGTTCTGAAACAAGATGAAAATGGGGGATTAACTTCTACAAATAACGATTATGCTGTTTCTATGTGGTATTACGTTGATGGTAATGAAAATGATCTTGATACTAAGACACAAGTACTTTTTAGTTCAATAGCGAATAGTGAAGGAACAGCCTATGGAATTCTAGTTAAAATTACCGGTAGTGAATATCAATTATATTGGTTTGAAGGCGATGTTGGAACTGGTCCTACATATGAGGGAAAAATTGGAGCTACAGGTGAAATCTTAAAATGGACACACTTGGGAATGCAAATTTCTAAAAACTCAGGTAATCTCAGTGAAGTTTCTTTTTCGATAGATGGTGAAATTATAAAAGAATCTGATAGTGATAATGCAAAAAATTTTGTGTCAGTGCAAAATGTAATTAGTGCGGGGTATCCCTTTGTTGATTCAAATGGTGTTCAATTGATAAAGGAAGGTGATGGTGAGTTTTCTGTCAGAGGAGCACAATACGTATATTACGCTGCTTCAAAGAATGGTCTATACAGAATTCATAGAATGGAGCCAAATGGGCAAGGCGATGTAGTTTTATTTGGTGATTCTCTTCATTCCTATAAAGATCCTGATTACAATCCAACAAAGGATAAAATAATATATACTTCAAACGCTAGTGGGAACTATGAGATCTGGATAGCTAATGGTGATGGCTCCAGCAAATACCGAATAACGAATGGATTTGGTAATACTTCAAGGAAAATGTTTTCCAGAAGACCGAAATGGTCTCCAACATCCGAGGCTATTGTTTTCGAAAGTAATGTTTACAATAGTGAATATGGAGACAATAGAGATAAGGGGTATCGGTTATTTTATATTAAGTATGATGCATCTTGTACAGATGCAAGTTATGTTCCTGATATACTTGACTATGACCAAATCGTTAAACAAAAGAATATTCCCGAACATTGTATTACTACATGGGGTGGCAATTCTACAAATGCACATTGGTTAAAAGGAGCTAATGTAGACGCTGATACTAATAATATCATAGATAAAGGTATACTTCTTTATACTAGTGCAGACTATAGATTTAGAAATACAGATATTAAGAAACTGACTATTTCTCCACATGTTAGAAATTCATCGACCATAAGTGTTGTTTCAAATAGTTTTGTAAATACAAATGATGTAGAGACAAAAAATAGTAGGCCATATGCAAATGATGTGTTTTGGTATATTGATGATTCTTGGGAATATGATGAAGAAAGTAGTGAATATAGTGCCAGTATTGAATTAGTGAATTATGTGTCAGGATTTGATACTGACAATGATGTTGTTTTCACAATGACAAAATTAAATAGCGATGACGAAACCGCAAATTATATACCGACTTCATATGGTGAAGTAATGATAGATAAAAATGGCAAGGCTGAATATAAAACAACTAGCAGCTTTGAAAATGCACATTTTTTCGAATATGAAGTTTGCAACATAGAAAATGAAAAACTCTGCGACACAGGTATGGTAAAGATATTCAGTGGTGATGTATCTGTATTGAGCGAAAGATGTTCTGCTAAAAGTTGGAACCTTGAGGCTAAAAAATACAAGTTTACTGTAAAAAATATGCCTGAGTGCTATAAAAGTTCAGCCCTTACAGAAGATGGTGTTTTTACCTATGAATACGATCCAGATGGTATTTATGGTTCTGATGATAAGGGATGCAATACTTTGTATAAAACAGTAATTACTTTTGATGTTGAAGCAAATAATTTTGGTGAAACAATATCCTATGAATATCCATTCAAGGCAAGAGGGGAATATAGTCTTGAAATTGATTTGAAGAGAATGCTTCCAGGAACCAAAGATGTAATAAAGTATAGTTTGATGAAAGATGGATTAGATGTAGCAGGGAGCACTGTAGAAGAAACAGGAGTTGTTGTAAGTACTCTTGAATTGGAATATGGAACAATTATATCAGAAGACAATGGGACCTATACATATACTTTAACAGATGCCACTGATGGGTATAAAGATGGGATGGAAGGCTTTACTTATAAAGTTTGCTTGAACGAAGAGAAAAGTAAATGTCTAATTAGTGAATTAATTCTTTTTGATGGTACTACAACTAGTATTAGTGATGCCATAACAACTAAATCGAGTGATTTAAATTTACGATTTAATGTAAATACATATAAATTACAAAATGAAAATAATAGTGTAAAGCTTAGTAAAGAAGGATCAATTGTTTTTTCTCCAGAATGTATGGAAGATACAAATGAATATACAGATGTAATAAAATATAAAAGTTGCCATATTATAGAAGATGATGATGGTGAAGAGGAAATATGTAATGATTATGAGCTAGAAGTGAATTCAAAATGTGGTATAACAAAAGGATATTTAGGTTATAAAGACAGAAATAGAGAAGAAAATATAAATTATGATGAAGATGGTGATGAAGAAGATAGTGATGTAGCAGATGAGGATGATAATAGATATTATTACAAAATATTAAATAAGGATAAAGATAAACTACTTGGTCAGATTCAATTTGATGATGATATAGAAGAAATTCAAATTGATAGTGATACAAAAGCAATTAAGATAGCTTATCCGGCAACATTCACATTTACAAAACCTTGTAGCAATTCATTTGGATTCGAAGAATGTACAATTCCTGATTCTGACTCTGCTGAAGCTTGCTCAGATAAAACAGTTGAAATTATATATTCTGACTTTTCTGTTGATGTTGAAACATGTGGAGAGGCAACTGTTTACTGGAAATCTATTTTTAATGAATATAATGGATCAAATGATTCGTTGGAAATTATAAGTGATACTGACCAAGCGACAGTTTTAGGTGATTTTAAGGAAACAACTACAACAAAAGGTGCTGGTTTTTGGTATAAAAACAATTGTGAAACATCAAGTGAAAATGGCTTTACTGTAGAATATTGTCCAGGCAAACTTACACAGCTTTGTCATGAAGTGAGAATACAATTAAACGTACAGGATGTGGATTGGAATGAAAATGTTGAGTGGGAAGATGAAAGTGGTGACTCAACAATTATACTTGAAAACCATGCTGTATTAGGAAGTTGCTACGGTACAGAAGTAACTGCTGAAGGAGTACCGACTGAAGAAATTATAAAGCTGCTAAGGAAATATAGCTGTGTGAAGTATGAAGAGATACCTTATGGAACTGCAAGTGCTATTTCGTTTAATGATATTGTTGTCGATCCTGATAATGTTGATAATGGTGCTAATGGAGATAATGATGATTTTGCAGAGGAGCAATATGGAGATTTGTATAAGATAAAGGTAAAGTATTCGTACATACAAAGTTATGAGTCAGATTCTGAGCTTATAGCTAGTACTGAAGCTAAAGAAATATATTTAAGAATTGATGATAGCATGACTTTTGTTGAAGTGGAGTCAGAGTGTGCAACTACAGGGTGTATTCCTGAAAAAACATCTAAATGGTTAACAGAAGATGAAAAAATCTGCACTACTTGTGGTGTTGATGAAACTTATATTGATTTAAAACCTGTGTATACAGCGAATGGTAATTATGTAAAAGCTGTAATTCCTCACAATAGAAAAGATGAAGATGTAGTTGTTGTTTTTAAAAGTTCAAAGAGTATTTCAGAGATGGAGGACACACCAACCTTCTGGAGTAGGATATACAAAGAAGAGTTGTTCTATAGCAATTTAGAAGACTATACGACTGATCCATTAACAGACCAGAAGGTGGTTGTAGAGTCAATGGAATTAGTGGAATCAGCTGCTTTTGATCCTGAATGTTCAGCGCAAAATACAGAAATAATTTTGACTGGAATATCGCAGGCAAGACCATCAATAGTTCGAATTGATTATTCAGAAATGTATGAAAATGTAAATACGAAGGCTTTAGCTGGTGCTGATGAAGAATTTAAAATACAATTTACACCAGCAAGTGTTGAAGGAATTGTATGGAAGAATGCTGATAGGTTTTTGCCATCAAAATGGATAGGTGGTTATAAAAACCCAACTACAAAAGCATTTCAGTACGGGTTCCGTGGAGGAATTGACGAGATAAAGGTTTACAACTATTTAAGGGAACATGAAGGTTTTAAATCTGATTCAGAGAGAGGAGATGACCTTTTAAATAGAGATGGCAATGGTAGCGGGTTTGATTCACTTGTTAATGTAGAATGCAAAGACAGCAGCGATTGTCCTGATTATCATATCTGTGATGTAAATGTAACTCCAACAGATCCAAATAAAAATGGAATATGCCGTGTAATGACATGTACTCCTGGAACTGATGAAAACTGTGAGATAAATGGCACAGTTGTAGGGATATGTACTTTAAGCCCTGAAAGCTTTACGGATATGGGAGAATTTAGTTACGGAGTTTGCACCGCAGAATGTAATTCTGCAAAAGAATGCTATGAGAAAGAGTGTCTTAACGGTCCTTGTATGTACTGTAATAATGATACTAAATATAATCCTGAAATAACATTCTCCTGTATTGAGTGCAGAAAAGAAGATATAGATACCAAAATTGTTCAAATGACGAAAACAGTAGGGTGTCCTGATCAAAACAGTTTTGAATGTGTTGAAGGAAGTTGCTTAACAGAATGTTACAGTTTTGAAAATGAAATAAGTAGATATTTGTGCGATCCCGGAATTGAATATTGTTCGCAAGGTCGATGTAAAGCCATTGAATGGGACTGGACTGACTTTGCACCAGGCACATTTGGTGGGCTAGGAGATATGCAACTAAGGGGTCAGATTTATACCACAGTTCTAGATCAGATACATTCTGTAGAAATATATGCGTATGGAATGGAGGACTATTTACATCCACCAGAGCTAATAGTTGAAGGTAAATATAGTGAAGTATTTGGTGATGATTGGTTCAATATAGGCAAAGTTCTTGTATACAATAAAAATATTCATGATGCTGAAGAAGGTGGTAATCCTTATGTGTTATATACCAAATATCCTATAACCGATTTGCGCTTGCGAATGGTTGTCCCTTATAAACATAATGTTAATAAATCTGCTACAGGTTATGGTGGGTGTTCTACTGATATAAACGCAAGGCCTCAGGGTAGCAGACATATGATGAAATATGATGTTGGAATTTCATATAGAGAAGCACAAAAAGCCTGCAACAATATTGCGAATAATAATATATCCAGTAATGAAACAACTGGTGACTGTGGTGGTTATCAGCAAGACAGAAATGAAACACATATGTATGGTGGTATTCCTGTTGTAATGGTTCAGGATGTAAAAGTTGACGGTACAAGTTTCTTTACCCCCGCATCTGATGATCCAAATATAGATGCTTGGTATTGTGAGGAAGAACCCTCAACAAGAGATAAAGTTAAGTGGCCTCAAGAAGCTATTGGTGATGATGATGTTCATTCTGTAGGTTTAGTAGATGATGATATAAGTTCAATGACATTGCTAAATTGTAACTTCTATCATGATAGTGGCAATAATGCTTCAATTGAGATTAATAATATAATAACTCCACTGTATAAAAAGGTAAATAACATACATGATACACCCGATGGCTGTACTGTGGTCCAATCAGGTGCAAGCCAATCTAATTCTATACCAAAGCAGTGTTATGAATACATTGGTGGGTTAGTCTCAATTGATCCTCTTAATGCTGAGGCAGATGCTATAGAAACTCTTGAGTTTACAGGCGATAAGGCATTTGGCTATCCCAACGACATATGGCCCATTTATGATGAGAATGACAAGTAACTATATAATACTAAAACTATTAGAGAAACATTTATTGAAAAGGAGTGACCGATGAAAAATGTATCGGTAAATGTTGGATTGGTAAAGAGTAAAACATTTGTAGTTTGTGCAACAGTATTGTCGTTAGTAGCTTTGTTTAATACAGCAATTGCAGATGTTAATTATTGTAATGATGGTGAAAGTTATACATGTAACTATGTGTTGGATGAACTGGAAATACAAAAAGTACCAGCCACATTTAATTTCCAGTCTAGAATTTCGCAAGCCAAAATACCTGTTGGAGATGCAACTTTACCACAAGTTTCTGTATTGATATTGAGAGGAAGTGAACCTGTTTGTGAAGAATATTTTTATAATGTGAAAGTTAGAGATAGTGTTCTTAATCTTGAAATTGGGCGTGGTATGAATTGCAGGGAAGGAAATCTGGAAGACGAGATTGCTATTAATCCTGCTTTAAAATTCAGAGTTTGTCTTGGTGACAATGATAATTGTTTAAGAGTTGTAGAAATGGGAAGTGTGCCATATTCTATGAAATCAACATACTCTGTATTGTCAGAAAAATCTCGTAAATCTGATGAAGCTGCTATGGCACATTATGCACATAGAGTAACTGCAGATAAAAACTTGTTTGTAAGTTCCGATGCAGTCCCGACTAATGGATATTTTGATTTTTACACACCAACGAGTGATAGCAACGAAAATTTGTATTATGTTGATGAGAATTGTGATCCATACTTGTCAAGCTGTTATGGGAATTATTACTCCTATCAGAACAGTGGTTTTATACAATGGGCACCGATAACTGAAGAGTACAAAAATACAGATCCTTTAGTGGATGAATTTGGAGAGACTGTTGCTGGAGAAACATATATTGGAACTCTTAATGTCTGTTCTCTTGATCCTGATAAAAAAGTAGCTGACGATGATGGTGCAAAAGGTCAGAAGCATTTAGAAGAATTTATTGTTAATAGTTATACAACAAGGATTCGTGGAGATGTTAATTATAGTTACGATAATGAAAATGAGGAAATGAGCTATGTAAGAAATTCAGGTGGTAACCTTGTTGTTGAAGGTAATATGGATATCGGTGGTGGTCACTTCAATATTTCAAAAAACCACCCTTTATATATAAGTGAAGCAATTTGTATTCCTGAAACTTTACAAGGAGATACTTCTGAGCTTGGACCTGAATTTGATGGTAAGCAAAATTGTGGAACTCAAGTAGACGAAGAAACTATTACAAATACAGAAATGATAATCTATTCAGATGTTGAATTTAGAGGTGAAGTTAAATTAAATACACCAATTTCAGCAACATCAAGTGTTGATACTGATAATATCAGAGATCTCTATGTATTTGGTCAAGAGAATGGTTCGCATGAGGGGCCTGGAGATATAGCTATTGGTACCATTACTGGTGGATGTTCCGGAACAACAGTATCTGGTAATATAGCGAAGGAAACTATTACCAATTGTAATATTGTTCCCGAAACTATAGAGGGTTCCTCTATTCATCACAGTACAATTACTGGTGGTGCTGAAGGTTTTGATAATACTGCTCCTTTGCATTCGCTAGGAAATATTGCGGTAGAAACCATAACCGGAGCAGGAAATGATGGTTTGCTTGAACCACCATTTGATACTTTGGGGCTAATTAATAGGGGTAACATAGCGCCTGATACTATTACTGGGTATAATGTTAAAAACAAATCTATCTATGGCGAATATCAGTGTGATGATGATGGAACAGATTGCGAAAATGGTATGGGCGACAGTGATTTAGGTTATTATACCATTGGTGCTTTAAATATTCAACCTGATGCCATAAACTCATTTCATATTCAACAAGAGAGTATATATGGAGCTCACAAAGATGGTTGTGAAAATGAAGACAATAGTGATATAGCAGAAGGTACTATTGGTGGTTATAATATTAAAAATGGGTCAATAACTGGTGCCGATATGAATGTAAAACCATTTATGCTTGTTGTTGATTCAGATAGTAAAGATGATACTTCAATATGTTCTAATAACCCAGATCCAAATACTGATAACTTATGTGTGACAGAAACGCCTCAAGATATAACGTTTAGTTTTTGCTCGCTCATTTCACAAGAGGTCAAAGCTACAGGTGCTACTTGTAGTATTGGTTTTATGCAAAATTCGATATATAATAATAGTAACGAATGGTTGGATAATATGGATTATACTACAGACCCAAACGAAGATACATTAAATATAGTTAACAGCAAATCAAAGTGGCGCGCAACTGCAAAAGACGCAAAATGCGTTTTTCTTTGTTTCTAAAAGGTTAATATAATGAAAAAATATATGTTAATAATATGCGTCTTGCTACTGAGTTTGTTGGGCTCGTGTACATTGGAAAATCCTAATAGTATTCAGCAGGAAGAAAAAAATACAATAGAGGTAGATGAAAACATTTCACTTTATGCTGAAGATATTAATGAGGATAAACAAACTATATCTGTATTGGTAAAGTATAATCCAAGTTTGTCTCAAAGTACTCCTCGCATTATGGAACTATTCTTACGCACCTCCAACAATATGCAACTAATGTCAGGAACTGCTGGAGAAGCTGTAGAAAAATCAGGTAAAGAATTTATAGTTCAGGAAAAAGAAAGTGGAATTATTCGAACAGTTGTGTATGCAGCAAGTAATACAAATACGATTGAAGAAGGTGTTATTGGAACATATGTTTTTAGCTACACACCTGATGCAAAAAGATTGGTGGCAGAAATTTTAACAGATAAACCAATATTTGCACCTGAAGCTGCAAACGAAGGTTTATTGATATGCGAACCATTAGTGTTGAATATAAATTAGAAAACGTTTGAATTCTGAAAAATAAAGATCAGTTTCAAATGAAAGGGAACTTATGATGTCGAGACATCTATATCCAGTGGTGTTGTGTTTTGTTGTTTCTTCTATATTTATTTGTCTATTTGTATCAGCGAATTTACAAGCAGAAGATGGTGATATCGATGATAACAATAATGCTTACCATGAAAATCAGTGCGTAGCAGGCGGTATGGGAAAAAATTGCATAGTTTCAGAAGATTGTGCAAACAATTCCATGGCGACAATTTGCATAGAGACAGAAGAAAATACTACTTGTCAAATTCCTTGTGGAGGCCATAAAGATTGTTCAATTGGTGAAACATGTGTGAAAGGCACTGTGCCTGGTGAGAATTCTCATGGTTATTGCAGACCTTCTGCCTTTAGAATGGATTTGAATTTACTGGATAGTTGTATAACTCATTTTATTGATGGTTTACACCCGGATGTAAGCAGCACAGGAAGTTATTGTTCAATAGAGAGAAATCTTACAAGAATGCTGGATCAGAACAGCGATAATGTTTTTGATATATTTGATGTGGATAAGTGCATAAGAACTTTTATTGATGAAGAAGAAGATTGCATTTCTGAAGACGAGTGTTCTCCTGATAAAGTGTATTGCGAAGATAATCTTGATTGTGGTGAAGGTTTATATTGCAAATTTAATGGTATGTCAGATATTGACGGTAACGGATATATACCGCGAGATTGCATAGAGCGGTACAATGATGAAATCGCAAGTATTGATGTTGATGGTGATACAGAAGTTGAAGTTGATTATAAAGAGATTTTAGGTACTTGCTATAAATATTTAACTTATCTGGAAGATGATCAGAAAAGTGGATATTGCGAAAGAGAATGCGGTTTTATTGCTAATAGAGAGATAAATTCTATAGATAAACTGGATAGAGAATGTAGCGGGGCTTTAAAAGCATGTAATAGACTAGAAGGTAAATGTGTTAAGGTTAATATAGATGGAACAACTTGTCAGGTCGATAGAGAATGCCCAAATGGGTCTTATTGTTACCTGGGAACATGTGCAGAAAATTGTTACAGAGGAGTGGATTGTCCTGATAGTAACTGGTATTGCGAAAATAACAAATGCAAACCTAAGCCAAGAATTGGTATGGACGAAGGGGCTTTCGAACCGAAAAATTACAGTTTATCTTTGGCATATAAAGACATATATCTTAATGAGATAGATAGTGAAGTTGAAATTCCATTGGTAATAATGAATAGACAAACACGAAAACAGGAGTTTTCGAATTCTGCTCTAGTATTTGGGTATAGAATTACGTTGACGAATTATGCAAATCATGCAGAGAAATGTTTTGAAGAAGATTCTGATAGTGATTCTGATTGTGTGTTTTTACCTGAAGAGGAGTTTATAACTGCATTAAATCCGTTTGGTACTATTTATGGTGTAGGAAAATCTTCTATAGATCTAAGAATAGATCCGATTTTAGCAAAAGCACTTGCTCCGGGAAAATATTCTGCAAAGCTAAGAGTAGTTTTCAGTAATGGTACAGATGCAAGCGCAGTAATAAATTATACAAAAATGCCTTTAAGCGGAGGCTATAGTGGAAAAATAAATCTTTATGTAGATTTTGATGATTCTGATTCGATATATGGAACCAGTAGCGTTGATCTAGAGCTATTGATGGAAGAGAATGATGCAAATAACGAGCCACTATATGATGAGAATGGTTATGCTGATGATGAAAAATTGCTAGAGTGGGAAGAACTTGAGACCTTAAATAAAATAGTGGATGATGATGGTCTTGGCAACCTTATTGAAGATAACAATAAAGGAATGCCTGTCTATGGGTTCATAAATGGTAATACAAGTCTCATTTTTAACAATTCTGATGCTATTACAAGGGGAGAAAATAAAATACCGGTAAAGGGTATTTATTCACCAGAATCAGGCAAGCTAAGGTTGATTGCAGTTCTTGATTTGGAACAAGAATTTTGTAGAAATGAAGACGGTGAATGTAACAATACTGATGCCTGTAAAGACTTTCTATTAAAAGAAGAATATGACACAGATGAAGATAACATAACAACAATTTGCAATATGTTTAACAGGCGTGTAAGGCGGGTTGTGCAATTCTATGGGCCATTTGATTCTTTAACCAGAAGATATCATGGAATATATAGAGAAACCATAACTGGTATGGTGCCGAAACAAGTAACTATAGATGGTGATTTTAGTATGGTTCAAGTTTCTACAAAATTACCAACTGTTGCTGATGAAATTAAAAAAAATCCACTTGTTGATGACTATTCAAATCTTACCTATAATGTAGAGGATGTTAAAGACAATCTGGAAGACTATTTGCTTGATAGTTGTCCTGCATATTTTAGTGAACAGGAAGAAGAGGATGTGGACCCATGTTCAAAAGAATTAGTGGGAAATGATTCATTTGGAGATCCTAAATTAAAATCTTCTGATAGCTATTTGAACTATTTAGAATGTTTGAAAGAAAAAGAATGGGTGATGAAGACCGTTGTTGAGGATGATGTAGAAGTACAAAAATTGACAAATACATATCCAAGACTGTTTAGGCAATTGGTCACTTTTGAAAGTGAAATTGCAGGTGCATTGGAGTCTATAGATGGGTCAAATACGTCGGCTGAATTAACAATGAATGAGTTCTTAAGTGGGCAGATTACATACTGTACCGATAATACTTGTGATGATACTTGTATAGACCAAAACAAAGTGAAATGTGGTTTGGCATTGTATCAGTATGCTCTTTTGTCTGAATGGGTAAATAGAGATGAATTGGCGCTAACCTTGGGTGCTGATCCCGGTTGGCTAGAGGAATGCGATCCTGATGACACAGATTGTGACAATGGTGGAGGAAATGATTATATAAGTGGTTATAGCGTTTTCCCGTTGTTTGTTGAAAAAGATTACGATAGAGCACCTTTAGGAGGAGATCCTAAAATAGAAGCGCAACCGGCAAGATTTACGTATCAGGAATATGCAAGATTTTATAAAGAAAATACGCAGGCATTAAAATTTGAAGCAGGGAACGCATTAAGCGACGCGATGATGCAGTTGTATAAAAAAGCAAGTGGAGATGAAATAGATTCCTATGCTGCCTTTAATTATAAAGAAGATGCCTTAATGCTGTCTTATAGGGCATATACAGAGCTCTTAAAGAATGCGGTTTCTCCTGAATCGACAATGGTATTATTTGACTGGCAAATGCTTTTTTATAAAAATATAGGAAATCCAATAATAAGCCAATTAGAAAGTATTATGCAGGATCGTATGGATACGCTTGCTGGATTGGTTGATTTAAAGAGAAGAAAATTCATGAATAATGATTCAAAAGATTTTATTTTCATAAATCATGTTCTTCAACAAGAATATTTGTTGAGTCGTTATATAGTGGAGCTTCAGAAGCATTGGCAGAAAGAAAGATTTAAATATTCAGGTTCTGGTAGTGATTTAATGAAGTATGGGCAGCAGCTTGTGAATAGAATAAATGAAAACAGAAATCCTCTGGGAATATTTCCAGATGAAATTTATTTTGAAAATTCTAACTTAAATTTGTCAAATTGGGAAAATTATCAAAATACTTTAAATGAAAAATTACCTGTAATTGAACAAGATATAGAAACTGCAATTACCCAGACAAAAGCATTATGGCAGGATCAAGACAATTTAATAAACAACCTTCAAGCGCAAAGGCATGTTTTTGAAGAAAAAATTGCCAGTATATGTGGCTCTCCTGATGAAATATCGAGTGTTCCCGAAGAATGTATGCTGGATAGTGATGAGCTACAGGTTGAGCAGGAATGTCTTGATACTGTAGATGAAAACTGTATTTTTGAATTTGTTTGTGAGGAAAATGATGAAGAATGTAATGAATTAGCAAGTAAGTTCAAAAGTGAGACAGAAGGATTTGAGTGCAGAATAGATGATTTTAAGCCAACTATTGAAGATATAGACGAATCTGAAGAAAAATATGATCGTATTTGCAACAGAGGCATCATAGGAACTTTAATGCAGGAGAAAGTTTTGTTAGAACTTTCACAGAAGCAGGTTTATACAAAGTTGAATTCATACTTAAATCAACTTAAAAACCATATACAAATTTTACAAAATACGTATGCAAATGATGAAAAACTACTTACAACACTTGGTGTACTGCATGCAGCAATAACTTATGCTGATGTCGCTTTACTCGCTATAGGATACACGGAAAGAGTTGGGGCTATTGCTGCAGCCAATGCAAATTGTGGACCAACGTCCTGTCCTCAAGCAACTGGGGGGGCTAGCACGTATGCGACGCTGGCAGCGAATCTGGCTTTAATAGAAGCAGGTATAAAGGAAGGAAAGATACAAGCGGAATTCGGAATAACGATGGCTGAACTGCAATATCGTATGGACAGTAATGTAATGAGTCAGAAAATGACAATTGAGGATTTATCTACTCATGTTACAAACTACATTGCAGAATATAATATGCTAACCCAGCAAATTTTCAATACAAAAGTTAGAATACGAGATCAACTGTTTATGGCTGAGTTAGCTGTGAAGCATAAAAACGAAAACTTAACTACAGTTATTGATCATTTGTTAAATAAACAGACTGGTAATGCATTAACAAGAAATGAGTATGTACAAAAAGTTGATAGTGAATTTTATGAATTACTAATACTAACCTATAAAATGGCTCGTGCTTTTGTACATAGCTACAATCTAAAGAATATTGAGGAGGAAATTAATTCAAGAGTGTTCAGGATAATGACTCCAACCGATATTTATGATTTTATTACATTTCTTAAAGATATGGAGCGTGACTATTGCGGTAGCATGCAGTTTGCTGATTGTGATTATGTAAACAATGACAATTATTTCAAGTATTCTATGAGGAACCAGTTGTTTCCAGAATTAAATGATATAGTGGATACGAAAACAGGAAAAGTACTTACAAAAGGTCAGCAGTTTCACAATATTATAACCTCTACTGAATATATTAAGAAACGTGTTAGGGGGTTTGAGCTTATTGATCAGATAGAGATACCTTTTGCCATATGGTTAAACGATAGAGGTGAATTAGCATATCAAAGATGGATGTTACCAATAACAGAATGTAATCACATTATAATTGGCGATTCACAAGAAGGTACTTTTGCAGTAAATGTAATTGGAACAAATCTTGAAACAATACAATATGAATTATGGAGAGGTAATACTGACTATATAAGATCATGTAATGTTGAAAGTGTAATAGAAGAAGTCGGTATGGACCCAGTTGCACAGTATCCAATAAATTCATTTATAGTTGGTTATGCTCCACATAACTCTCTCACAAATAGTGAAGAAGTTCCTACTTTCTTAAGTACGTCAGGAAGTCAGTTCTCCTGCCTTAACAGGGTAGAAAACGATATGGGTTATATTAATGACAGTAGTTGCTATAACTATTTTGCAAGAGATCGTAGCTTGGCTGCACCGGATTATGTCTTAACCATTCCACTAGGAAACAGCAGTGGAAGTGGAGTCGGTTATGGCAATGAATGGATAGTTAATGAAGACAGAGAAAGTCAACCTATCATTGAAGATATAATTTTATATTTTAAATACAGAAAACTTCCATCAAACGAGTAGGAATAAATGTTTAAATGTTTTGCAGGCTAATTAAAATACTAGCCTTGCTACTGTTGTGCCTGAGCTTGTTGGGTGAGCAGTATTTATTGGCAGATGTACCAGAGGGACTCTCTCCACAAACATTGAAAGCACCTAATGGACCAACTGCGCTTAAAGGTCTTGGTGAGTCTTTCTCTCCAGATATTGCAACAGGTTCTGGAGGATACTCTATACCTATATCTACACCACCAGGTTTTTTACAACCTGCCGTTGTGCTTCAATACTCTCCCGGTAATGGTAAAACAGATATCGGTCTTGGCTTTAAGCTAAGTACCTCTTTTATATTTAGAACAACTGACAAGGGGTTACCTGAATTTACAAATGATGATCGATTTGCAGTTAGTGGTAGTTCGCTAAATGATGAACTAGTTCTTGTTGATGCTAAAAAACGTTGGTATCGATTGAAGAATGAAGGTACTTTTGCTCTATTTATTCATAATGCTGATGATAATTCATGGAAGGTTCGTTTGCCAAACGGACAAACCTTGTACTTTGGCAGTTCTAGTAATAGCCGACAAAGTAATAGCTATGGCACATATCGATGGTATTTACACAAACATGAAGACAGATTTACTCATTCTACTGAGTATGAATACACAGAAGATAAAAACCATTTTTACTTAAGTGAGATTGTATACCAACTTCATGCTTTAGAAGAATATCAAAATAGAATCATTTTCAATTATGAATCAAGACCTGATGTTTTTAACGATTATACATACGGGGAAGCAGAAACCTGTCGTCATAGACTTGAGAGAATTGATGTGCTTCATGGTTCAAGGCGTTTAAGACACTATGAGCTTGGATACATAGAAGAAGAACTCTTCAGTTTACTTCATACTGTCACAATGTCAGGTGAAAACAATTTAAAAATGCCCACGTTGACGTTAGAGTATGTTGAACATTCTAACGCAGGTTACTTTGTCGAAATGAACAGTGTAAATCATCTTGAAATTCTGGTCAATGGAACCGGAACTCTTGAGGATGTTAATGCTGATGGTTTGCCTGATATTTTGATAGGTCATAGCCTTGATTACAAGTACTATGAAAACATAGATGGGCAAAGTTGGAGTGACTCAGCTTATAATCTGAGTAGGTCTCCTGATAGAAATCTAACAGATGAAGGGGTTTTACTATTAGATGCCAATGGTGATGGTTTTAGGGATGTACTGTATCCGCATGATGGAAAATTCAGATACTATCCCGGAGGTAATATCAGAAATGGGAGGTTCATTGGGTTTGATGAATCTGTAGAACTATATACGTCTGTGGATTTGCATATAAATTGGAAGTCTCCGAATGTTAAAGTTGGCGATTTGAACCGTGATGGTCGTATTGATCTTTTCCATCAGAAAACCAACTCTGTAGCTGCTGTAATTAATCACAAAGATAATATACTAGAGGAGATTCAGGTCCAGCAGTTGCCAATGGATGTCATTTTAAGTGATCCTCGGTTTTCATATCAGGATTTCAATGGTGATGGACTTCAGGATTTTGTTTATAAATATATAACATGGGATGATAGTAAGGTACGTGTTTGGTTCGGTAAAGGTTGGGGAGAATTTACTGAGTTTGAGGAAATGTACAATGTCCCAAACGGTAACGATGCAGATTTTTATTTGCAAGATGTCAACCGTGATGGTCAGGCAGATCTTGTTCGTATTTCAAGCTCGCAGGTTAGTTATTATCTTAATAACGGAACCAATGCTTTTACAAATAGCAAAGGCGATTTCCCGTCTGCGCCTCCTATCTATGAAACGCAGAAGATTCTGTTTGCCGATATGAACGGTAACGGCTCGAACGACGCGGTCTGGATTACCAAAGATAATAAGATAAAATATCTGGATTTCACCGTTTCACCTGAATTTGGTTTATTATCTCGTGTTGACAACGGCATGGGTAGTGTTACAGAGATTAAATACCGTCCTTCTACTGAGTACATGATTGAAGCTAAAAAGCGTGGTGAGCCTTGGAAAACCACCATGCCGCATCCTATTCCGGTTGTTTCTGAATATTCTGTTTCTGATTCGTTCGATAAGATTGGCTTCGATGAAAACATTATCGTTGTTCAGTATGATTACCGTGATGGTTATTACGAAGGTAAAGAGAGCGAGTTTCGTGGGTTTGGCGAGGCAACTAGTCGCAAGCTCGGTGACGAATGGCGACCGGATGAGATTGTTCGCAGTTACTTCCATGTTGGTAAGAACTTCGAAACGGGCGTTGATGAAGAGATCCTCAAAGGTAAGATTTACCTGAAGTTGAATGAGGACGAGGACGGCAATATCTATAATAGTGTAGAGACCGAATACAAATACGGTTTCATGTGCCAGAATCAGCTAGATGCCTCATATCCCGATATCTTGCCGAATTGCTCGATGTACGGCGATCCTAATGATTATGAGGGGCTTGTTGAGCACAAAGACGAGCTTGTTTCATTTGCAAAAAGCAAAGGTGTGCTTACTGGTGTCTGGGAGGGTACCGATAATCCAAAGTGGACGTTTACCGAGCCTACCTATGACGCTTGGGGAAACGTTGTTGCCAGCGAGCAATTTGGTGAAGTTCGCATGCAGCCTCGCCAGCCGGGTGATTACTTCGACATCGGCATGATGAACACTGAAGTTGGTAATAATGAAGTTTTCACAGAGGCTGATTTTATCTACAATGTTAACGAATGGCTTCTTGCGTTGCCTTATGCAAGTCGTACCTATGCTGATGGAGAGCTTCAGGCGCAAGCTCGCAAGTATTACGATGATTTATCTGCGGGAAATGTTATAAACGGGCTTGTTACTAGTGAATCTGTCTGGCTTAAAAGTGAACACGAAGAAACAGAACGCTGGATAACTACCACTCATAATAAATATGACAAGCATGGAAATATTTCAGAAGTTCGTGATGCTAAAAATAATCTGCGGCGTTTCGAGTATGATATTCAGACCAATAATTTCCTTGTGGATGAGTTTGTCCAAGTCGAAATAGGTGAGTTGCAATATTCTGCAGAGGTGGACAGAGGTCTTGGTGCAATTACCAGCGTTACCGACTACAACGGTCATACATCCAGTTTTGGCTACGATGGCCTTGGGCGTTTGACTACTATTGTTGGCCCGCTGGATTCTTTTGCCAAACCACTGATGCGTTTTTCCTATGAATATGGCGATCCGTTTTCTACTACTATAACGGAAGCGTTGATTGACCGAGCTACTGGCGCAACTGCTAAAAGTTGGTCGTTTACCGATGGTCTTGGCAAAACTCGTTTGAGTATTCAGCAGGCGGAAGATCCGCATCGCCTTGTGGCATCTGGATGGAAAGATTATACATCATTGGGGCAAGATGCCCGTGTTTATCGTGGTTACACTGTTACTTCACCAACATTGCAGCAGCCTCCAAGTGGTACGCCATCTACTAGAACCTACTACGATCTTATGGGGAGACCGATAAAAGTCTACCCGCCGAAGGTTGAGGATGGTGCCAGCAAGGCGAGCGGTGCGTTTATCGAGCAACGCTATTATCCGTTTGAAACGCATGTTTTTAATGAAAAAGATGTTGCTGAAGGTAATTATAAGTATCCTGAGATTTCACGCACAGATGGTCTTGGGCGTGTGGTAGAGGTTA
>Ga0209475_10002436_pt1 | contig 18705 bp, 15 predicted proteins | sample tdDd471_FD_187128 | JGI IMG/M metagenome (GOLD analysis project Ga0209475, IMG submission 187128) | Marine sediment microbial communities from the Atlantic coast under amendment with organic carbon and nitrate - tdDd47.1 (SPAdes)... | ecosystem: Environmental > Aquatic > Marine > Coastal >... | reverse complement strand
CAGGATAAATCCCTGACAGTCTCCATGACCGGCATGCCGGGAACGGTCTTCTCCCAGACCACCGCCCAAACCGCACGAGACGCCTACCGCTTCGGCGCAGGCGTCCGCCTCCTCCACGACAAAGGCATGAGCCTCGCCCTCAACTATCAGGGCGACGTCGAAGAACACGCCTCCAGCCATAGCCTCATGTGCGAAGCACAGTTCGTGTTTTAGGGGATGAGATCGAAGATATGAAGCTGTGCATTTAAAATGTGTACAGTGACAATGCCATGCAAATGCAGAAAGCCTCACAATGACATAAGTCTTTGTGAGGCTGGAATATTTGTGGAGACAGAAATCGGGAATGAACTGATGGCCTACTGATTACGAAGAAAATGTCTGGATTGTAGCCATTGAACTGATTGAACGCATTTTGTTGATTCTTTGTATGTTCGGACCATGATTGAGTATCTTGGTATACATTCTTCCCAAGAAGTGAATTCACCTCTGTCGAGAATGAAAGCTTAACGATTTAATCCTGGGGCTTGGGCAAATTGACATAGATGGTTGTCATCCCCGGTTCAGAGCTGTCTAGTTCAATGTCCCCGTCTTGGGCTTTGACCATTTTCATGGCTGAATACGTTCCCAGCCCTGTTCCGAATTTTTTCCCTGAGGAGATCATTTTGTTGAAAAAAGTGTCTCGTATGCTTTCTGGAACTTCTCCATAGTTGCGAATGGTGACTGAACAATAATCATTTTTGCTGAGGATAATTGAAACGGGCTTTCCTGGAGGAGAGGCTTCGTACGCATTGGTAAGCAAGTTCATGAAGGCGCTATATAGAAGGAACTCGTCACCATATACTAGAAATATATTATTTTCTTGATCCTTAGCGTCCATGCAGTCAATAGAAACATTTTGTTTGAAGGCCGATAGGGTTTCACCAATGCGGTCCACCACGGTGGAGATTACGTCGTGGAGGTTCACTGTGGTAAACGCTTTTTTGTAAGTCCCTTCCTCTATCCGATAGAGTGTCAGGCTTGAATCGATAGTTTGAAGCATTTGTTTCCCACTGTCCCGGATAAGACTCACAATAATTTTTTGATTTTCAGTTAAGTTGGAATCAGCAAGAATTGATTCAGGCAGTGATACGGAAGCTATCAGAGCGCTTCTCAGATCGTGCTGGACGATCTTATCGACTAAGTCTTTAACCTCAATTTCTTTGTACAATTGATCAACTTCATCTTGAAGTGAAGAGATGGCTCTTGTGGAGTCATTCAAAGCCATCTTAGTCGTTGATAACTCTTTCTTTGCGATACGTTGTTTTTTGTCATAAGAGCTAAGGCGCTCTAATGTATCTATTCGGTTTTCCTCCTGTGTTTCCATCATTCGTTTCTTTTTTTGTCTGTCCGACTGCAGTTTTGAAATCACGACATCTCGTTTCAAAACTTTTTTTTGAAGTTTGGATGTCTCGCTGTCGTTTGATGAAGTGGATGGAGTGTTTTTATCTTTTTGTTTGCCGATAGCAGCAATTATTCCAATAATAATACCGAGAAGCAAAGTTATCAGAAGTATAAATGCGCGGGATAATGATATCGTCCAAAACAAGAATGCGACCTGAACCTGCTCTGTGTTTTGAAGGATGAACAGCAGGAAGAGCAAAATGAGTGATAGGGTGACAGTCAGGTGTGCCTTTTGCTTGAATTTTGTGAGCATCCTTTGCATCAAAAACTCCGAAGTGGATCTGTTGCCTGTGAGGTTTGGAGTTAGTCTTTCTTCTCTTTGACGGAGTATTTGCCGCACCAGTCAGTTCCCTTTACTCGTGGCCATACGCCCATGGTGTTTTCTGAAACTGTAGAAACAGCTGGAGGGGAGAACCTGCACGTCCCATCCTCTTTGTATCCTGTCCGGACGGGAAAGTAGTAACGGCAGTTTTCACATGATTCATTCATAGAATGGCCTCTTTTGAGAATTGCTAGGGGAAGTCGCTACGTGTTGTTGGTTGTTAATTCGACGTTATGCTCCCCCATGGTATGGGGTCAATCACCATGCAGGAATTATAATGCTCTGCATTGAACGCATATATTTATTTCTGAATGATCAGAGTTGGTGAGCGTTCTGACAGCTGGAAATGTCGATGCTTGTCTGGATTATGAAATCAATTGACTTGATGCCGGCTTCAATGAGTATGACAATTCTGGGGATACCCCCCCCCATAATTGTTGGAATTAAGACATGTGGCTGCCCCTATCCCCTTGGTACCCTGCCCCTACACAAAGCCAATATCATCCGCCTGAACCGCGTCGCCGCTGATGTCAGCGATGTGGATGGCGGTTTCGCTGCCTGTGCCGTCGGCGTCGTAGTAGAGCGAGGCGTCGTCGAAGATGAAACAGGCGTCGTTGACGTTGACGTCTGCGGCATCGGTGAAGAAATGGTCCGCCGCGAGGGTGCCGGTCCCGGGCTGGCCGAATTGTTCGAAGTCAAAGCCGAAGGTGTCGTCGGCGTGGGAAAAGTCGGTCACCGTGTCCCCGCCGTGGTCGGTGTCGCCGTAGTGGAACAGGTCCGATCCCGAGCCGCCCGTGAGCTGGTCTTTGCCCGTGCCGCCAAAGAGGGTGTCATCGCCGCCGAAGCCGGAAATCTCGTCGTCGCCGCGCCAACTGCACAGGTTGTTGTCAGCAGTGTTGCCAAAGATCAGGTCGTCGCCGTCACCCGTGTGGACATTCTCTATGATCGAGCCTGCCGCAATGGTGAGGGTTTCGCCGTCTATGGTGCTGGTCGCGCCGTCAGCCAGATTGATGGTCGAGGCCGTGGTTACGGCAGAGGCGTTGATGGTGTCGATGCCCGCGGTGTCGGTCAGCAATGCGCGTGAGGTGTCTACCGTGGAAAGTTCGCTGAATTCATTGGTAAAGACGTACAGGTCGTTGCTGTCGTCCGTGTCGCCGTACAGGGTCATGGTCCATGATTCGAAGGTGCGGTCATCTCCCAGCGCGGAGTTCGCGGCGGTCAGGGTCCAGTCGCCGAAACCGTCTTCCCCGAAGTGCTGGGAGGAACCGAAGAGGAAGGAGTCTGATTCTCTGAAAACATGGGTGAAATCTGACCCGTGATATGTGATGAAGCTGTTGTCGATAATCCAGCTCGTGGTGCCGTCCGGGGAGGTGAGCGTCAGCGTCAGGCCTGCCGGATCATGCCCGAGGATGGTGATATCGATGGTGACGTGCTCCACTGACATGTGCGAACCGATGGAGATGGTGCTGGATGTGCTTTCGCCGATGGCAAACGGTGTATTGGGCGTGGCACTTTGTGTCAGGGTTTGCAGGTTGGCGGCGGTGTGCACGCCGTGATCCCATGATTCGGACAGCCGGACAGCGGCAAGGGCATCGACCAGACCGAAGCCGTAGTCGTGGCTGACATGCATGCCTCCCCCGTTCAAGTTTGACGCGCCGTTGTCCTGCCAATCCCAGTGTATGTAGGGACTCGGTTCGCTGGTCATCTGGTCGGTGCGTTTCGCCGTGGAGGCAAGAATCGTTTGTACATCGCGGTATCCCAGATCGGGATTGGCTTCCAGCATGAGGGCAACGACCCCGGAAACAAAGGGGGCGGCGGCAGATGTCCCGCCGAAAGAACAGTAATCGCCATCAGGATTGTAGCCAGCCGAGCCGGTTCTGTCCGTGGAAGCGGTATCGATTCCCGGCGCGGAAACCCAGAGATCGGACCCGGGACAGGAGAAATATGCAAATGAACCATCTTCAGCCGTGGCGGCAACCGTGATGACATCATGGTAGCCCGTGACCATATCCTTGGAAGTTGATTCGAAAGTGCCCCGTTCATTGCCTGCGGATTTGACGATGACGGTTCCGAGGCCGTCCCGTCCGTTTTCCGAGAGTGCGTGCAGGCCATCCGTATAAGAGGTGGTGTCCACAAAAGAGCCATTTCTAAAGCTCATGTTCAACACGTCAGCGTATGTTGCGTGTTGGAGACAGCGAAGTATTTCCGTGTGGAACGTGATATCGTCAATTATGGGAAATTGTACGTGGCCCATGGAGAACTGGGCATCATATGCGACACCTACGATTCCTATCCCGTTTCTGGCCGCCAGGGTGATGCCCGCACAGCTTGTTCCGTGACGTTCCGCCGGAGTTTGGTGGCTTGGATCGTTGGTTTGGAATTTCCCATCATATCCATATTCGGGGAGATAGTTCGCCGCCAGATCGGGATGGGTGAATTCCACGCCGTCGTCGATAAAACTCACGATGACGCCTTTTCCGGTGAAATCATCCCATACCGGAATGACGTTGATGTCGTTTCCCGGCGAAAGCGTGTTTTCATATGCCCATTGTGTCGGGAACAGCGGGTCGCTTATGCCGTGAGGATACACCGGCGCAGGTGGTTCCTGTGGATCGAAAAGCTGATCGCTGTCATGAAGTGCCGGGAAAGGGAGCGAAGTGGCATGTGATGTGTCAGGCAGGGATGAGGCGTGGTGAAAAAGATCAGGGGACGTTGCTCCGGGAGCGACTGAAAGGGGGGCTGCCGTGAACACGTCATTGAACTGGGGAATACCGAAGACATCGAAGGTGAGGCCAAGGCCGAGGAGAGGAGAACCCTCGCCCTCCGCGGGTGTCCCGAATATGCCTGTCTGTCCTTCAGGCGTACCGCCGTCCTCGCCTGCGGGTTGCGCGGCTTCCGTTTCCGGCTCAAGTGGAGTGCTTGTGTCTGCGTTTTGAAAGTCTTCGCGGGTCTCTTCAAGTGACTCGATCTGCTCTTGCATCTGAACCATGTCATATCTAAGCACATATAAAAGAATGCCGCAATTATTAAGAATTTCTGATTGGAAATCCCATTGTAAACCGAAGATAACCGTTCAACGAAGCGGTTTCGTCTCAGAATCAAGAAAAGGTACAATCCTGATTTGATCAGAATTGTACCTTTTATAATCCTGGCCACAATACGGATGCATTGTGGCCAGGAATGCCGTTAGGCTTTAGCTGTTATTGGTTTAGTACAAACCGGTCGGGTGGCAAGAGGAATTTGCGCAACCAGTCAGGTCCTTGTCGCCGGAGAATTCTTCTTCGTGACAAGAGAGGCAAGTGGTTTGTTCTGTGCCCTTCACATGCATTGCACGGAAGTAGGACTTGGTTCCCTGAGCATCCGGAGCCATGTCGGTGTGACAGTTCGAGCAGGACTCAGGTTCGTCTGCAACGCTGTTTTTGTGGTGACAGGTGAAGCAATCAATATCTTCATGGCTGGAATGGTTGAAGACAACTCCGAGGTTCCGTTTGCTGTTTCCTTCGATGTAATTGATCTCAAGATCATCTTCAGGAGCCTCGATAGCTGATTCCAGTTCTGCCTGAGCAAAGGCCAATACTGCGGTAAAACCAACACACAGCAGGGACATGATGAATATTTTTTTCATTATATTTCCTTAAGGTATGATGGTTTACGCTTTTGTTTTGGAGCCGAAACGACCGGCGAGCAAATCGCGGCGGTTGACGCCGCCTTTGGCCTGTGCGGTTCTTACCATTTTGCGTCCATCCACAGATGCGAGCAGGTTGCCGTTATAGCTTTCCGGCGGAGCAGTGCATAAGTAGATGACACGGACAGACTCGGGGTCTGCAAGGTAGGCGTCAGGATTGGTCTTCTTCACCTCTGCCAGACGTTTTTTCGCGAGAATGAGCATTTCTTCACGGTCGCCAAAGTTCATGGTGCCGGTGGGGCAGCTCTGAACACAGGCGGGAAGACGGCCCGCTTCAACACGATCCACGCACATGTCGCACTTGAACCATTGTCCGGTTTCCTCATCCATGCGCGGCACGTTGTATGGACACAGTTCTTCACTGGTAACCTTGTCGCCAATGCCGGTCGTGCGGCTGTTCATGACAACTGCTCCGGTTTTGGCGTCTTGTACGATACCGTTGTCGCAGTACATGTTTCCGATGTACTTGCACGGAGGTTCAAGGCAGTGGCGGCACTGTTCCGGGAAGAAGTTCCATTGCAGTTTGCCATTGGCATCACGCACTTCGTGGAAACGAACAAGACGGATAGTCTTGGAAGACAGGTCCTGCGGGTTCTGATGGGAGCCGACGTTGCGGGTCTTTTCAGCAGGGAGGTTTTTCCACTGCTTGCATGCTACCTGACAACCACGACATGCAGTACAAAGGGACAAATCAACGAAAAAGCTTTTACCATTCATTATTTATCCCCTTCCTTCCACTTGCGTACGTTGACCATGAACGCCTTGTACTCAGGAATACCGGTGTTCGGGTCGCCAACATTTGGTGTTACAATGTTTGCAGAGTCGCCGCCGTCGACAGGCATGACCCAGCCGTAGTGCCACGGCATGCCGACCATATGAACGTCATGGCCATCAATATTGTACGGCTGAATGCGTTCGGTAACCATTGCGATCGCCCATAAGGAACCACGCACACTTTCGACGGTGACTTTTTCACCGTTTTCAATGCCGCGAAGTTTTGCGAGCTGCGGGCTGATTTCGACAAACATCTGCGGTTCGGCTTCCACCAACCAGCTACACCAGCGGGTCATGGACCCTGTCTGCCAGTGTTCGGTCACGCGGTAAGTCGATCCGACAAATGGGTAGCGCGGATTGCAGACGGCTTTCTCTTCACCTTGTATCTGAACCGCAGTCGGGTTGTGGAGCGTGCCGGAGAACGGATGCTTTTTAACCGGACATTCCAGCGGTTCGTAGTATTCAGGCAAGGGACCATCAGCGCGACCAGGACCAAAGAGCTGGCCAAAGCCGTGTTTGCGCATGATGAACGGATGCTTGGTGCCGGGAGCCCAGCCACCATCAGGAACGTCGCCTTCCCATTTTTTGCCGTTCCATTCGATGACAGCGCGTTCCGGATCCCAGGGCCTGCCCTGTTGATCGACGGATGCTCTGTTGTAAATGATACGGCGGTTGACAGGCCAGCACCATGTCCAGTTCGGGAACAGGCCGATCTTTTCCTGCATGGGAGTCTGGCTGGAGTTGTGGCGCTCGGATTTGTTTTCCGTATCGCTCACGGAGTTGCAGTACAGCCAGTTGCCGGATGTGGTGGAACCGTCATCCTGCAAGTATGCAAAGCTCGGGACCTGCTGTCCTTTCTTGAACGTCTTGCCTTTGACGACAGTGTCTTTGGTGAACCAGCCGTTGATGAGCCGTGCGGTTTTCTGTGCGCTGAATTCCATGTGGTGATGGTTGTTTTCTTCGCACATGTTGTTGAAGCTCAGGCGGGTGATCGGTTCAGGGTATGCTCCACCTTCCTCTTCATAGAGGCGGACCATTTCTTCCCACAGTTCGTGGAAGTAATGACCGTCGGTGAGTACGCCGTTCTTGGGTTCCGGACCGGCATAGCGCCACTGCATCCAGCGACCGGAGTTGGAAACCGAGCCTTCCTTTTCGATTGCCGTTGCGCAAGGAATGAAGAAGGTTTCAGTTTTTACTTTGGCGGGGTCCATTCCGGGGCCCTTCCAGAAGCTTGATGTCTCACAGTCAAAGACGTTGACGTTGACCATCCAATCCAGCTCGCCAATAGCTTTACGCGTCTTTTCCGAGTCAGGGCCGGAACATGCCGGGTTCATACCCCAGATCCATGCACCGGTGAATCCGCCATTGTACATGCGGTCGATGAGCGGAATCCAGGAGTATTCACTGGCCTTGTGGTTTTCCAGCTTTGGCAGGTAGTTATAGGAATCCTGTGGGGTATCATCGGAGTACATGGCCTTGAGCAGGCTGGCAGAGTACTTGGGGTAATTCTGCCACCAGTTTGCGCTCATCGGGTCATTGGTCACAGGCGCAAACTTCTTGTTGTACTGGTCAAGACTGTCCAGTCCGGCAAGAGGTGTTGCGATGTATCCCGGGAGGATGTGATAGAGAAGGGCGTAGTCGGTAGAACCCTGCACGTTGCATTCGCCGCGCAGTGCGTTCACACCGCCGCCAGCGATACCGATGTTGCCGAGCATGAGCTGAATCATGGCCATGGCGCGGATGTTCTGCACGCCAACGGAGTGCTGGGTCCAGCCCATTGCGTACATGATGGTACCGGCTTTTTTCTTGGTGCCGGTAGCAGAGTATGCATCGTAGAGTTCGACCAAATCCTCAGGGGAAACACCCGACATCTTTGAAACCTTATCCAAAGTATACCGTTCGTAATGCTTTTTCACGATCTGGAAAACGCAACGAGGGTGTTTCAGGGACTTGTCCATTTTGGGGACGCCGTTTGCGTCATTCTCAAATGCCCATTTGGATTTGTCATACGAGGCGGTTTTGGAATCAAAACCGGAGAAAAGGCCGTCCTCGAATTTGTAATCCTTGCCAACGATGAAAGAGGCGTTGGTGTAATCACGCATGTATTCGAGGAAAAAACGCTTATTCTCGATAATATACTTAATCATACCGCCGAGAACGGCGATATCAGAACCGGAACGAAGCGCAATATGCTTGTCGGAACGAGCGGAAGTACGTGTGAAACGTGGATCAACATGAATGATCTTTCCGCCCTTGGCCTGCGCTTTCAAAGCCCATTTGAAGGAAATGGGATGGTTTTCGGCAGCATTGCTGCCCATTATCAAAATACAATCACTGTTCTGTAAATCATTCCAGTGGTTGGTCATCGCACCGCGTCCGAACGACTCTCCCAGAGCCGCAACAGTTGCACTGTGTCAGATACGGGCCTGATGTTCGAGATAGACAATTCCCTGCGAACGCATGAAACTGTGCATTGCGTAACATTCTTCGTTGTCCAGCGCTGCAGAACCGAGGCAGGCTACACCCATGTTACGGTTAACGACTTGACCTTTTTCGTTCTTTTCCTGGAAGGATTTATCGCGGGATTTCTTGGCAAGCTTGGCGATGCGTTTTTTGCACCAGTCCCAGCTTTTTTCTTCCCATTCACCGGAGTAGGGTGCGCGGTAGAGGCATTTGCCCGTCCGCAGATCGTTCTCGGTCATTTGGATGGAGCTTGCGCCCTTTGCACAGAGAGAACCTTCATTGATGGGGTGGTCGGGGTTTCCTTCCACGTTGATGGCTCTTTTGGTCTCCAAAGAGGTAGTGACTACCAATCCACAACCGACAGAACAATAAGCACAGATAGAAGTAGTTTCTTTACTCCAGGTCGGCTTCATTTGAGCAATTTTATCGTCAACCGTCTTCTTGCATCCAACACCGAGGCCAGCAAAGGCTACGCCAAGGGCTGTTGTTGAAGACAGCTTTACAAAATCACGACGATTCAGTTTCATTCCGTAATCCTTAAGTTGTTGTTATCGTCCACGAATCTCACAGCCGAGCACTGTAAGGCGTCTATAGCCGTAGAGCGCCACAGGAGGCTCATGAAAAGCCATGCCATCGCAAAAAGAAACCGGAGTCCAAGTGACAACTCGAACCTCCAGCGTTTTGGCATACTCTTCACACGCTTCAAGAGACACCCCAAGCCCTCCAAAAGGAAGATCGGCAGTGCTCCGCGCTGTAATAGATTTTCCATTGAGTGCCATAATGCACCTCCCTTACCGTTACTTTCGTACTTCATGTACAAAAGGGGTTAGGAATTATGGAGAATCCGGAAGGACGGCAAAAAAAAGTGACATCCCCATGGTTGTGCACAACTTTTTATTATGCCCAACTTGTCATAATAATTGGTTTCTTTGGGAGGCGTTGTCCGCCAAAAAGGATGGTTTTTGGAAGTGGCAGATTGGTCGGAATTTCTGGGAGGCCAACCTTGTGAAATTGTTTTCAGGGGGGATGAAGAAAGGCCGGCTGTATCTTCAAGCGATGGGCGCGCTGATACCTACACGCATAAGCTCAAGGGGGGATGAGGGCGGAAGCCTGAAAGCCCTGCAAGAACTGCTCGGCCATGACGAGTTCAAAACAACATCCGATACCTATGCCCACGTTACCGAAGACCACCTACAGGAAGCGGTGAACTTGGTGAAGCTTGGGCCGTTGGATCTTTTTACTCACAAAAAGTAGCAAATCAGAGGGTTTTACTTCTCGTTGTCAGAAGCTTCTTTGATCCATTCAAATGCTTTGGTGGATACGTATGGGCCGAAAAGGCAAGTCAGGGCTATGAAGTTGTTTCCTCGATCCCACCATATTCCACGAAAAAGATCCCAATCCCACCGGTACAATTTCCAAATACGGCTGAATGAACCACTGTAGCTTGGTAAGAAATCCCAGCTGCCTCGTCTTGTGACATCATAATAAAATAAATACAGTAGGGAGATCACTTGCAGCACAATGAATACCCTGAAGGATAGTTCACTTCTAAATAATTTTTTAATTCTATCCATGTGATTTTCCCTTTGTGTGTGGTTTTGGTTTGGACTTACTGCACAATCCAAAGCGTATCAAGATTGAAACACAAAAAAGAGGGATCCGTTAGGGACCCCGACTATGGGTCGAGGGACCCAATACGGGGTCCCTCGACCGTCGTTTTCCATAGTTTTCGGAGGTACAAAAAAAGGCTGACAATGGGTGGAAACCCTTGTCAGCCCTTGATTTACCGTGGAGCCAGAAATCGGAGTTGAACCGACGACCTACTGATTACGAATCAGTTGCTCTACCAACTGAGCTATTCTGGCGAAACGGGAGCTAGTTTTTAAACCAGTGGCCCGGAGTGGTCAAGGAAAAATGATGCACTTGTTGTGTCGGGGGGTAACTTGCTTGGGGTTTGTGTGTGCGGGCGTGGGCGCGGGGGATATCGGTAGACTGTGGCAGGGCGTTTCGGATACAGGACAAAGGGTGGACTTGGGGATTGGGAGAAGTGGTTGTCCGCTTCATGTGGTGCGTTTTGTTGGAGCAGGGAGAGGGCCGGGAGGTTTTCAGTGAACATATCCATTACATATATCCATCATAATTGTTTTGTCATGAAAACCGAGGGGCGTGCGTTTCTGTTTGATTATCCCGGTGACGCGCATTTGCCGGACGGTGGGGAGGCCATGGTTCAGGAGGCGGTTGCCGGAACCGATCTGGCTGTTTTCATTTCGCACAGTCATGAAGATCACTTGAATAATGATCTTGTGACCATGGCTTCGACGGCGGATTCGGTGCGGTATGTTCTGTCGGATGATGTCGAGGATATGCGCCCGGAAACCATACCCTCAGGGGCGGAGGTGTTGATTGTCGAGCCGGACGAGCGGTATGAGTTTGGCGGCATGACCGTCGAGACGCTGTTGAGCAACGACCTCGGCGTCGCTTTTATGGTGGAGGACGGAGATTTTCGTTTTTATTTCGGCGGAGACCTCGCCAAGTGGGTCTGGCCGTCGGCTTCGGAAAAAGAGTCGTCGTTTACCGAGCGGTTTTATCGGCGGGCCATGGAGCGGGTGCGGGATTTCAAGCCGCATGTGGCGTTTTCCAACGTGGACAGGCGGCTGGACAATCTGGCGGGTGGGGACGAGGCGTGCCGTTTTGCCGGGGCCGAAGTCTTTGTGCCCATGCACACCTTTGGCCGGACTGACTGGCTTTCCGATTTTCAACGGCTGGTCGGGGATACCGAATCCAGACTTTTCATCTATTCCCGTCCCGGCGAGAGGGGCGATTTTTCCTTCTGAGTTTGCGAAAAACGGCTGTCACTGCTAAACATATTCAACTATCCGGACTCTTTTTCTGATGGGGGCGTTGTGTTGAAGCGATATGTGAAGGCTCTGGCTGTTGTTCTGCTTTTCTGTCTGTTTGTCCTGCCGCAGGTGGTCCCGGCTGTTGAAAAATCCGGGAGCGAAGCCGTTTCCATTCCGGCTGATGCCACGCCTGCACAGGTGAAGGAAATCCTTGCGGGCATGAGTGACGAGCAGGTGCGGCGGCTGCTTATTGCGGAATTGCAAAAAGGGGCGGCTCAGTCTCCTGCGGTTGAGGAACATCAGGGACTGGCGGGTGCGATTGTCCGGGGGAAACAGCTTGTCCAACAGGTGCATGAGCGTTTTTCTCATCTGCTTTCCGGAGCGGCCGAAGCTCCCCGGCTGCTTCCTGTCACCTTGCAGTCCTTGACCGGAAACGGCGCATACCCTCCGGGGCAGCTCGGCCTTGGTCTCGGTGCCATAACGCTCATGTGGTTTTTGGCGTGCTGGCTTGTCGGCAAGCGGACCGACAGACTGCGCGTCCGGATCGAGGATGTGAGTCGAGGCGCTTCGCTGCCAACGCGGCTCGGCAGACTGTTCGCCCGAGCCGGATTCGATCTGCTCGCCGTGCTGGTCATAACGCTCATAACCCTGATTCCGTATCTGGTGCTTTTCAATGAACCCGCGACGGGACGGCCCGTGATTTTCGCATGGCTCGGCGCAATGTTCACAGTCGAGCTTGTTCGGCTTGTCGCCCGTTTCATTCTCGCGCCGAATGTCGGCGTCATTCGTTTTCTCCCTCTCAGTGACGAGACTGCCTGCTACCTCTATAAGTGGGTGCTCCGTCTCGCATGGGTCGTGGCCTTCGGCATGCTCCTGAGCAGTCTTGTTCGCATGACACGAGGCAGCGAGCTGCTGTTCCTGCTCATCCTTTCCATGACCGGATTCATCGTTGCCGTCACGATCAGTCTGGTGGCCCTGTGGAACAAGAACAGGGTGGCTGATACCATCAGGGGGGGAGCCGTGGAATCTTCGCTGAAATACCAGCTTGCCGGGGCATGGCATGTCTCGGTTATCGTGTATGTCATGGGTTTCTGGCTTTTCTGGGTGGTGGCGCTTCTGGTCTTCGGTGAAGAGGCCATGCTGGCCGGGGTCGGGACTTTGCTGATTGTCCCCGGATGTTTTCTTGCCGATTGGGCCACGCAGCGGCTGGTGACGTTTGCGGTTGATTTGGCTGCTCCCCGGCCTGTGGAATCAGACGAGGACGAGCCAGAAGGCAGCGACACCGGCGAACCCGTCATATCCAAATTTCAGCGATTCCTGTCTTCGGGGTTCCGCATTCTGATTTTTGCTGCATCAACGGGTATTCTGCTGCGGATATGGGGGCTTGATATTCCCGTCGGCAGAGCCACGATCGGCGCGGGGATCGATATTCTGCTGACATTGGTGCTGGCGTATATTTTCTGGGTGTTCATTTCCAATTATATCGAAAGGAAGCTGAGGGAGAATCAGCCGGATGGGCCAGATGATTCCGGTGAAGGAGGCGGTGGTCCGGGGGGCGACCGGCTTTCCACTTTGCTTCATCTGGTCAAGAAGTTCATTTTTGCGGGGATCACCGTGATAACGGTCCTGATAGTGCTCTCATCCCTTGGGGTGGATATCGGCCCGCTTATCGCCGGTGCCAGTGTGTTCGGTATCGCCATCGGCTTTGGAGCCCAGACACTCGTCAAGGACATCATTTCCGGAATTTTCTTTCTTATGGATGATGCCTTCCGTGTGGGGGACTACATTGAGGTCGGCAAGGCCATGGGTACGGTCGAGGAGATTTCGGTCCGGTCCTTCAAGCTTCGTCACCATCTCGGGATGCTGTATACCATCCCGTTCGGCTCCATAAAGGACGTCAAGAACATGTCCCGTGACTGGTCGATCATGAAGCTCAAGTATCTTGTGCCGTTTGATACGGATATTCAGCAGGTCAAGAAAATCATCAAGTCCATCAACAAGGAAATCCGGGCTATTCCCGAACTGGATGAGATGATGCTTTCGGACATCAAGAGTCAGGGCGTCAAGGCCATGGAAGAATACGGCATGCGTATGCGTGTGAAGTTCATGACCAAACCGGGCGGGCAGTTTACCTTGCGTAAGCTCGTTCTCGCCAAGATGCGCAAGAAGTTCGAAGAGGCGGGAATCGAGTTCGCCAAACCGCGTGTTTCGGTCCATGTGCCGGGTGAGCAGGATTTCACGGAACAGGAAGCGCAGGCGGCAGCTGCCGCGAGCAGCCTCGTGGACAAAACGGGCAAGGGGCATGGGACTGAAAAAGGGAAATAGTATTCATTTTTGTTGACCCATTGTGTGCCCCGGTATATCGAGCGCCATGCCATACACACTTTCATTTGAGGACAGGGACGGTTGGCTCCACGCGTCAACCAGTGGCTCTGTTCGTAATTGTTTCGAATTATTTGAAAAAGCGCATTCCATTGTGAGTGCCGCCATGAGCCGGAATATATCTCGCGTACTTGTTGACGACCGGGTTGTTTCCATGCAGATCGACGCGCATGATGCCAGCCTGTTGGCCGACAGCATGGAGGACGCCGGTCTACAGGCGAGAGGGCTTCGCATAGCATGTATTCATGCCCCGGAGTACAGTACTGTTTACAGGCTGTTTGAAACCGGCCATCAAAGCCGCTCCCTGAATTTTCGCGTTTTCTCCGACAAAGCCGCTGCCCTTGAATGGGTGCTCGCTGATTGACGGTCCCGCCGTTTCCGATAGATCGGTTCCCCTCTTGTTCCCTGCGCCGGTTCGGGTTACGGTCTCCAAGTCGTTTTCAACCTTTACCTGAACCGGGAGCCGCCCTTGAGCGCCAAGGATAATCTGCACGCATTTTTTTACCCCGAGACCGTGGCCGTCATCGGCGCATCCGCTTCCCCCGGCAAGGTGGGGCATACCATTGTCAGAAACATGCTCGATGCCGGATTCAAGGGGAAAATCTTCCCTGTGAATCCCAAGGCGAGGGAGATCGAAGGGCTGGCCGTAGTCAATGACATTGCCGACCTGCCGCGAGGTCTCGACCTTGGCGTTATTTCCGTGCCGCAGCAGTTTGTGGTCCCGTCCCTTGAAGCTCTTGCCGAAATCGGCACCAAAACAGCCATCATTATCACTGCCGGTTTCAAGGAAGTCGGCAAGGACGGGTATCATCTGGAGCAGAAGATTCGTGAAATCTGCGAAAAGAACGATATCGCACTGCTCGGTCCCAATTGTCTCGGCATGATGAACACCAGCGCCGGTGTGAATGCCTCTTTTGCGGCAGGACAACCCGGTTCCGGTTCCATCGCGTTCTTTTCCCAGTCCGGCGCGCTCTGTGTTGCCATTCTCGACTGGGCGCTCGGTGAAAACGTCGGTTTTTCCAAGTTCATCAGCCTCGGTAACAAGGCCGTTCTCGATGAAGCGGATATGCTGCGTTATCTCAACAAGGACGATGCCACCAAGGTCATTCTCGGCTACATTGAAAATGTCGAACACGGTGAAGCGTTCCTCCGCGAGGCTCGGAAAACCAGCCTGAACAAGCCGGTCATCATGATTAAATCAGGTACCACCGCTGCCGGTGCCAAGGCCGCTTCTTCCCACACCGGGGCCATCGCCGGGTCGGACCAGAGTTATTCCGCAGCCTTTCGTCAGTCCGGGGTCATCCGCGTGGACGATGTGGCGTCACTTTTCAATCTTGCTCAGGCTTTTTCTACCCAGCCGCTGCCCAAAGGGCCGAACCTCGCGGTCGTCACCAATTCCGGCGGACCGGGGATTCTCACCGCTGATACGGCAGACCGTTCCAGTCTGACCATGGCGGCTCTTTCCTCTAAGACTATTCAGAAGCTTCAGGAATTTCTGCCCAGCTATGCGGCCTTCTACAATCCGGTGGACATCATCGGTGATGCGAATGCCGAGCGTTATCGGAAAACCCTTGCCGTGGTCGCCGAGGACCCTATGGTCCATTCCATTCTCGTCATGCTGACGCCCACTGCCGCCGTGGAGATCGAAGAGACTGCCGAAGCCGTCATTCGTACCGCGCAGAAGTGCGGCAAGCCTGTTTTTGCCTGTTTCATGGGCAAAACGCGTGTCAGAAAGGCGCGCACCATGCTCATGGAAGCGGGAATTCCATGTTATTCATTTCCCGAACCCGCCGTGCGTTCCATCGAGACCATGTACAAGTATTATCTCTGGAAAAACAGGCCGGAGCAGCAGTATGCCGAGGTGCAGGGCGACCGAGAGCGTGCGCTCAAGGTTATTCGTGAGCACGAACGTCGCAGCGAACCGGAAATCGTTGAATTCGAAGCGCAGGAGATACTCAAGGCCTATGGCCTTCCCACGCCCAAAACGGTTCTGGCCCGTTCCAGTGACGAGGCCGTGGCAGCCGCCGAGGAAATGGGTTATCCCGTCGTGCTTAAGATCGCTTCGCCGGATATTTCGCACAAGTCCGATGTCGGCGGTGTCAAGGTGGATCTGCGTAACGCACGTGAAGTCATGGCCTCGTTCAAGGACATCACCGCCCGTGCCCAGCGCATGCGCCGGGATGCGTACATCGCAGGTTGTCTCGTTCAGGAGATGGCCCCTCCCGGAGTCAAGGAAGTCATTATCGGGTTCAAGCGGGATGAGCAGTTCGGGCCGATGCTCATGTTCGGACTCGGCGGAATTTACGTTGAGATAATGAAGGACATTTCCTTCAAGCTCGCGCCTCTTTCCCGACAGAATGCCTTTGAAATCGTCCGCGAGATCAAATCCTACATGCTGCTCAAGGGACTCAAGGGAGAGTTGCCCATCAATTTCTCCGCCCTCGAAGATATCATTTTGACCATGTCGCAGCTTGCTATCGATCTTCCGCAGGTCTGGGAGGCCGAGTTCAACCCCGTGCTGGTCAATCATGAACGCGCCATCGTGGCTGATGTTAGAATGACTTTGTTGTTGAAGTAGAGGGGATGCCGCTTCGCGGCGTTGTCGGGTGACTTCGCCTCCGGCGGCCAGAGGGCTATACCCTCTGGATTCCCTTTCTCGCCTCTGGCGAAATGATTTATAATAAAAGAAACGGCGCATGCTTTTTAAGCATGCGACGTTTCTTTTATATACACTTTCGCCGGAGGCGACCTGGGATTCTTAAGGCCCTCGGCCTTAAGCCGTCGGAGACATACTCATCCGACAACGCCGCAAAGCGGCATCCCCTTTTCTTCTAGTCTTTTTTCGGCTTGTAGGGCTTCTTGAAGGGCCGCTTGCCGTATCGGGGACCGCCTGGTTTTTTGTAATCGCGGCGATAGGGTTTCTTTTGGAATTCGCCTCGGGTGACGAGCGGGCGGCCATCGCGGCTGTTGACGCGGTCGATGACGAGCTTTGCTTCGGCACCGGGCACGGTGAACGTGGTGCGGTTGCCCTGAAGACGGACGTGCTGAATGGACCAAGCCTTGATTTTGGCGGTCTTGGAGATGAAGTCCACGAATTTCTTGGGCGTCATGCCGTGGGCGCGGCCAAGGGCACAGACGAGATCGGCACGGCCCCGGTTGGAGGGGCTGATGACGTCGATTTCGCGATAGCTGGATTCGACAAGCTCGTCGCCGAAGGAATGGCGGAGCAGGGCGGCGACAACTTCAGCGGGCTCTTTTTCTTCCATGAGGTTCTTGGCCATTTCCAAGTAGGAACTGTGGGAGTCGCCTTCGAGAATTTCCTCAAGCAGTGAAACCATCCGGGTTTTCTTGGAGTAGATGACGTCCTGAATCCGCGGCAGCTTTTCCTTGGTGATCTCAATGCCGGAGCTCTTGGAAATGTACATGAGCTTGCGGAATTCACCGGGGGCGATGAGGGTTATGGCAACACCTTTCTTGCCTGCGCGGCCGGTACGGCCGGTGCGGTGAACAAAGGTCTGCGGGTCCTGCGGGATGGCGAAGTTGACCACATGGGTGAGATCCGGGACATCAATGCCGCGTGCGGCCACGTCGGTTGCGACGAGGATGGTTGCCCGACGTTTCTTAAAGCGGCGCAGGATGTCTTCGCGGCGGGACTGCGAAAGATCGCCGTGAATGGGTTCTGCGGGATAACCGCGCTCGTTGAGGCGTTCGGCCACGCGGTCGGCGTCGGCACGGGTGCGGGTGAATACAAGACCGTAGAATTCTGACTGGGCGTCAATGACGCGGCAGAGCGCTTCGAAACGGTCGGAGTCGGCCATTTCATGGAATATCTGCTTGGTAAGGGGGATGTCGCTTTTTTCGGATTTGACGGCGATGGTCTCGAAATCTCCCATGAACTCCTTGGCGATGCCCATGACTTCGCGGGGCATGGTGGCGGAGAAGAGGAGGGTGCGGCGATCCGTGTTGGCAGACTTGAGGATTTCGCGAACGTCATCGACAAAACCCATGTTGCACATTTCGTCGGCTTCATCGAGAACGAAGAAGTCGAGGGAATCGAGCCGCAGGGTGCCGCGTTTGAGGTGGTCCATGATGCGACCGGGGGTACCGACCACAACGTCCACTCCGCGTTTGAGCGCCTTGAACTGCATGTGGATGGCCTGTCCGCCGTAAACAGGCAGGATGCGAATCCGTTTTTTGCCCCTGAGGGAATTGAGTTCATCCGCCACCTGAATGGCGAGCTCGCGCGTGGGGGCAAGGATAAGCGCCTGTACGTGGCGTGCCTGTTCGTCTGCTGCATCAATGATGGGCAGGCCGAAAGCTGCGGTTTTTCCGGTACCGGTCTGGGCTTGGCCGACCACGTCGGTTTCACCTGTGAGCAGCAGCGGAATGGTGCGTTCCTGGATGGGTGTGGGAGCGGTGAATCCTTTGGATTCCAGGGCCGCAAGAGTTTCCTCGGACAGGCCGAGTTCTTTGAATGTCGTCATGATGTCCTTCTCAGGCTGTTGAATTTCCCCGTACAAATTACTTCCATGCTACACCCGCTTTCCATGAGGATACTATTATACTCGGAAGCGGAATACGTTGTGCGCTGTTGTCAGCGCGCATTTCGAACAGCCTGGGGGATTATATCAGCCGTCATTGTTGTGAAATCCGCCTTGAGGACGGATGTGAAAAGCGAAAAAAACAACGCGATCAATCCCACACGCGAGAAATCGCGAGCGGCATTGATCGTGCGTCGTGTCGCAAAGCCCGGATCATTTGACCCGAGAACCGAAAGCTTAGCGGGGGCGGAAGGTGAT
>Ga0209475_10002435_pt1 | contig 18713 bp, 15 predicted proteins | sample tdDd471_FD_187128 | JGI IMG/M metagenome (GOLD analysis project Ga0209475, IMG submission 187128) | Marine sediment microbial communities from the Atlantic coast under amendment with organic carbon and nitrate - tdDd47.1 (SPAdes)... | ecosystem: Environmental > Aquatic > Marine > Coastal >... | reverse complement strand
AACTTTAAACTGTTTTTCGTAAACCTTTAGGTTGGCTGTGCTGAATACTTCGACCTTAATGCTATTATTTTCGAGACCTCTAAGGTTGATGTTGACATGGTCAGTGGCAGGATTTGGAAAAATACTCACAACACTGGCCTTGTCTGGTGAATCTTCAACTCCTGTGAAGTCAACAATCCCAAACTCATAAACTGCAAAACGGCCAAATTCAGGCTCAAAGTTCTCCAGAAAATAACCGGCACTGTTTTTCAACCTGAACCAGCCTGTTCCATAGTTTGGCGTATGCCAGTAATACAATCCGTTGTCGCCCGTATCATCTATCCTCAACCTGTAGCAACCTAACGGAAGAGTAACATCATTGGAATAAATGGTATTGTTTTCCAGGTCGTCCATTTCAAGGATAACGTTCCCATCAAGGTCTGTAAGTGAGTAAGAAGTTTGATAGCCCTGGCTATTGGTTTTACATTCGATGGTAAATGTTTCGAATACATCATGGACATCCACTTCTTCAAAATCTACCTGAAAATGATTGTTGTACTCATATTCATCTGCTTGTCCGTTGGGGTTGCTGATGTTTACCATGAATTTAGTATCGGAACCCATCCAATAGGTATAATCAGGGATTGGTAGTTCAACTTCTGCTGTTGCTAAGAAGTGGAGAGCGCCATTCCAGGTATAATTCAGTACTTCTCCACCAGGTACGAAATACTCAATGTCAAGGCTGGTTAAGGTTGAGGATCCTGTATTTTGAATTATTACCACCGGCTGAGTACATGCAGGGTTAAACCGTTGATGTGCAGCAGTAGCGTTGGGTTTTGTAATATTGATAACTGCTGCATCAAGATTGAAGTTTTCTGACCCGTATGTAACCAGTTGATTGTTGATTTGATAATTTGATGTGCCAGAAGCAGAAGTTACCGAGTAATCGATGTTGTGTACCTGGCCTGGAGTAACATATTCGGTGATGTTGTATTCATAAATATCACTTGGGTCGCCCGGACACCAGCCGGCGCGGTCGTAAAGCCATGTGCCTCCTTGAGGATATACAGGGATCGTGGAACATTCGGTCCAGACTTTCCAGATGTATTCAGCTTCACCGCCATCAATGTTCAGTGTATGCCAGCGGCCAATAAATTCACCCTCCTGCCCGTGGCCTGTAATTACCGATTTTACCTTGAAGTATTCCCCATCGGGATTCATCATAAAATCCCTGGCTTCAAAGGTTCTGTCGTTCATTAAGTTTTGGTACCCTGAACTTCCTGGTCTCCATATTTGATTGATGTCGATTACATCACGAGGTGGCGTCCCCTCGATAAACCAAAACCTGATATCCATATCTTCCTGCCGTTGTCCGCCCAGTTCAACTGTCATTCTTCTCCAACCCTGCAAAATTGGTGCGTAGTCTGTCACATCAAAAAACCAGGTTTTGCCTTCCATGCCCAGGTCAAGATAAATGCCATAAGGTGTAACAAACGACATCAGCTCATATTTTGAAGGATACCTCTTGTAGTATGACAGTTCTGTTATGTCAATACTTCCGGTTGCCACAACTTCTATCGAATCAGTTAATTGCCCTTCAGGATCATAGATGTATTCGTATCCAGCCTGCCAGAAATAATCAGTAAACACTTCATTGATGCTATCGTGAAGCATTGTGCCATATCGTGGGATAATTTCGAATTCGCTAACTACATTGGCAATATTCTCAACTGTTTCAACAACCAGAACATCATTTATTGTTAAATCATAAATTCCCTGGAGGAAGGTAAGGTTTGGTCTTTCGGTGGTTGATTTGAATTCACGCGATAAGTCCTTGCCTCTTTCGTGCGACCATGTTACATAATCAAATATTTCTGCAGTTTCAGCAAATGCTGAAGCATCAGCCGTTGTATTACCTGTACCTTCATCATATTTGTAATAAGCAACAAGGTTACCGTAATTGGGATGCGTATCATCAATATTAATATTTGCCCAGTCCTGAATGGTGGCCTGGTCGAGCTCCTTGTCCCAAATCCTGAATTCATCAATTTTGCCATAATAATTTCTTAAACCGCCATGGATGTTCCCGATAATTAGATCCTGAATGTCAATCAATTTTATTTTCCCTGAGCCAGAATGCCATAGTTCACCATTCAGATAAATTATCATGTCGCCACTAACAGCATTTTTTGTAAATGCCCAGTGGTGCCATTGTCCTGAAATTTCTTCGGGTGTTGCAGCTTTATTAATTCGGTCGTAATTTCCACCGGTATTGCCGCAGTCGAAGTAAATTGAGGAATTGCTCCAGGGATGATGAATATTTAATGTTCTCTTACTATCCGCATCAACGGCACTGATAATGCTCGTGGGAGCTGGCAGAAAATCAACGCTACCATTACACCAAAACGAAACAGTAATTTCATTTGATATAGATGCCATTGGTTCTGTGGGTACTTGGGTATATCCTACGTCGTTTATGATGTGGGTGGCATTGTTGGCGTATAAACCATATGCCTCATCACTGTCTTCACCGGCAATCAACAATTGATTATCCGGTGCATCATTTGTAAATGAATACTCAACAATTATATTGGAAGTGCCATCCCAATCGAAGGGTGTATGAAATTGAATCCTGTTTTCGCCAAAAGCAAAAGAGTAATCTGTAAAATATACTTCGGTAAAACCATCGAAATGAGGTGCAGAAACATCCAGGGAGGTTTCGCTACTGTGTTTAATTTTCACCCTGAAATATTTAGCATTGCTGTTGCTCAGGGCATTCAGCATCATTCCATCAATATTACCTGCAGTAACTCCAGCCTGGTTTAATTCTGCCTGTGTGTAGAGGTATTGTGTTTTTCCGGAATAGTTATCAGCCCCGATGGCTTCATCTAATTGAAGGTTGCCCGAACCTACTGTGTACTGGTCTTCAGAAATAATATTGTCAACAATCACCTCTTTCTGCAAATGCTGATAGTAGGTGGAGGTGGGCTCTTCCACATAAGAGTATGTGTCCCCCGAGAAGTGAGTAATGCTATGAGAACTCAGGTAATTTCGTATTGAATCCACACGGGTTGAATCATAGATATAGGTATTGCACTTGTAGTCCCATTCGCCGCATCCACGGTTGGTATTACTCCCATTCGAAACCAGCCCGTCCTTACAGCGCATGTTATAAACCATAATGATTTTTTCATAAGTAACTCCGGGATCATCAGGGAACATGATCATCGAATCCCTTCCTTGAGGACTTTGGGTTTGGGTGTAGTTAAATGTTGGGATTATGGTGGTATCTCCTACAGATTGTGAAAAGGAGACCAGTGGATATAATATTGCAATTATTAATGTAAATGTTCTCATGATAATTTTTTTATGGATTTATAAGCATTTCGAGACAAAACTAATACGAATTTGCCTGAACTTGATAATACACAAAATTATTTCGGGAATTTATTCTATAAATAAATTGAAATATTAAAGGAAAGCACTTTTCTATTTATTCAATTTGATTTGCCTGTTGCTCCTCCCATCAGGATTAGACATGGGATATTCGTTGAATATTTTCTTTGCGTATTCCAAAAAATCCTCAATACTACCCATTCTTGCAAGTGTAGCAAAAATGGCTTCATCCTGTTCGAACCAGCGTGCAAAGTAAGACCAAAAATCTTTCATTTTATTCAAGTGGGGCCTTTCGCGTTTCATTTTATCTCGCAATTCACAATTTAGTTCTTCATGCAAATGATACAAACTTTGCCTGGTTTGTTTTTCATCCGAAGATATTTTCCCTGTTTTAATCCACTCAGGTAAAAACGGATTGCTCAAAACTCCACGCCCAAGCATCCATTCATCAATTTGGGGGTAGCGGGTTTTGAGGGATTCATAGCTGAGATAATCTGAGATGTCGCCACTAAAAACAATCTTTTGGTTGATCTGAGCAATGGTTTGATCAAGAACACCCAGGAGCATTTCCCCCTCATACATTTGTGTTCCAATGCGTGGGTGGATTATCAGGCTCTCCAATGGAAAGTCATTATAGACGTCGACGAGCTTATAAAATTCATCCGGTGAATTATATCCCAAACGGGTTTTTATGGAAAGTTTGATGGGAAGTTTTGGAATGAGTTCATCCAATATTTTCCTCAGCTGATCAGGGTAGGGTAGTATGCCGGATCCCCGCTTTTTGCGGGCTACGGTTTTTTTTGGACAACCCAAATTCCAGTTAAGCGTTTGGTAACCCAGATCCTCTAAACGTGTTGCCAGAAAAACGAACTTTTTAGGATCAGTACCCAGCACCTGCGGAATAACCGGAATGCGTGTGTTTTGATTAGGAACGACATCGTGCAAATGGGCGCTTCTGAACCTGAGACTCTCGGCGAGTGGGATAAAAGGGCTTACCGCCACATCAATGCCTGCAAAGAATTGTGACCATGATCTGCGGAATTCAATTTCGGTATAGCCCTGAAGTGGTGCCAGGTAAAGTTTCATCCTTTTTGTTGATGGTTAATTGTGATAAAGTAGTGCAGGAATAGTTGGAGCAAATATAAAATATTTTCCGCACTCAATGGGGAAATGGGACGGGTCGTTGATAATATGATTTAATTTATAGGCTGGCCATGTACTAACCTGAGATCGATATAAGAAATTACTAACTGTTAGATAGCATGAGCATTATAAATCTATTCAGACATGGAAAGGTGGAAAGGTGGAAAATTTGGACATAATTGACGATAATTTCTTCCACTTTTCCATTCTTCCCAGCCTTTGCCGGCAGGCAGGCATTTTTCCAAATCTAGAAGTATAGTTTTGTTCGTAGGTTATCAGCGTTTTATAATTTCCCTTATCTCGAACTGACGTTACTACCTGTTTCATAGATAAAATAAAAGCCCTGCCGGAAATTCTATCCAACAGGGCCAGGTAAAGAGGTGGCTTCTTCTTACTTGTCGGTTTTCAACATTACAAGGTCGTTCACAACAATCTCAGTGAAATACCTGCGGTTGCCATCTTTATCATCATACTGACGGTTGTTGAGTTTACCTTCAACAGCAATCTGGTTTCCTTTTTTCAGGTATTTGTCTGCCACATCAGCAAGTTTGCCCCAGATCACAAGATTATGCCATTGGGTTTCTTCCACCTTTTCGCCATTTTTGTTTTTGTAATTTTCGGATGTTGCCAGGCTGAACTTTGCCAGTTTGCTTCCGTTTGATACTTCTTTAACTTCGGGGTCCATTCCAAGATTTCCAATCAGGTGTACACTGTTTCTTAAAGTTTTCATGATATTGTTTTTTTAAATGAATAAGTAATTAAACTTTATGAAGCAAAGATATAGTGAGGCCTGCCCGGGATTCGGTTAATAAGTATTTGCTTTCGTTTCCAAATGGATTTAAGCGTTTGTAAGCGGTTGTAAGCGAATAAACCGGATGTATTTTTACAGCTTACAGTTAAAAATGAATTTTCTAAACCATTTTCAATAAATTTTATCTTTGCAAAAACAAAAATCAAACATTATTTGTTAGCATTCGTTACATTGAAATCAATGAATAAGCTGATCTTCATAATCTTACTATTTACTATAATCACATCGTTTGCCTTTGCGCAGGATAGCCTTACCCGGCAAGAGATAAAGATGGCGCAAAAGAGTTTTTTACTGGAAGACAGGAAATGGAATATAGGAATCCCCCTGTGGATACCTGGTTTTCGTGGGGATTTTGCCTATGGGGATATCGACATTGAAGGTGAGGATGGTGGTGATCCTGGCGATCCTGGTGATCCGGATGATGATGATAAAGGTGACATTATTAAAAAAGTATTTTCGAGATTATTCGATGCTGAATGGTACCTGAAGTTTTTCTATTTATCACGTTTTAGATATCAGAATAAGCGCTTCCTGGCGCAGCTTGATGGTTTTGGCGGAGGTGTTGGTAGCTCTGTAAAGTTCAACTATAATAATAAAGAAATTGTCAGGGTGGCTGCTCAAAATGTAAATGTCAGACTATATGTTGCATATTTGCTATATCAGCATACATCGCGAAAGGGCAATTTCCGTTACAAGCTTTATGGATACCTGGGTGCAAGGGCACACTTTGTTAAGGTTTATTCTGAACTTGATGGTATTTTAAATGTTTTGGATATAAGTCCGAATTGGGTTGAGCCTGTAATTGGCATACAAAACCAGTTTATTTTTAAGAGATGGCTATTGTCTCTCCAGGCTGATTATGGCGGTTATCTCAACCACAACAAACAATCAAACATGATTCAGGCTTTTGTATCCTACCGCACTGGAAGGATTACTTCATTAAAACTTGGCTGGAATTATATGGACTTAAACCATCGTGGTGAATTCCTTGGAGAAGAGGTAAAAGTAGATGTTAGGTTAGCCGGACCAAGTTTTGGCGTGGCGTTTCATTTTTAGTTTCCTGGTGAATCGGGGAAATAAGGTGTATAGGGGCATCGGGGACATAGTGTGTATTGAAAGACATTAATTATTTTATCATTTAAGCATTGACTTATTGTCACATTTAAGCATTACCACTTTGAATCATTATTGTATTGAATCACAGCCTCCTTTCTGCATTTAATCTTTTCCTATTACCTTTACTTACCAAACTTTAGGAATAATGTCCACCATACTATTCTCAAAACTAAAAAACCTGCAATATTTTAAATTCAGCGCCTACGGCTTCCTTAAGAACCTGCGCTTTTTTGATGCATTTTTTATTTTGTTTTTGGTGGAGAAGGGATTGAGCTATTCGGAGATTGGAATTTTGTATGCGAGCCGCGAAATTTTCATCAATATCATGGAAGTGCCTTCGGGAGTCATTGCTGATACCTTTGGGCGAAAAAGTTCTTTAATAGCTTCATTTTTCGCCTACATAATTTCGTTTATCATTTTTTATCTTTCAGGCAGTTTTTGGCCTTTCCTGCTGGCTTTTCTTATTTATGGTTTGGGTGATGCATTCCGCTCCGGAACACATAAGGGGATGATTATGGATTATTTGAAGATGAAGCAGTGGCAGGATCAGAAAATAAACTATTATGGCCACACCCGTTCGTGGTCGCAAAAAGGATCGGCACTCTCATCCATCATTGCTGGCCTTATTGTTTTCTATGATGGATCCTACCAGAGCGTTTTTCTGTATTCTGTAATCCCGTACCTTCTGAATGTTATATTGATCTTCACCTATCCAAAGCAATTGAACAAACCTGCAAAGGTGGAAAGTTCCATGCAAGGGCTAAACTTTAGGATAACATTTGTAAATTTTATAAAAACGGTCAGGCAGTTCCATGTACTCAAAATAATTAGTTCTGCAGCCTTACACTCGGCCTACCTGCGGGCAATAAAAGATTATATCCAACCGGTGATGGTGCATGTGATTTTATTGATTCCGGTTTTGACAAGTATTGAGCAGGATAAGAAAAACGGTTTGTTTATCGGGCTGATGTATTTTGTTATTTACATCCTCACTTCATTTGCATCGATGTACGCACACAAAGTTGCGTCCAGGCACAAAAAAACCATTTCCTATATTACGCTATTGTTTGGGTTTGCAGCAGGGATATTTAGCGGTATCTTTTTTAACAACCAATTATGGATTATTTCTTTGATAGCTTTCGTACTTGTATTTATCAACGAAAATATCCGTAAACCCATTTTAACCGGATTTGTTGCCAATCATGTTGAAACTGAAATTCTTACTTCTGTTATTTCTGCTGAGTCCTTATTAAAAACAATCATTACTGCTGGCCTGGCGCTCATATTTGGAGTTGTTGCCGATGGCTATGGGATTGGCTGGTCGTTGGTTGTGGTGTCAGGATTTTTGTTTTCTGTTTCGATAATAATTCAGAACATCAAATTTACCACAAAAGGCCAGAGTGAATGAATGTGAGAATGAATGTGAGAATGAATGTGAGAATGAATGTGAGAATGAATGTGAGAATGATTGAATGTGTAAATTTTATTAAACTTTTGAGAGTTGCTTTTCTCTCTATTCTTTTTCCCTTTTAATTTTCAATGCAGCAAGTACCGAAAGCAATAAGTTGATATCATTATCGCCGAGCAGGGCCAATCTCTCAAAAATCCGATTGTAGATGTTTTGATTGGCTTCTATTTTTGTTCCGGCCAGTAAATCTGCTGTTTCAGATTTTAATGTTTGGAATTTAGCAATTGGTGTATTAATCTTTTTATCTGCATGATCAATGGTTGGGACTACGGAAAGAAGGTACGCGTATAGCATCACTGCCTGCGAAAGGTTGAGTGAAGGATAGCTGGTTTGCATGGGAATAAAAGTGGAGATATCGCAAAGCTGGAGTTCGTCATTGTTAAGGCCAGATTCTTCTCTGCCAAATACTATGGCCACATTGGAAATGCTTTTTTGTTTTCCTGTAATAATATTGGGAAGATTTTCTGCCGGATGGTGATCGCCTTTGGCCGACCTGGCTTTAGCTGTACTACCAACAACAAAATCCATATCAGCTATTGCTTCCCTTAGTGAAGTAAAAACCATTGCGTTATCAAGGATGTCAGCGGAAGCATGTGCCACCCACTGCGCTTTTCCGGTTTTAAATTCACAGGGATTGATCAGCCTGAGGGCATCAAACCCCATGGTTTTTATTGCCCGGGCGCTGGCACCTACATTTTCGGGTACGGCAGGTTCAACGAGTATGAAATGGAGTTTTGGCAAAGTCTTCAGTGAACTGTGAATAGTGATTAGAAAAATTTGATGATAAAGATAGCTTAAAATGAAAAAGTGAATAAGGTGTTGCCACCATCGGTTACCACCCGGGATCTTGAGGTAGCCATATCAACGACATTGCCTTCACCGTCCAAAACATTTGTACTGAAATACTCGAGTGGATTCCCGGATAAATCGCATTTAACCAAAAGTTGTGATTGATCGCTCAGTATCCATAGTTTATCTTGAGATTCATCATAAAATACAGATGAATAATCTTCCATAAATCCAAGATCGTTCTGGTTAACGATTTCCCCATCTCTTTTAAGTTCAAACAATATCGATGGATTTTTTTCGGAAACAACAAATAAGTGGCCACTTGAAGGATTAATACTGATTCCTTCGAGCCCGTGTCCCTGGTCAGCATTGTTCAATTCTATTTCAAAACGGTTTAATTCATTGCCAATTGTATCGAGCTGAACCACCTCGTTGCTATGTTCTTCGACAACAAAAATATGAGAGTACTCTGCGTCATAAACAACACCTTCAAGGTTTTTGCCATCGTAAATCAGCGAATCAAGTACTTCTCCTTCAAAAGAAATCACATACACCCGATCAGTGTGATCACTAACCGTTAACAAGGTGTTTTCGTACTTATAAAATGAAAGGCCGGAAGTTTCGGGGATACTCAGTACTTTATGGCTCAACTTGTTTAACTCTTTCGCCACAGGAGCATCACTCTTGTTGCAGCCGGCATATACCAAAAATAGGTAAAATGTAAATCCGAAAAATAGAAAGTTTTTTTTCATGCCTGAATGAGAATAACAACTTAAACAATAGAAAATTGAATTTGTTGTGGGCCGTGAGTTATAGAACTCAATTTGCAGTGAAATACATGGTTAAATCAAATCAGTTTGGTAATTAAAAAAAAGGCACCCAAGCGGGTACCTTTCTCATAATTATTTCGAAACTGTTTATTCAATGTTTGCCTTATTTTCGGCTTCCAGTTCAGCCGGACTTTTTTGACCTGATGGCAGTTCAAGGCCATATCCTTGCTTCTTATCAGCTTGTTTGAGTTTAAAGGCCAGGAATATTGATATTACTCCGCAAAGCACCAGAACCAAAATAGGGATGGTATAGTCGTAATATGGCAATGCTCCTTGTAATTGTAAATCTTTCACTTTTTCACTTATTTCACCGGTTGATAGTCCCAGTGATTCAAAGTTGTCACGAACATCTTTAATGGCTGTTATAACAGAGCCATTTACCGCAGTAAGCAATGCGCCTATTCCCCAGAAGAATAAGCCAAGTCCCCAGTTTTGAACTGTAAACATTGTTGCGTAAGCTGTTCCTAACCTGTTTTCGGGTACAATTTTCGCAACCGAGGGCCACATGGCAGCCGGAACAAGCGAAAATGCAATACCAAGACTGAGCAACCCCAGATAAGCAAATACCGGACTGTTGGACAGTGCCAGAGATACGTGGGCAAAAATCAGGAGGAAAGCTCCAAGCATCATCAATGAGGCAGCTTTTCCTTTTTTATCGACGATGCTACCAAAAATAGGTGTAAATATGATTGTGCCCAATGGGATTAATGCAGCTGTTTTCGGACCATTGTTTAACCATAAGCTCATCATTTCGCGGTTTAAATAAACCAGAACAATAAAAACCCCAAGAATCAGAATCCGGGCAATATTTTTGCTGCTGGCCTTCTCAAGGTTGTTTGGAATCAAAGTAATCCCAAGTGCAAAGAAGAAAACGATAATATATACGAGTGCACTACCCAAAGCTTCGCTGCCAAAAGCAACCAGGGCTGCTCCATCAGGCAGGTCGTAGGTAAATCCAAATTTATTTACAAGTAAATCCGGGGCATATTGAATAAATGGGAAAACTGCGGAATAAAATGCCACACACAACAATGCAATATAAATAAATGAACTGTTGGTGACAAGTTTTAAAAGATCAGAAAATTTAAACTCCTCATCAGAACTGGCCTCACCAGTATCAGTTGATGCTGACTTTAACTGCTTATCAAGTTTTATATCGAACACCATGTAAATGATAAACATGATTAGCGACAATGCAATTAAACTTGCAGCAAAAGTAACTGCAGGTGATACCGATCCCCCAGCGATATCCAGAGAAATAGCGATGGCAAGTGCAGAGCCTAATCGGCCAAATCCCATATTGATACCCATTGCCAGGGCCAATTCGTGGCCTTTAAACCATTTCACAATTGTCCGCATAGCAACTACGCAAACTACCTCCAAGCCGGTACCAAACATAATCCTTCCGATAATTAAACCGGTAAGCATGGTTGAATTTTCAGTGCCGAAATAACCAGCTGCTGTTAATGCCGAAACCAATCCTCCGGCTGCAGCCAGGCCACCAAAAACAAGGCCAGCCAAGCGGATTCCCCATTTGTCAAGGATAATTCCACCGATAATAATCATACCAAAAACATTGGCAATGGTGGTGAGTCCAATCATTCTTCCAAACTCTTCACTTGTGAAACCATATTCGGATTCCACCAAACCTTTAAGGCCCGAATAAAAGTCTTGAAAATAGTAAGTTGAAAATGTTAATCCACTAATTAATAGCATGACCAGCCATCGTAGCCCGGCGGAATCACTAAGTAAACGTTTTGCTTGATTCATTTGATAGATAGTTTTTTGCGTAAAAAATTGATTTTTTGATTTAAGGTGGCTAAAGTAGAAAAAATATGCATTGTATGGCCAGGAATAAAATAAGATGTGTTATTAAAAAAACAGATTCCATATTATTCAGTCTTCAATATACAAGATCATAATTTCGAACTTTTTTTTATCTTTATTGTAACGAATTACAAAAACTGTAGTTTACCTTTATGAATATGCTTAAGCTAACTGACAACGAATTGATGATGAAAGTGAAGGCTGGTGAGATCGCCCGGCTGGGACTGCTGTTCGAACGGCATCATAAATTGCTCTTTGGCTTCTTTTACCGAACCACTGCTCAGGCTGAATTGTGTGAAGATCTTGTTCAAAATGTATTTGAGAAGATACTAAAAAACAGAACGCAATTCAAAGGTTATGGCAAATTCACAACCTGGATGTTTACCATTGCGCGCCACGAGTTGGCGGACCATTTTAAAAAGCACAAGCGCAGAGCCGAAACAACACAGGTTGACATCGAAAATGAAGTGGGTGAAGTAGAACCGGGTTTTTTTGAGCTGGAACAAAAACGAGAAGAATTGAAAGTGTTGGAAATGGCATTTGGTTCATTGGATGAAGAAAAGAGGCAATTGCTGGCCCTGAGCAAATACGAAGGTATGAATTACAGGGAAATTGGAGAGGTGATGAATTGTTCGGAAGGGAATGCCCGGATCAAAGTTTTCAGGGCAATGCAGGAGTTGCGAAGTAAATATCAAAAAATTGAAAAACAAGTTTTATCATGAACAAAGATAGATTTTATTTTCTGCTTACTGAATATCTGGATGGCCATCTGGATGAGGATCTGGAACTGGAGCTCAAAGCTGAGATCGAGCAAAGGGGTGAGGATGTAAATGATATTGATGGACTTAAGAGTTTGGCTGAAGCTATGGTAAACTGGAAGGTGCCGGAGCCTTCAGAAAAATTGAAAGATAACTTTTATACCCTTCTTGCCGATGAACAGCAAAAGCAACTTGCAGATCATCAACGTAAGTCGGTACAACATTTTATCGAAAAATTCAATACAAAAGTTTGGTTGCCAAGATTGGCCTATGCAGCCGTATTTTTATTGCTTGGATATATTGTGGGGCAAAGGATTTCGACGGATAGCCTGGAGTATAGCCGGCAAATTGCCAGTATGACCTACGAAATGCAACAGGTGCGGGAGGTGATGATGCTTTCACTGATTGACAATCCTCAGGCCGCTGAACGGCTGAAAGCCATCAATACTTCTCAGTATATCCAGGATCCCGACGAAAAGATTGTTACAGCTTTGCTGTATACTTTAAATACCGATCCCAATGAAAATGTCCGCCTGGCAGCAGTAGACGCCCTTTTACAATTTTCGGGTAAAGATGAAGTGAGGCAGGGGCTTATTCAATCCATTCCAGCCCAGAGCACACCTATGATGCAGATCGCCCTTGCAAACGGCATGCAGGCCATCGATGAAAAGGACGCTGTGCCCTTTTTTAAGGAACTGCTGCAAAGAGATGACCTGAACGATCTGGCCAAGAACAAAATTGAAGAAACCATTCAAATACTTTCGTAATTATGATGGTGAAGGTTTACATAAAATTATTGCTGGTTATGTTCACTGCATATGGTATACTTTCGGTTGAAAGGTCAGAAGAGATCAGCAAAATTCTTGAACTGTCGCCGGAAAAACAAACCCTGTATTTAAAAAATTTCAATGGTTCTGTTACAATCAATGGTTTGAACGAAAATGTAATTCGCCTCGAAGCTGATAAACTGATCACTTCAGATAATTCTGACGGCCTGGAGACAGGATTTCAGGAAGTCCAGCTAGTGATTGAAGATGTTGAAGATGGCTATTTTATCTATACGGAAATTCCATGCAGCAATGTAGATATAGAAAACAGGAGAATAAATTATTGCCATTGCGAATGGGAGGATTACGATTTTCAGGTGAACTTCGAAGTTAGCGTTCCTGAAAATTTCAATATTGAAGTCACCACAATTAATCATGGAGTCGTTTCACTTTCAAATGTTGTAGGAAACATAGTTGCATCAAATGTTAATGGGCCTGTTTACCTGAACCATGTTTCGGGCTTTGTAGAAGCCACAACAGTTAATGGCGAAGTACTGGTTGAATTTGATGCACAGCCACTTTCGGGTTCATCGTTTAAAACTGTAAATGGCTCCATCGAGTTGATTGGCCCTTCTGATTTATCAGCACAGGTAGGCTTCAGTGCCATGAATGGAGATTTTTATACCAATTATGATAATGTTGAGCAATTACCTAACAAGTTGGTTAAATCAACAGATGAAGACAGCATGAAAAGTACTTATCAATTGTCTTCACTTCCTTTAATTAAAATTGGAAAGGGAGACTACGACCTTTCTTTTGAAACCCTGAATGGGGATATTTATTTACGAAATAAAGAAAATCAATAATTTAATATTATAACAATGAAAACCATCAAGCACATTTTAACAGTAATAGTAGTTTTAGCAGCCGTTCATGGATTTACACAGGAAGAAACAACACAAAAGTTGGTTGTGCCTCTATCAAATCCAGGAGAGAAGGGTTCAATCGAAGTTAATCTAATCAATGGGAGTATTCATATTGTAGGCTATAGCGGTAAAGAAGTAATTATAGAAGCAAGTGAGTTGGAGGAAGAAGATTTGTTTAAAGTAGACGGTGCCTGGACTGCTCCATCAACCGATGGTAGGCGTTCCACTGGTAGAACGTCTTCCAGTTCAGTTTGGACTGTGCCCGACAGCGATGATTTTTTCGGAGAAGAGGAGAACGACAACATCAATCGCTCTACCGAAGGAATGAAGAAAATAGGATCGGCATCCTTTCATCTGACAGCAGAAGAAAAAAATAACAAAGTAGTGGTTGAAAGTGATTCGTGGCAACAGGGGATCAACCTCAACATAAAGGTTCCAATCGACTTCGACCTGCAATTGACCACTGTTAATCAGGGCGAAATAACCGTGGATAACATTTCGGGCCGGCTTGAACTTGAAAATGTAAATGGATCTATTTCGGCAAGCAATGTGAGTGGAGCTGCAATTTTGAATGCAGTAAACGGAGGAATTAAGGTCGATTTTAAAAGTATCAACGGGGATACACCAATGTCGTTTACAACCTTGAATGGCGATATCGAGGTGGTGATGCCTGCTTCAACAAAAGCTACTATGAAAATGAAAACGGATATGGGTGAAATTTTTACTGATTTTGATATGGAGGTTAAGCAACAGGAAGCCAAAGTCGATAAGCAGGGCAGCCAGGGAAAATACAAAGTTGAAATTACAAAATGGATACTTGGTGAAGTGAATGGTGGTGGGCCTCAGTTTACTTTCCAGTCGATGATGGGCAGTTTTTATATCCGGAAGAAATAAGAACCTGAAAGTATTTATAAAGCAAGCCGTATTCCTGAAAGGGGGTGCGGTTTTTTTAATGCGAGAAGGGAGGAAATGGAGATTTGGAGAAATGGAGAAAATGAGAATAGGAGAAGGCAAGAATACATAGATGCAAGAATGATACAATGATGTAATGATATAATGATATAATGTGATAAGGTGAAAAAGATTTAATGTGCAGTTGCAAGTACGTTGGAATGTAAATAAGTATGTTTCTGTATCCGATGATCAGTATTATGAATACCGACCAAAGTTTTGCTTTATGATTTTTTTTTGCTCATCAATTTAGCTTGTTGATTATTAGTAATTTATTTTCCTGCTGTTTTTATTTTTGAGAATAAATTAGGCAAAAACAGATGAATCCGTTTTTTTTTTTTATATATTTGGTTGATTTTAAAAAAGCAGTACTAACTAACACCTATTTCTTATGAAAATTTTTACCAAATTATTGGCATTATCATTAATGCTATTATTCCTTACAACAAACATCGTGCATGCACAAAATATACTATGTGTTGATCGCGATGGCAGTTTTGAAAATGTGGGCGTTTTTTCGGATGACTGGCAGTATTTGCAACCAGCCATGGATGCAATAGGGTTTGACTATGATTATTATGAAATAGAAGACCTTTCTCTGGATGGCCCTGATCAGGCCACCATGTCAGCATACTCAATGGTTTTCTGGTTTACTGGTGAAGTTTGGAGTGACGGTACCACAATGACTAACAATGATGAATTCAACCTGCTGCTTTATCTTCAGCTGGATGGAGGCACATTGTTATTATCTGCACAAGATTATTTGTGGGACCGTTATCAGGATTTCGGAATATTTACTCCGGGGATGTTCCCGTATGATGTCTTGGGAATCAATGAGGTATCGCAGGATATTTGGAACATTGATACACCTGACACTGCCAACGTTGTTGGTTCGGTCGGATCCTATGCTGAAGGCCTTTCGTTTGCGGTTCAGGATATCTACACCGAAGAAACCGACGATGGATTGTTTGTCGATGAAATCCTTGATCATCAGGGAGAAGACCTGTTGGAGATTGAAACTCCGGAACCCTGGGGTGTTACGGCATATCAGTTCGATGCCGGAACATATAAAGTAATCTTTTCCACATTAACAGTGGCTGGTATATCTGATCTGGCTGACAGGACAGAATTCCTCTTTCGCTCTATTGGCTGGTTACACGGAACAACCGGAGTTAATGCCATTAAAATGGAACAAACCAAACTGGTAGTTCATCCAAATCCTGCCACAACATCAGTACAAATCGGGTGCAAATACGATATGGAAGAAATGTGGATCATGAACAGTACCGGACAGGTGGTGGATCATTTTAGTATTGGCCAGGCCAGGTTTAAGGTCAATACATCACATTATAATGCAGGAGTATACTTCGTAAAGGTGAAGACTGAAAATGGATTTACTGTAAGCAGGCTTATTGTGGAATAAAGAAGTTATACCTAAAAAATAGCTGCCTGAAACCGGGCAGCTTTTTTTTTGTCCAAGATCATAAAAGTATATTTTGGATTTGGTCAATCCGCAACCCTTACCTGGGTATCCGCTATAGCTTTATCGGTGAGTCTGTGCTTATAAGATTTTTTTCATTGCACTATCCAAAATGACATGCTCTAAACATTCACCTTTTTTGCCCGTACAAAAGGTAAGGTTCTGTCGAAGAGGTAGCGGAAGGTAATATGGGTTTTATAAACCTTACCTCCGATTTGTTCAACCATTTTCATCATCGATGGGTTAAAATCGCCGATCCAGTTCATTTCAAGGTCAGTGTACTGGAAACCTGGCTTAAAGGCCCATTTGGTAAATTCCATAATTATCCCGGCCTCGATGCCTTTGCTCTGGTATTCGGGAACAATACCAAATATTCGCCCGATAACCCTGGTGCAGGATTTCCGGACTTTTAGATCAAACATAAACCTGAGTTTATTAAACCAGTTGAATTTGCCATTGAATTTGCGCATGATCTGGTAAATGTCCGGCATCATAATAAAAAAGGCAATGGGATCATCATTGTGATATGCGAAAATTACAAGTTGGGTGTCCATGATGGGTTTTATTTGTTTCAGCAAAGCTATCGCATGTGCTTTGTTTATAGCTTTCACCCCCGGAAACCTGGCCCAACCTTTGTTAAAGATGGTCATGAAATCTTCTGCAAATTTTTCACTGTTTTTCCAATTCATGGTCTGGAAAGAATATTCAGGGTTTTTAAAAATCCTGTCAGCTTTCTGTTGGACCACATCCTCAACTCCACCCGCTTTAAATGTCCGGTGGTAGGTAAATTGCTTAAAATATTCCTGGAATCCGTAACCCTCAAACAAGTCCTTGTAATAAGGAAAGTTATACGGCATATTGTATATCGGCTCATGAAATCCATCTACCAGACAGCCCCAAAAGCTATCCCGGTCACCATAGTTTATTGGCCCGTCCATGGCTTCCATACCTTGTTCCTGGCTCCATTTTTTTGCAGCATCAAAAAGTGTGGCAGCAGCATCTTTATCATCAATACAATCAAAAAAACCCAGGCCTCCGGTAGGCTGGTCATTGGCTTTTGCGGTTTTGGAGTTAAAAAAAGCTGCAACACGGCCAACTGTTTTATCCTTTTGGTCTTTTAATATCCAGCGTATTGCTGTGCCCTGCCTGAATAGTTTATTCTTCTTGGAGTTAAAAATTGCCTCTACATCTTCATCCAACGGTCGTATCCAATTTTTTTCGGTTTTATACAGCCTTGCCGGAAAGTCGAGAAATTCTTTTATCAGTACTGGATTGTTTACTTCACTAAGTATGTAGGTAGTGGTTCTGTTCATATCGGTTCTTGTTGCGAAGCGAAAATACGGATTTCCTTGTAACAGGCATCATGTGAAACAGGATAATTGTTCAAATGTTCATATTTGGATATTATAAGTTTAACACACCAGGGCCAGGAACAGTATTCTGTTTTTTCCTTTAATAATTGTATGTTTACCCCTTCAAAAAAATACATGATATGGCAAAGTTGAAACCGAGCTACAGAGCATTTTTAAAAGATTATCATCAAATTGTTTTCCTTATTTTTTTTCACCGCTAAAATCTGGTTTCATAGTACCATTTTCTTTGTATCTCCCATAAACTGCACCTTTCCCCTCATTAGCCTAAAAACCCGTGGATTGGGCTAAAGACTTTCCCTCCCTTTTATTGACTTTCACTTTGAATTGTTGTATCTTTATCGTCTCCAAAAAAAATACAATTATGAAAAAAGTTCTTTTCCTTTCACTGATGCTATTTTTGTGTCATTTTTTTCTCAATGCGCAGCCTTGTTTACCTGCGGGGATTACATTCTCTTCCCAGCAGCAAATCGACAATTTCCAAACCAATTATCCCAACTGCACTGAAATTGGAGGTGATATGATTATTGAAGGAAATGACATTACCAACCTAGATGGTTTATCTGTTTTAACGACCATAGGTGGTTTTTTGTGACTATGCAACAACGCAGTTCTGACAAATGCAGCCGGATTGCACAACATCACATCCATCTGGGGAGAACTCTGGATTACCGACAACCCATTGCTTGAAAATATTGAAGCCCTTGAAAACATTGCCCTGTATTCATACTTCGATTTATATATTATCGACAATCCCCTGCTATCACAATGCGATATCAGTAACATATGCCAGTACCTGTTGAACCCGACTGGCACAGTCGAAATATATGACAATGCCCCCGGCTGCAACAGCCCTGAGGAGGTGGAAGAAGCTTGTGAGACTCTTTCCTGTCTTCCCAACGGCATCACATTCACCACCCAGCAACAAATTGATGATTTCCAGACCAACTACCCTGGTTGCACAGAGATAGAAGGGTTTGTTAATATTATAGATGGCGATATTTTCAACCTGGATGGATTATCTGTGCTGACTTCAATCTGGGGAAATTTTGAAATTTATGAGACAACGCTTACAAATTTATCAGGATTGGATTATTTAACA
>Ga0209475_10002433_pt1 | contig 18728 bp, 16 predicted proteins | sample tdDd471_FD_187128 | JGI IMG/M metagenome (GOLD analysis project Ga0209475, IMG submission 187128) | Marine sediment microbial communities from the Atlantic coast under amendment with organic carbon and nitrate - tdDd47.1 (SPAdes)... | ecosystem: Environmental > Aquatic > Marine > Coastal >... | reverse complement strand
ATTTGGAATGTTCAGTGGTCGATATACGAGTTCCCTCTGAATATGCCAAATATTCCCTGTAATTTCAAGGCATTTAACCTTTTTCTACAGACTCAATGTTAAAGTCAATGCTCAGTGCTGCGAATACGCTATCAGGAAAAACCTCAAGTAGCAAAGATTCAAATCTTGAAAAGAATGCCAAGAGACATATCTACGGCGGGGGGAGTAGCCCTACCTTTTTGAGATCCCTCTTGGCCTTTAACTCGTGGCAGATTTTCCATCTTGCGGCATGTCTAATTTTCCACGGCCGCTTCTAGTTGATAAGTAATCTCTTTTTTTGACATTCCCAAATAAACAGCAGGCCTTAGGAAGCGATTACTTATCAACTCACCATCACCTCACATCATGTTTTGGTACGTGCTCCTGGCCCTGCCCGCAAACAGACCCACATATTTTCTAGCTCTTTAGAGAAAAAATTGCCCTCTGATCCAAAACTTCTTGCGCTCACTATCGCAATTTATTCGTCCTCTTTGCCCTTGAATAACAATAAATATTACTTATGTTTTTCATTTTACAAACTGAAGCAACAAACTCTAACAAAAGGTGACAAAATGGCTGAAAAAACTTCCGAAACAACCACCTGGACCGATCTGGCTGCTGGACTTTATGATAAACTCACCGGTAAAAACGCCGAGATATCTTATGAATTTGTAAATTTTGACCTCGGTGTTCCCATAACCGCCTCACCCTCTGCAGAGATCGTTACCTGGAAGCTCAACGGGCTATTAAAAATTCGGACCAAAGAAGTATAATTTTATAATGACTCGGGAGATTGAAATTTTCGCCGAGCTGTCGGTCGGCAGGAATGGGCGTCAGATTCTTATTACTGCTGAAGGTAGCTCGGTTACTGTTCATTTTGAAGGGTTACGTTTTTTTTGCAGGGAATACGAATGGGCTTCCAAAAATATTAATTTCAAACACCTTCTCAATAAGTTGGACTCCGCTTGCCAGGCAAGCAGGGTGTATATTTATGCCAAGATAGGAAGATTTACATTTACTGCCTTTGGTCCTGATGCCTCTCCTGTAAAAAGAGCTATACTTCTACGTCTAATTTCTCTATTCGGTAAGCTTCTAAAGTCTTAACCGCTCATTATCTTACTTTGAGCCGGTTTTCAGGGGAAGGATCATGAAAGATGCAGCGCCGCTATCTGCAGAAAAAATTCAACAGATTAGATTTCTAATAGCCGACAAACAATCCGGTCAATTCAGCATAGAAATAGACTGGATAAAAGGGTTAAAATAGAAAACGTTAGTTTTTTCAATTTCTTGCTTTTTCGGACAACACTGATCTATTCATATTGCCTCTGAACATTAAAAAAATAGACTGTTTTTTAGGCATGGTTTCTCAATTTGAGCTCCGTTGGATGTGGCTTTAAATAGTACTGATTCAAAAGATAGGTCTCATTATACTTTCTGGCATAGTGGTTCATCAATGTAACAGGTACAATGAGTGGCACAAAATGATTACTGTAGTTATCAATTAACTCTAGTAGTTCCTGCTTTTCATCGGAACTGAGGAATTCCTTGAAAAAAACAACCATTTGAAGCAGAACATTAACATGTGATGTGAATGTTGGCTTTATATTCATGGCCTCCATTAAGCCTTGTTGATATTCTTCAAAAAAATTTTGCGGATCAATCTGACCCGCCTCTCCTACCAAATTGCATAAATCACGATAATTATTTTCGCTGTGTGCGAGAATCAGTAGTTTATGTTCGGTATGAAACTTCACAAGACTTGCAAGGGTACCCTCTTTCTTAGCCTCTCGCCAACGTCTGTATACGAAAACCGACTCTATGAAGTTTTCTCGCAGCAGTAAATCATGCAATCTGCCCTCTTCTTCAACAGGTAAAAGAGGAAAATGTTTTTTGAAAGCTCTGGCAAAAAGGCCCTCCCCAACATTTTGCGCAACTTTGTTGTCATCATAGACCTTTACCCTCTCCATTCCCGATGATGGAGATCTATTTTTAAAGATAAATCCACAAAGATTTTCTTTCTCCAACTCCCTTAATCTGGTTTTAGCCCAGTTGGTCATAGTCTCTGTGTGATCAATTCCTGTTTTGTTGGTAACCAGGCGAGGATTGTCAGGATCACCAACTAATCGCATTGCCTCACGCGGTGTAGGCAAACCACATTCAACCTCAGGGCATACCGGCACATAATCAAAAAAATGTCCTAAAGTTTCTGTGATATAGCGATTATGTTTATGGCCACCGTCAAAACGCACTTTATTTCCCAGCAGACATGAGCTTACACCCATTTTTATCTTTTCTTGCACATTTGTTGGCATGATGTCCTCATCGTTAATAAAGTTGACATATTTTCAACAATATGTCTTTTAGCGGATATGTACAATGGTTCTGCCCTGCTTTTCTTATGAGAGGTCAACCGATCCAGCCCACTCGTAGCATCTCTGAGACAGGGTGCATAAGCAATTATCGAAGTCTCCACTTATTTGCGTAATGTTTGGATCCTCGCCTGCATGGCAGCCTCCAATAAGAACCTTTGGGTATGCCTGGTGCAGTTTCTGATACAGAAGTGGTAACAGAAAATGATGATCCAGCTTCAGGATCAGGCTGTCAGGGAAAAAGAAAAAAGGGGTCAAGTCTACCTTTGATTCTTGTTGGAATTCAAACAATCAACATGCACCGGATTTCACCTGTGATGTCGGTGGTTAACATTGCCCTCTCGAAGGTCTTAATATTCTACCAACGCTTCAAGTTTAGACTATTCCTGTGAGGTTACTGCCAGTGACAAAATCCTTGGGGTTCACTTCTTCCTGCTGCTCTTGTATTGCACCAACCATTAATCCTGTATTTCTGATATCATTAAAATGGAGCAGTTTTCAAGATTTTCCAACACAACAGGAGGTGCACTATGAAAGTTCCACAAGCTGTCGATTTCCATCTGCAGTATCATCGAGTCAACTCCAAAAAAAAATACCATTAAGACTTGTGAGTTTGTTCTTTCTCGCTGCACAGCCCAGTTTGGCAAACGTGAACTTGCTAGTATCTCTCAGGAAGAATTACTAGCCTTTCTGTTGTCCTTGACCCAAAACAATAAACAGGCGACCAAGAGAAACCGCTACTCGGTGTTCTCATCTTTCTACAATTTCATCATCAATAATGCATTACCCTCTCTGATCAATCCCTTCAACGCAGAGGTTATCAAAAAGATATTTAAACGATCCCAAACTATTCTATGGCAAATAGTAGATAAAGAAACGATCGATGAGATTATCTTCCGGACCATGAACATACGTAACAGCTCTATGCTAGAGCTAATGGCCAGGGGAGGTATGAGAATAGGAGAAGTACTAAACCTCAAACCAGCTGATATCCAAGAGAGAACTCTGGCCGTCCAGAACCCGAAAAGTGGTCGAGTTGGGGAAACAGTTTATGTTCCACGGAAATTATTGGTAAGGTTAAACGACTACGTGAGAGCTAATGATTTCAGTGGCAGTGATCGAATCTTTCCGATCTCCTATGTTGCTGCCTGGTCGATGGTAAAAAAAGCAGATAAGCTGGTTAATATTGAGCTTCGCCCTCATGATCTTAGGCGTCATGCTGCAACATATGCTTCTCGATCCGGCACTCCTGTTGAGATTGTGAGCAAGGTGGTCTTGCGGCACGCTGACTTATCGACAACACAAAGATATCTTGGCAAGGTGAATGAATCAGAGGCGATCAGGTGGATTGAGACGTTTTATGGCTAGTCTACGACAAATTTTCCGTTTCCCTGCTCATCTGTGGTAGTTTGAAGGATTGACTGATCTCTATTTAGAAGTTGTTTGATACTGTTGGTGAAAACATAATATTCCTGCAAAGGTCATATTGCTATGATGGTAAGAACAGGTTTTTATCTATTACAAATAATTGTCTTATCTTTGACAGTCTCATGTTCTGATTCTGAAGATACTAGTGAGAAAGGAAGTCTCAAGGAGACGCAAGATAAGATCGCTCAAGAAGCAGTGGACCACATTAAAGTTCCCCTGGATAAGGCCAAGGAAGCTAGTGAATTAGCCAATCGACATACTCAGCAAGTTAAGGAAGCAGAGAATCAATAGTAATTTGAGCCTATGATTTTCAAATACAGCCGCTTACTGGTGTGTGAAAAGGATCGTCTCAGGAGTTGGTGATTGCTCTCACATGAGCAGTCAGGAACTGCTGTTTTTTCGCTAAGGATAATTGCATATGGCCCCCTGGCCAGCATAGCTTAATCGGCCTATCCCAAATGGAGAAGTCGAACACTATTGCTTTTTTGTTCTCACCTACATTCTTTTATTATAAAATGAACGCTGTTAAAATCCCACATGATCAATTGAGCCAAGAGGCATTGAAGGGTGTTATTGAAGAATTTGTAACTCGTAATGGTACTGATTACGGTGAAGCCGAAATCCCACTTGAAACTAAAATTGCCCAAGTGTTAATACAACTTAAATCTAAAGATGCCTTTATTGTCTTTGATCATCATTCTGAAACCTCTACTATCGTTAACAAGGATGATCAAATTTTAAAATCTATTGATTCATAAGGGTCTAATGGGGGCAGACCCCTTTTGTTAGGGAAATCCCTTTAATGCTGTCATCTAGGTCCTGAAAACAAATATCAATGTGGTTTTGTTTTTCGGGACTGAGTAAACAATGGGGTAAATAATATGGACAATCCCCGCCGTTCTCACTCAGGCAACTGGAAGATGTACAGGAACAGTCTAAAATTTCAGATTTTCTCAAATGGTTAATATTGCCATAGTAGCCTCTACCATTGCGACAACGTGTGTTCCTACATACTAACAGCAGGAAGATCAATCAGTAGCGCGTCGAGTAAGATCAGATCTTGGATATGGCAACATTAACGCCGTAAATCACAACAACCTATAAACTCGAGTATATTTGTTGTTCTTTGATGATTCATCTACTCAGCACCTGGATGGCAACCGATTTCACAAATGTTGTAGAGATAGTGTCACCGAAATGCCAACGCTCCCTGTAAATTTCGCAGTACATGACGGCAGTTCTGGCTACACGGTTTAGGGATTTTCCAGATAGAACTTGAAAAAATTCCATCCAGAGCAGCAAGCAGATCGACGGTGCCAATAGTTGTCTGCCCTGGACGAGTATCAAGGAAGAGGTAAGCCGAGAGGGCAGACTCATCCTCGGAAATTATTTATACAGCCCTCGGATATCTTTTTTGCTGATTTTCCCCACACTGGTTTTAGGAATCTCTTGGTTCAGTATGATTTTCGTGGGGACTCCAAATTTTGGGATGACTCCTTTTTCCACAAAGGTCATGCAGAAATTCCTGATATCTTTTTCAGTAACTTTCTCCATAAACGCCTCTTTAAGAACCACTATGGCAAGAGGTCTTTCGCCCCATTTTTGATCGGGTACGCCGACAACAGCAACCTCACTTACTCCTGTATGCTGGCTGATTATGTCTTCCAGTTCAAGGGACGAAATCCACTCTCCCCCTGTTTTGATGACATCTTTCAGTCTGTCGGTAATCTGCAAGTAGCCTTCCTCATCTATAAACCCTATATCTCCGGTATGAAGCCATCCGCCGGACCATAATTCTTCACTTTTTTCCTGATCTTTGAAATATCCCTGGGTGAGCCAGGGTGCTCGAACGACCACCTCACCTACCGCCTTGCCATCATGGATGATAGGCTTGCCCTCCTGATCTACTATCTCAAGTTGTACATTATTTACGGGCAACCCTGTTCTGCACCGTATCCTTATCTGGTCTTCTTCTTTCCATTCAAGCATGTGGGGCTTGAGATTGGCGATGGTCAGAAGAGGACAGGTCTCAGACATGCCGTAGGCGGTATAGATATTAATCCCTCTATCAAGAGCGGTTTTGCACATGCCACTCGATAGAGCAGAACCTCCGATAATGACTTTCCAGCCTTCCAGATCGCAGTCTTCAATGGCTGGAGAGGTAAGCAACATGTGCATAATGGTAGGCACACAATGGGAGAAGCTGACCTTTTCCGTAGTAATAAGTTTCAAAAGCATTTCCGGCTCATACCGGCCGGGATATACCTGTTTGGCTCCCAGCATGGTCATAACATATGGCATCCCCCAGGCATGAACATGAAACATTGGGGTGATCGGCATGTAGACATCCGACGCACTGACCCTGGCCTGACAGTCATAACCACAGAGAGCTGTCACGAAGCCGTAGGTGTGCATCACAAGTTGCCGATGGCTGAAGTACACACCCTTTGGTAAACCTGTGGTGCCGGTGGTATAAAAAGTTGTTGCTATGGAATTTTCATCAAAGTCGGGAAATGAATATTCTAACGGATTCTCTTTCAGCATCGCCTCATATTCATGATCGATGACCAGACTTGTTTGTGCGGATGTATCAGAATCGGTTAATAGGACAATTTTTTTAACGGTGGAGAGTTTATCCTTTATCGCTTCCAGGAGAGGCAGGAACTCTGAGTTGACAAGAATAACGTCATCTTCAGCATGGTTGATAGTATAAAGAAGCTGCTCGGAAGAAAGCCTCACATTAACGGTATGCAGAATGGCTCCAATCATCGGGACAGCAAAGTAACATTCAAGATACCTGTTGGAGTCCCAATCCATTACGGCGACGGTATCACCTGCCTGGACCCCCAGCTTATTCAGACCGTGGGCCAATTGGCATATCCGGGTGCCAAACTCGGCATAGGTGATCTCCTTCTGGTCACGATAAACTATTTTCTGTTGTGGAGAATAGATCAACGGCGTTGTCAGCAGGTTTTTAATGAGAAGAGGATGGGAAAAGGCTGAGGGGGTGGGGTCGATGATTTTTGTCTGCATGTAACCTCCTAATGATATAGATTTCTTCTGTTGAAATTGTATCGTTTACAGCTCTTTTTTCATGAGTCTTTGTTGTTTAACACAAGATAATTGTTTGCAAGCAATGTTCCAGAAGCGACGCTGGGGGGAGTTGGCGCAAATACAGGAAGATGTCTGGGGAAGGACCGTGATCTGGCCCTGATGGGATTGAGTTGTAATTTACTCAATCGATGTGAAAAAACATTTTAACTAAACGTTATCATACAGTAAAAACAAAGCGATCCCTTAGTTACCCAAAACGGGTAATTAATTACCCACCCCGCGTAATTATGTTCAACTGTTTCATTTTGAGATAGAGGGTTTTTCTCTGTATCCCCAGAATCCTGGCAGTACGAGTACGGTTCCACTGACAGGTCTCCAGCTGTTGCAGAATGTGTTCTTTCTCAAACTGATGTGCTGCCTCGCGAAGGCTTATGTTTTGGATCGGTATAGATTCGGTTCTTGATTGTCTGATTTTGCAGCTGCTACCAGCACTTGCTCCGGCAAACTCAAGAATATTAAGATTGAGAAAACGCTGGATGGTATTTTCCAGTTCTCTGACATTTCCAGGCCAGTCGTGCTGCAATAGTTTGTCTAGATCGTGGCCGCTGAGAGAAGGGGATGTGGCACCTTTGTCATGCTTGGCCATGAAATGTTCAACAAGGAGCGGAATGTCGTCTAACCTATCCCTGAGTGGCGGCAAATTAATGGGGATGATGTGGATTCGGTAGAAGAAATCCTCCCGCATGGTACCCTTGTCAAGCATTGGCCGCAAATTGCTGTTGGTCGCAGAGATGATCCTTACATCTGGCTGCATTGGCTCCAAACCACCTAAGGGGGTGTAGCCGTTCCCTTCCAATACGCGGAGTAACTTTACCTGCATCGCCTCATCAATTTCGCCCAACTCGTCAAGGAAAAGTGTGCCGTGATCGCTTTTTGCAAAATAACCTGCCTTGTTCTGATCTGCTCCGGTAAAGGCGCCTTTGCGGTATCCAAAAAATTCACTTTCCATGAGTTGGCTCGGAATTGCACCGCAGTTGACTGGCAGAAAAGTGCGGTCCCTACGATCACTCATGTTATGGATTTCCCTTGCCACAAGCTCTTTTCCGGTGCCGGATTCGCCATATAAAATAATGTTGGCATCCGTTGCTGCGGCGCGTAGAATCAGTTCGTAGATGTGCTGCATGGCCTTGCTTTTACCAATAATGGTTCCGAACTTATACCGGTCGCGGATATTTTCTCGGAGGCGCAGATTTTCTTTTTGCAGGTATACTTCACGTTCTTTCAAGGCCATTTCAGCCAACTTCCGATCGTGAATGTCGATCATAACCGTCTGTTTTTGGGAGATAAGGTTCTCCTCTTCATAAATGGGGGAACTTACAGCATAATACCAACGGTTATCTTTGGGATGTTGAAACTCATACTTTATGGTTCTGCCATGAAACACAGGCTTCTGGGAGCACCAGGAGCAGGGTGAATCAAGGCCGAAAATACGACTATGACAAAGGAGGCTGCCATGGGCCGGACCCATTGCTTTTTCCAACTTACTGTTCATATAAACGAGCTGATAATCGGCAGTACATATATAGATGTACCCATCAAATGCCTCAAGGACACCCATTAGCCGGGACTCGCTTTCCCTGAAATTCCGTTTTGCCAGTTTTAGAGAGGTGATATCAAGGAGAGACGCCACGCTACAGTTTGATCCGGAAATCATATCAACCCGAAGAAATACATCCCTATGATTTCCGTGTCGGTCTTTCAGAGTAAATTCATATTCAATGGGAGCCTTATCTGCAGAATCGCGTCTTTTGACGTGATAACTAAGCATCCTGTTAAGGTCATCTTGCTTGGCGATGACTGCCGGCCATTGCATTTTTCCTTCAATCTCGTCTTTGGAGTATCCGATGAGGTTGGCAAAACCGGTATTGGCAAGAGAAATTGTTGTATCTTCTTCAATAATGATAGTACCTGCGCCAGTATTCTCAAAGACACTGCGATACCTCTCTCCACTGGCAAGCAGTGATTTTTCAATCGATTTCTGCTCAGAAATGTCTTCTGCAAATCCCTCAAAGTATAGAATGTTTCCACTTCCATCGACAGTGGGTCGCACATGGATCCTGCATGGAAAAACAGTGCCATCCTTACGCCGCCAGCGGCTTTCGAAATGCATCGGACGATCATGTTGCTGCACGAGCATATCCATGAGGCGCTTACGGAACAAAGGGTCTTCGTAGAGATCGGTAACTTTTCGTTCTGTGAGCGTGGAAAATTCTTTGAAAGAATTGTACCCCAGCATCTCTGCAAAAGCCTGATTGGCAATCAAAATACGACCATCGATTGCGGAACGCAGAATACCGATTGGGGCTTGTCTGAACAGATCTCTAAATTGCAGAAGATCTTCAGTTTCGGAGGAATAATTGACTTCTGATAAATCCGCCATATTGCGACCGACCTAGGGGGGATAAGGAATTATTGGAAAACTACGTTATACTGCGCAGTAGTGCCAATTCAGCATATCATAAACAGACACCAGTCGCTAGACTGATGCAGCAAAATGCGATAACTAGGTTTCAACTATCTGCGCTATTTAATAATAAGATTTAGGGAAGCTCACCCCCTGCCTCTTTCAGATCCGGACTCAATTATTACGAATCATCCGGCTCTCATTTCGGCCAAGATCCCCCTTGGCAAGTCAAAGGTAAATCGTTTTGTATTTCCCTAAAACATATGGTGTTTCCTGTATCTATAAAGGGCGAGGATTATCCCCGCCCTAAGACAAAAAACTGTCCGTATAGCGTTTTTATCCATCTGATGGCTTCCGTATCATTTACCTTGCCGAGATATCGTTGAGTCGTTGCGAGGTCAGCCTGTCGCAGAATGACCTTGCTGATTATGTGCCCTTCCTAATTATGTTGCCCGAATGAATGAAAGCATTAGCCTACAGGGAGGACTTCTTTGGTTTGGCAACATAATTTTCACAAAGTATCGAGCCAATTGAGGAGATTCTCATGGTTTCTCCAAAGCGGTGGTTGTCTTGAGAATGCCCCAGAAAAAACCCCTGGAGGTTCACAGAATTTCAGTGCCTCTTCCTTCGCACGAATGTTAATTTCAGCATATCGATATGTCGTGTCCAAACCTACATGACCAAGCTACTTCTTGATGACAGCAGTATTGCATGGATTGGCCAGAGCTGGCAGAACGGTATTGATGCTGAAATTGTAAAATGATGAGAAAACGGAGTAACGGTTTCTCTTGGTCGCTTGCTTATTGTCCTTGGTCAGGGACAACAGAAAACCCAGCACCTCTTCTTGTGAGATACTGGCCAAGTCACGTTTGCTGAATTGAGCAGTGAATCTGGAAAGAACAAACTCACATGTTGTGATGGTATTTTTTTTTGTAGTTGGCTCGGTGATACTGCAAATGAAAACTGACTGCTTGTGAAACTTTCATGATAGACCTCCTGTTTGTTTGGGGAATTGGTAAATACTGCCTTGTTTAATGATACCTCAGTGGCATTTTTGATGACAGGAGGGACTAACGAGCATCTGGAGTAAGATTATGTTGCCAAATACTGCGTAAAATAAACCTTGGCAAAGGTAATCTCTACTGGATGACTAGCTCGCGTTCCTCAAGGAGATACAGGAACACCTTAAATTGCAGTTTTTCTTAAATGGTGAATCTTGCCGCTGGAATAGTTTGCTGCATTGGTCACTCCGCAGGAACAGAAAACCTTACAATAAAGTCTTACATTGTCCTAAAGTGTCGCGGATCGCTTCTGTCAGAGCGGTTATAGTTTGATGGCAAAGACTTATCTATGGTTTCGTGTAGAAATGTCAGCAGTTCCTCGGAAGAACCTCGGAGGATGCATTTGACAGTTATGTTCAAAAACCTGTGCATCGCTAGGCGGCGGCCCCCCTTCAAACCCTAAAGTTCCTGATTGGTAGTCGCAACCACTCTTCTCTGGAATTGTTGTAGACGATTACTGCCAAGAGGGGTAAAGAGCAGTTCTTGCTGGATATAGAGGACTATGATCTGTACGAGCAGCTACATTTCGCCTATTTCATCAAGAAAAATGGCATCCAGGGAATAAACTCTGAGCGATCAATGGCTGCTACAGCCCCTTTTCCTGTTCCTGTCTCAACGGAGATGATCGTGGAAAGAGACCAAAAATATTGCTGTTGAGACAAATGCCAAAAAGATAATAATTACAGGAAGTCTTAAGAAAATATTTGTTTACAGATTATGGCTTTGGTGGTTGAGAGGTTTTTTATCCTTGACTGATGCACTAGACCACTAGTACATTAGTGCATCAGTAGGCAGTGATGGAATCACCACATCATTGGTCGAATAATAACTTTCAATTATTTCTTAATGTTAAATATGATCTACCAACCAAGCTTTTATCTTCTACGGTCTCAGGTGTATGAACATTTGCGTGAGGAGCTCAAAACGGAAAATTTAAAGCCTGGGATGTTTGTTACTATCAATCAGCTATCCGAAAAGTTGGGTATAAAGAGAACACCATTGCGCGATGCATTGCTGCAACTGCAGTCAGAGGGCTTTGTGACCTTTTTGCCCCAGCGGGGTATCCAGATTAATGAATTGTCGTCGAAGGATCTGGAAAATATTTATGAAGTGCTTGGCGCGCTCGACTCAAAGGCTCTGCTCTCTGTTTTTGATCGGATAACTTCAGATCACATTGAGACCATGAAGCGCATTAATGAAGAGATGTACAAGACTGTCACCAGCACCCAGGTCGGTGCATATTTCGACCTCAATACTGCCTTTCACAATGTTTATCTGGATTTGTCAAATAATGATCTTCTTTTAAACCAACTTAATATCCTGCGCCAGCGACTGTTTAAATTTGGTACCAAAGGTGAGTGGATCGAAAAGGTGCGTGAACTCAATTATACGGAGCATCTGAAACTTATCGACCTGATTGAACAGGGAGATGCAAAGCAGGTGGCAGATTTCCTAAGAGATACCCATTGCGTAATAAACTGGGACCAATAGTTGAAAATGACTTTTCGTTACTCCTCCGGGCAGTAAGAGTGAATCCGTAAAGATACAAGAGTTAATGTCTGGTGATATGAGTTCCACAGCCAATAGACACAGATACAAGGAGAAGGAAGCAGAAATAGAAAACAGAGTCAGATCAGTAACAATCATCGTAACCCGAAAATTCATGGAGGAGAAAATGCTTAATCGTTTTGTACAGGTGGTTTTACTCACACTAATGACGTTAATGATTGCAACCAGTGCCTGGGCAGCAGAAAAAAACATGGTGTTTGCTTCGCCCTATGGCATCACTACCTTTGACCCGTCCATTTCCTATTCCACAGAATTGACATACATGGCCAATGTCTATGAGACCCTGATTAAGGTCAATCCCCCAGGCAGTAAAGAATTGTTCAGCTATGTTCTGGCGACTGCATACAATGCTTCTGCTGATGGTCTTGAGTACACCTTCAAGCTGAGAAAAGGTGTCAAATTTCACGACGGCACAGCTTTCAATGCTGAAGCTGTGAAGTTCTCCATCGACAGGACTAAGAAGATTGGTAAAGGTGCCGCATTTATCTGGGCTGATCTCAAAGAAATCGAGGTGGTTGATGACTACACGGTTAAATTTATCCTCGGCAAACCTGTTCCCCTTCCACAGATCGCTGCCTCTGCCTACGCCTCATATATCATGAGCCCGTCAGTGGGTGACAAGGATAAGGAATGGTTTGATAAAGGAAATGATGCAGGCACAGGCCCCTACCAGATCAAAAACTTCAAAGATGGCGAAAGCTGGATGCTGGCCAAATTTGAAGATTACTGGGGGGGCTGGGATGGCAAACATCTTGATAATATCCTGGTAAAATACACCAAGGAATCGTTGATTCAGCTGCAGATGCTCCAGGCTGGACAAGCGATGCTCGGTGCCCGACTGCCAATTGACAGCTACGACTCTTTTGATAAAAATAAGGACACCAAAGTCATTTATGGCCCAAGTTATCAGAACTATATGGCATTTTTTAACACCAAGCGCCCGCCCTTGGACAATGCCAAGGTACGAAAGGCCCTTGCCCATGCGATCCCCTATGAGGATATTATTACACTGGGTTTCAACGGAATGGCCACCCAGGCTCGCGGCCCGGTTCCTAATGGCCAGTTTGGTGCTACAGAAGATGTCGTACAGTATAAACACGACTTGGAACTGGCTAAAAAGCTTCTTGCAGAAGCGGGGTATCCTAATGGTGGTTTCAAACTCATCCTGACCTATGCTGCTGAAAATGCACAGGAAGCACGTTTTGCACCGCTCATTCAGAGCGAATTCAAGAAAATTGGCGTAGATGTTGAGATCAAGGGACTCGTCTGGAATACCCAGTGGGCAAAAGGGAAAGAAGACCCGAAAAATGCTCAGGATATGTTCCTCCTGCTCTGGTGGCCAACATACAGTGATCCTTACGAAACCCTCTTTTCGCTCCTTCATGATGAAGGTGACAAACCTGCCTGGAACCTCGCCTACTACAAGAATCAGGCGTATGACAAGCTGATCCGTGAGGCGTACGAGGTAACAGGGTCCAACCCGGAAAAATCACTCGGACTATACGTCAAGGCTCAAAACATGATTCAGGAAGACATGCCGGTTGCATGGCTTGTTGATGTTGTTGGCAAGTGGCCCATGAGCGAAAAACTGCAAGGTCTCACAATCAACCCGGCCTACCCCAACGTACCGTTTTTCTATGACATGTTCATAGAGTAAACTGACAATCAGTAGCAACTGGACCTTCAGCTTCTCGCTTCTGCCTCAATGAGCAGGGAGAGGCTGAAAGGGACAGAGGAGATTAAGATTGTATGTCTCTTTTCGTTTTTATCTGTAAACGCTTCCTTGGTCTTATCGTGCTACTCCTTGTGCTGAGCACTCTGGTGTTTTTTTTCACCAGGTCTCTGCCAGGAGACGTTGCCGCACTCTATATCGGGGGAAATGCCAAACCCGAGCAGATTGAGCTTGCGCGGATTGAATTGGGCCTTGATAAACCGCTGCATGTCCAATATTCCCGTTACATGGCCAAATTGGCCCATGGGGATATGGGGGTGTCGTTGAGGACCCATCGGCCGGTCTTTCAGGATCTGCTCGAGAAAATTCCCATGTCACTTGAACTGGTATTTATAGCGCTTTTTCTGGCCACCGCTCTTGGGCTTTTTACAGGGGTCATGGCCGCCTGGTATCAAGGGTCGTGGCTCGACAGCACTATTAAGTGGATAACCTCCGGAGCGGTGAGTTTTCCGATCTTTTTTCTGGCCCTGTTGTTACAGCTGCTCTTTTTTAACTGGCTTGGCTGGTTTCCATTGCAGGGGAGAATCGATACATTTCTTGAGTTTACCAGTCCGATAGAACGTATCACCGGGTTCAGCCTCATCGACACTTTACTTACCGGCAATTTTACCGCCTTTTTCAATGTAGCTTATCATATGGTGTTGCCGGTGATTGCCCTGCTTGTCGGACCCTTTGGCATGATAGCAAGGCTGACGAGATCGTCTCTGCTTGAAGTTATGCAGTTGGATTATATTCTTGCAGCACGTGCCGCAGGGGTGAGTGAGCGGGTGCTCTTTTTCCACTATGGTCTGAGAAACGCCCTGTCCCCGGTTTTAACGGTAATAGGACTATCCGTTGCCCTCATTTTACTGGCTACTTTTTACGTAGAGATGATCTTTAACTGGCCGGGGATCGGTTACTACGCCCTGGCGGCCATTTTGAGCCTCGATTACACCGCCCTGATGGGGGTGACGCTAATGATAGGTACTGTTTACGTTGTGGCAAATACTGTTATGGATATTGCCAGAAGACTCATTGACCCGAGAATCAAATAAGCCTCAAGCATATGGAAAAGAAAGCATTAAAAAAATTAGCTGCAACGGTCGTGGCAGATCATCATAAGATGAGGATGTATCAACTGCGACAGTTCCTAAAGCATAAATCTGCGGTGTTGGCATTTTTTATTCTGCTGATAACTATTGTAGCTGCCCTGCTTGGCCCCAACATTGCGCCTTACCCGGAGCAGGGATTGGGCGAAGTTAACGTCTCTGAGAGGTTGCAGGCCCCTTCCGCTCAGCATTATCTGGGGACAGACGTGTATGGCAGGGATATCCTTAGTCGAATCATTTGTGGTGCCCGGGTTTCATTGTTCGGAGGTTTTTTTATAGTCATTGCTGCAGCCCTTATTGGAGTGCCTCTCGGTCTATGGGCAGGGTACTCGGAAGGGATTCCTGGGGCTATTATTACAAGGTTGGTAGAGCTGTTTCTCTCCTTTCCCTCCGTACTTATTGCCATGGCCATTTCAATTGTTGCAGGGGCTGGTGCCTTTACGGCACTGCTGGCGCTGGTAATCCCATGGTGGCCCTGGTACACCCGGCTGGTCATGGGAGAGGTTCTTTCCAAAAAACGAATGCTCTACGTTGAGGCGGCGCAGATGCTGGGGTATGGAAAGGTCTATATCATGGTTCGCCACCTCCTGCCCAATATCCTGACTCCGGTGATTGTCATGATTCTGCTTGATCTGGGGCCCGCAATTATTGCCATTGGTTTACTCAGTTTTCTCGGCCTTGGAACCCAGGCACCTCAAGCTGACTGGGGACTCATGGTCTGGGAGGGAGCGCAGAATATACTCTCGGAATGGTGGATTGCCATCGTGCCCGGTTGCGCCATGTTCATTGTCGTTACGGCATTCAATATCTTTGGTGACGCCGTCAAAGATATCCTGGAACCCAATCGCTCCTAAAATATTTGATCTGTGTCTGTGATGGAAGCTATGGCTGTAGAAAATAAAAGAGAACCCGTCCTTGATGTACGCAATCTGGAAGTGACCTTTAATGTTGCAAGGGGTGCTGCAAAAATACTTGCAGGGGTGGACTTTCAGCTCTTTCCTAGAGAAATTCTTGCCCTTGTGGGGGAGACGGGATCTGGAAAAAGTGTGACGGCAAAATCGCTGCTCAACCTTATCCCCGGAGCCTCAAAACAAACCAGCGGCAAGGTCTATTTTGAAGACAAGGATCTCTTTAAAGTTTCGAACAAGGAACTGCAGGCTATCAGGGGCAAGCACATTGGAATGATATTTCAGAACCCTCAGGCTTGTATCAATCCTGTATTCACCCTGGGGGAACAGCTTTTCAGGTTGATTCGTCTTTATCTTGGCGACGAAATTGCCAGGATGAAACTCTCCGAGGGAGTATCTACCAAACAGGCCATTCAGCTTATTGCCAAAGAAAAACTCAACGAGGTCGGCCTCTCCGACTCGAAACGGATTTTCAAGTCGTACGCCAGTGAGGTGAGCGGTGGCATGGCCCAGAGGTTTATGATTGCCCAGGCCCTGCTAAGTTCTCCCAAAATCCTTATTGCCGACGAAGCAACATCAGCTCTTGATGTTACTGTCCAGGCACGAATCCTTAAACTTTTGAAAGATCTCTGTGCCAAAAACGACACCGCTATCCTTTTTATTACCCACGATCTTGGTATAGCTGCCCAGGTGTGTGACAGGGTCGCTGTGATGTATTCGGGAAGAATTGTCGAAATTGCAGAAACGAAAAAGATATTTAGCGCGCCCTGTCATCCATATACTAAAGGTTTACTACAAGCAGTACCACGGCCCGGTAGGAGTAATGGTTTATCATTTGTACCGGGGATGATCCCGGACCTGGTTGACCCGCCCGGGGGCTGCCGCTTTCATCCACGATGCAATGCGCGGATGGAGCTCTGCAGTAAAAAAAGGCCCGAAAAATATGTGGTTGGTGAGAATCATGAAGTGTCATGTTTTTTGTATGAAGAGAATTTGCGTGGGTGAAAAAAATAAATATGAATACATCTCTTATTGAACTGTCACGAGTACGAACCTGGTTTCCGTATGTTAAAAGTCCTCTGGGTCGAGTCAAATCCTGGATAAAAGCTGTGGATGATGTCAGCCTCAATATATTTAAGGGCGAAAGTCTGGGTCTGGTTGGAGAATCAGGCTGTGGCAAAAGTACCCTGGGGAGAACTATCTTGAGGCTTGCTCCCCTCTACTCCGGTGAAATCATTTTCATGCAGGAAAATATCGGCAAGCTTGACCATACTCAGCTAAAGCCGTTCAGGGCAAAGATGCAGATGGTCTTTCAGGACCCGAAAGCATCACTTAATCCTAAAATGACGGTGTTCCAGATTCTGAGTGAGGCCTTGCACCTCAATACGGGAGTGGAAAAAAAAGATTACCTTGAAGAGTCGGTAAAATTGCTCGATCTGGTAGATTTACGGCCTGATCATATTTATAGATATTCCCACGAATTTTCCGGTGGCCAGCAGCAGCGGATAAGTATTGCCAGGGCACTGGCCACAGATCCAGAATTTATCGTTTTTGACGAGGCAACCAGTGCTCTTGATGTCTCGGTTCAGGCTCAGATAATAAACCTGATGGGCGAATTACAGAGAAAATTTAATCTCACCTATCTGTTTATCAGCCATGATTTGAGCATTATGGAGCATGTGTGTAACAGGGTCGCCGTGATGTATGGAGGCGAGATTGTAGAAGTCCAGGAGGCCGCCAGCCTGTTTAACTCTCCGAGACACCCCTATACCAGAGCGTTAAAAAATGCGGTACCGGTTGCCGACCCGGAAGCACGACACGATTTGGGTATATTGACGGGAGAAGTCCCAAAATTATCAGATCCGCCACCGGGCTGTCATTTTCATCCGCGCTGTGAATTTGCCGATGAAATTTGCAGTAATAAGAGTCCGCAGGTAAGTCACACCGCTGAAAAAAGCTGGGTGAGGTGCCATTTTCATGAGAAGTTATGGCAACAGGGATTGCTAACAGACAGGGAGTCGTTATGAGCAGATTGTTGGGCGTAGGTGCCTGCCAGATGGATGTTGTTACAGGTGACCTCAAGGCAAATCTGGCAAATTTAAAAGCTCAGATAAAGCTGATAAAGCTTTACAGTCCCTGGGTTAAGCTGATTGTCGCACCGGAACTCTGTTTTTATGGAGTGTCTGATTTCAGGAAAACCGCAGAACAGATTCCCGGTCCTGTTACAGATGTATGTTCAGACATTGCCAGGCAATTCGGCGTGTATCTCGTCGCGGGTTCTCTGTTTGAAGAAGATGGTAGCGACTATTTTAATACGGCAGTAATATTTGATGACAGTGGAGATATTGTCTCAAGGTATAGGAAGATGTATCCTTGGCGGCCCCATGAAAAAGTCACCTCCGGCAGCAATACCCTTGTCTTCGATATCCCAGATATCGGCAAGGTCGGCGTCTGTATCTGCTATGACTTATGGTTCCCTGAGTTGATCAGGGATCTTGTCTTCAAGGGTGCTGAAATAATTGTTATTCCAACGTTGTCAGGCACCCAGGACCGAAGGCAGGAAGCAGTGCTTAGCCAGGCGGCAGCAATCCAGAACCAATGTTATGTGGTCAGTGTAAATGGGGTAGGTGGTGGAGGTAAGGGTGAAAGTCTGATCGTCGGTCCAGAAGGCATTGTGGTGCAGCAGGCAGGACACCTCAAAGAAAACCTTATCGCCATGATTGACCTGGACCATGTGCAGCAGGTAAGGGATCATGGGGTCGCTGGTGTCAGCAGGCCGTTAGCTTCGTTTTTCCATGAACAGCATAGGTTTGACTATCAGACCCAGTCTTTTGAGAAAAGCCCGATGCTTGATAGAAATTTATTGGTGAAGTGAGATACCAGGGCGTTTGAAAGTGTTCTGTTTTGTCTTCTGCTCCAGCCGCTTCTCTTCGGACTTGATCATCAATGGTGTTGATTTTGAGCAACAAAGTTATCACGCATATCCGCCACCCACTGGTATCTCGTACTTGTCTCATAGGCCAGGGCTTTTGCAATG
>Ga0209475_10002432_pt1 | contig 18737 bp, 13 predicted proteins | sample tdDd471_FD_187128 | JGI IMG/M metagenome (GOLD analysis project Ga0209475, IMG submission 187128) | Marine sediment microbial communities from the Atlantic coast under amendment with organic carbon and nitrate - tdDd47.1 (SPAdes)... | ecosystem: Environmental > Aquatic > Marine > Coastal >... | reverse complement strand
ACCGTGCCTATTACATCCGCCCGATGTTCTTTGCCCGCACCGGCTTCGTCTCCCCCGACCCGGAATCGACGGAGTTCACGCTGGCGGTCTACGAGTCGCCCCTGCCCGCCGCGACGGGGATGAGCGTCTGCCTGTCCACCCACCGCCGCCCCGCCCGCGACATGGCCCCGACCGATGCCAAGGCATCCTGCCTCTATCCCAATTCCCAGCGCGCGCTGCGGGAGGCGTCGCAGCGTGGCTATGACAATGCGCTGCTGTGCGACCCGTCGGGCAATGTCGCGGAACTGGCCACCGCCAATATCTGGATGGTCAAGGACGGGGTGGCCATGACACCGGTATGGAACGGCACCTTCCTGAACGGCATCACCAAGCAGCGGATGACGGACCTGTTCCGCGCCGACGGTGTCGAAGTGCAGGAGGTCACGCTGACCCCGCAGGACTTCGCCGCGGCGGACGAGATCTTCACCACCGGCAATTTCGGCAAGGTCGTCCCCGTCACCCGCTACGAGGGGCGGGACCTGCAGCCCGGCCCCATCGCCCGGCGCGCCCATGGTCTATATTTCGACTGGTCGCAGTCGGAGGGCTACTGATGAAACTGGAAGGTATCCGCGTCCTCGACCTGTCCCTGTTCCTGCCCGGCCCGCTGCTGACCCAGATGATGGCGGATCACGGGGCGGAGGTGATCAAGCTGGAACCCATCAATGGCGGGGAGCCGAACCGGGAGATCGGTGCCCGGCGCGCCGACGGGGTGACGGTCTATTTCCAGAACACGCACCGGGGCAAGAAATCGGTGCAGCTGAACCTGAAGACGGAGGCGGGGCGGGAGGCGCTGCTGAAGCTGGCCGAATCCGCCGACGTGATGATCGAGGCGTTTCGTCCCGGCGTCGTGAAGCGACTGGGTGTCGATGCGGAAACCGTGCGCGCCCGCAACCCGCGCCTGGTCTATTGCTCCATTTCCGCCTTCGGCCAGGACGGTCCCTATGTGAAGCGTCCGGCGCACGACCTGGCGACGGAAGCACTGGCCGGCGTGCTGAGCTGCAACATCGGCGCGGATGGTGCGCCGACGATTCCCGGCATCGCCAATGCGGACATGCTGTCGGCCACCATGGGCCTGTCGGCGATCCTGATGGCGCTGCTGCGCCGGACCGAGACCGGACAGGGGGACACCATCGACCTGTCGATGATGGATTCGCTGATGGCCGCAATGCCGAACCTGCTCGGCACCGTCTTCGCGGAGAAGAAGATGCCCGTCGTCCGGCATGAGCGGACCTGGGGCGGCAACGCCATGTACAACATCTACACCACTGCGGATGCGAAGCACATCGTGCTGGGCGGGGCGGAGATGCACTTCGCCAAGGCGATCCTGACCAAGCTGGGCCGCCCTGACCTGATCGAAGCCTGCGAGCCGCCGCCGGGACCAACACAGCAGCCCGCCATCGACTTCCTGCGGGAGACCTTCGCCACCAAGACCCAGGCAGAATGGGTGGAATGGTTCCAGGATGTGGACGCTGCCTTCGCCCCCGTCAACGACCTGCGCCAGGCCTGTGACGACCCGCAGTTGCGCCACCGCGGCATGATCTTCGAGGACGCGAACGGGTTCGAACACGTGGGCATCCCGATGAAGTTCGCGGAGGAACCGGGCCGCGCCAACACCGCCCTGCCGCGCTTGAGCGAGCATACCGAATCCCTGCTGCGCGAGCTCGGCTACACCGACGCCGAACTGACTGCGATGCGGGCAGAGGGGGTATTCTGAGGCTGCTCTGGCTCCCGTTGCACGACGTGCTACCCTGCCGCGCAGGGGAGAGACGACCATGACCGAGCAGACCTTCGACGCCATCATCATCGGGGCCGGAATTTCCGGCATGTACCAGCTGCACCAGTTGCGCGGCCTGGGCATGTCGGTGCAGGTGCTGGAGGCCGGGGACGGCGTCGGCGGCACCTGGTACTGGAACCGCTATCCGGGTGCGCGCTTCGATTCGGAGAGCTATTCCTACGGCTATTCCTTCTCGGAAGAGATCCTGGACGAATGGCAATGGAGCGAGCATTTCTCGGCCCAGCCGGAGACACTGCGCTATTGCAACTTCGTCGCCGACAAACTGGACCTGCGCCGCGACATCCGCTTCGGCAGCACGGTCACCCGCGCCCGCTGGGACAGTGAGGCGGAGCGCTGGACGGTCTGGACGGCGGACGGCTGGACCGGCTCCGCGCAGTTCCTGATCACCGCCATCGGCCCCCTGTCGGTCCCCACCATGCCGACCATCGAAGGCATCGACGACTTCCAGGGCCAGTCGATGCACACCGCCCGCTGGCCGCACGAGCCGGTGGATTTCAAGGGCAAGCGCGTGGCGGTCATCGGCACCGGAGCCACCGGCGTGCAGACGATCCAGGAAGTCGCCAAGACCGCCGGGCAGCTGACCGTGTTCCAGCGCCGCCCGAACTGGTGCGCACCACTGAAGAACAGCCCGATCACGCCGGAACAGCAGCAGGACATCCGCGCCCGCTATCCGGAGATCTTCGAGATCTGCAAGCGGTCCCACGGCTGCTTCATGCATGACGCCGACCCGCGCCGCGCGATGGGGGTCAGCGCGGAGGAGCGCGAAGCCTTCTACGAGGAGCTTTACGACGCCCCCGGCTTCGGCATCTGGATGGGCAATTTCCGCGACATCTTCATCAGCGAGGAAGCAAATCAGACCATCTCCGACTTCGTCGCTGCCAAGATCCGCCAGCGGGTGAAGGACCCGAAGGTCGCCGACATGCTGATCCCGAAGGATCATGGCTTCGGCACCCGGCGCGTGCCGCTGGAGACCAACTATTACGAGGTCTACAATCAGGACAACGTGCGGCTGGTGAACCTGCAGGACACACCAATCGAGCGGGTGACGCCGACCGGAATCCAGACCAGCGCCGAGTCACTGGAATTCGACATCATCATCTATGCCACAGGGTTCGATGCCGTCACCGGCGGCTTCTCGAAGATCGCCTTCGAGGGCGTGGACGGCCAGACGCTGCAGCAGAAGTGGGCGGAGGGGCCGCTCACCTACCTCGGCCTCATGGTGCCGGGTTTCCCCAACATGCTGACCCTGGTGGGGCCGCACAATGCCGCGTCCTTCTGCAACATTCCGCGCTGCATCGAACAGAACGTGGAATGGGCCACCGACTTCATCCGCAACATGCGGGAGAAGGGGCTGGCGACGGCGGAAGCGGACGAGGCCGCGGCCACGGATTGGACACACCATGTCCATGAAAGCGCGGAAAAGATGCTCTATACCAAGGTCGATTCATGGTTCATGGGCATCAACACCAATGTCGAAGGCAAGAACAAGCGCACCTTCCTGCTCTACGCTGCGGGCGCACCGGCCTACCGCGAGAAATGCGATGAGGTCGCCGCCTCGGATTACGCAGGCATCGCCCGCCATTGACCGTCGTGGGCTGCTGCTGGGCGGGCTGGCCCTGCTGACGGCTGCGGCCCTGCCGGGTGCGGTCCACGCGGCGCAACCCGATGACATTCATTTCGACGTGCATGTCACCGGATCGAAGGTCGGGCATCACAGCCTGAGTTTCACCCCCGGCCCCGATGCCGGGCAGATGACCGTCAGGGTCGACGTGCGCATCCGGGTGCGGCTGTTCTTCGTCACCGTGTTCGATTACACGCAGACAACGGAGGAAGTCTGGCAGGGCGACCGGCTCGTCAGCTTCACCTCCACCACCCTCGACGGCGACAACCGCGACGAGGTCACGGCGGTTCAGGGCGCGGAGGGTCTGGAGGTGACGAGCCTGCGCTTCGGCAACCGCACCCTGCCCGCCGACACCTGGCCCTCCACCGCCTTCTGGCGACAGGATGCCGTGCAGCGGAGCGCATTCCTGGACGCCGCCCGGGGCGACATCCGCAAGGTCGCCATCACGGAACTGGACCTGGAATTCATCGACGCGCAGGAGAAGCGCCACCTCGCCCGCCGCTACCACGCCGATACCAGCCGCGACTTCGATGTCTGGTACGGCCCGGATGGTTCATGGCTGAAACTGCAATGGTCCGGCTACGGCATGACGGCGGACTATCGGCGGTAACGGAACAGTCGCACTGGCGCGGGGGCAATGGCCCGGTACAATCCCTTCCACGGATACTGGGCGTGGGAGGAGAATGGACATGCGGGTCGGGATCATCGGTGTGGGCCTGATGGGCCGCGGGATTGCGCTGAATGTGCTGAAGGGCGGATTTCCGCTGGTGATGATGGATCATCCCGGCAATCAGCCGGTGGACGATCTGATCGGGATGGGCGCGGAGCAGCAGGGCTCGCCGGGTGCGGTCGCGGCGGTCTCCGATCTGGTCATCATCTGCGTTACCGGCTCGCCGCAGGTGGAGGCGGTGATGACCGGGGAGTCGGGCGTGATCGCCGCGCTGCAGCCCGGCACTATTGTCGTGGACTGTTCGACGGCGCTGCCGGAATCGACGGAGCGGCTGGCGGCGATGGTGGCGGAGGCCGGGGGACGGTTCCTGGATGCGCCAATGACCCGGCTGTCAAAGCAGGCACATGAAGGCACGCTGAACATTCTCGTCGGCGGCGAGGCCGGGGTGCTGGAGGCCGCGCGACCGGTACTGGATACCTTCACCGAAAACATCGATCACGTGGGCGGTGTCGGCTTCGGACACCGGATGAAGCTGCTGCACAACTTCGTCTCCATCGGCCACATGGCACTGCTGGCCGAAGCGGCGGCACAGGCAGCGGCGGCAGGGGTCGAACCGCAGGTCTTCGTCGATGTGCTGGGCAAGGGCGGCGGCGCCGGGATGGCGCTGGAGCGGCTGCGGCACTGCATCCTGACCGGCGACGCCAGTGACGTGCCCTTCTCCATCGGCAATGCGATCAAGGACATCGATTATTACCGCGAGATGGTTGGCGAGAGTTCCGGCAGCCGGGCCATCGCCGACGGCGTCTCCTCGGCCATCGGGACAGCGGCCAGGGCAGGCCACAGCGAGGACTTCGTTCCGGAACTGACGCGACTGTTCCGGGGCTGAACGGCAGGACAATCGCCCGATAGTCCCTTCCCCCCATGCGGGGGAAGTGGCCGCGTAGCGGTCGATGGGGGGTGAAGCCGCAGGCTGCTGCACGGTAGCGAGGTCATAGCTGTTCGGCTTCGCCGACTCACCCCCATCCCGACCTTCCCCCGTCGAGGGGGAAGGGGAATCCGCGGCTTCGTGGCCAGACAGACCGAGGGTCAGCGCGGCAGCAGGGTTGATCCCATGAGGAACTCGTCGACGGAGCGGGCGCACTGGCGGCCTTCGCGGATGGCCCAGACAACCAGGCTCTGACCGCGACGCATGTCGCCGCAGGCGAAGACGTTGGCGCAGGAGGTCTGGTAGTCCTCCGTGTTGGCCATGACGTTGCCGCGCTGGTCCTTTTCCACAGCCAGATCGTCGATCATGCCTTCATGCACCGGGCTGACGAAGCCCATGGCCAGCAGCACCAGATCGGCCTTCAGTTCGAAATCCGATCCCTCGATCTTCGCGAAGCCCTTCTCCGACCCCTCGCACCGCGCGCACTCGATGGCGACGACCTTGCCGTCCTCGCCCCGGATGGCGGTCGTGACGACGGAGAAGTCGCGCTCGGCGCCCTCTGCCTGGCTGGAGGATGTGCGCATCTTCAGCGGCCAGTCCGGCCAGGTCAGGGCCTTGTCTTCGCGCTCCGGCGGCGCCGGCATGATCTCCAGCTGAGTGACGGAAAGCGCACCCTGGCGAAAGCTGGTGCCGATGCAGTCGGAGCCGGTATCGCCACCACCTATGACGATGACGTGCTTGCCCTCTGCCGACACTTCCTCGATATCGCCCAGCGGTTCGTTGCTGACCCGGCGGTTCTGCTGCGGCAGGAAATCCATCGCATACATGACGCCGTCCAGGTCGCGGCCCGGGACCGGCAGATCGCGCGGGGCCTCCGCGCCACCGGCCAGGACAACCGCGTCGAATTCGGCCAGCAGGTCATCGACCGACTTGTCGATACCGACATGGATACCGCCGATGAACATCACACCCTCTGTCTGCATCTGCGACAGACGGCGATCGATCAGGTGCTTCTCCATCTTGAAGTCGGGAATGCCGTAACGCAGCAGGCCACCCATCTTCGCGTTCTTCTCGAACACATGCACCCGATGCCCGGCGCGGGCGAGTTGCTGCGCCGCGGCAAGCCCGGCAGGGCCGGAGCCGACGACGGCAACCGTCTTGCCGGTGCGATGCTTCGGGATCTGCGGTTCGATCCAGCCCTCGCTGAAGGCGCGGTCGACGATGGCGCATTCGATGGTCTTGATGGTGACCGGGCTGTCGTCGATGTTCAGGGTGCACGACGCCTCGCACGGGGCAGGACAGACGCGACCGGTGAATTCGGGGAAGTTGTTCGTGGAGTGCAGAACCTCCGACGCTTCCCGCCAATTCCCGTTGTAGACCAGATCGTTCCAGTCCGGGATGATGTTGTTCACCGGGCAGCCCTGATGGCAATAGGGGATGCCGCAGTCCATGCAGCGCGCGCCCTGCGCCTTCAGTTCCTCATCGGGAAGCGGCACCACGAACTCGCGGAAGTGCTTTACCCGCTCCTCCGCCGGACGGTAATGGCGATCCTTGCGTTCGATCTCCAGGAAACCCGTGATCTTGCCCATCAGTCGTCTCCTCCCGGCAGCGCGCCGGCTTCGGCGGTCGCGGCTTCCTCAGCCCGCAACTCGTTCAGGGCACGTGCATAGTCCCGCGGCGTGACCTTGACGATCTTCGACAGCGTGCCATCGAGATCCTTCAGCAGGGACCTGGCACGGGCGCTGTTGGTGTAGTGCACATGACGCTCCAGCAGCATGCGGATACGGCTGGCGTCGTGGCGCAGGTGATCCGACAGGTCATCACCTTCAGGCGCCAGATCAGCCGGATCAACCGGACCAAGGTCCACCATCTCCGCATTGCAGCGCCGATCGAAGTCGCCACGCTCGTCCAGGACATAGGCGATACCGCCCGACATGCCTGCCGCGAAGTTGCGCCCGGTCGGGCCGATGACCAGCACGATTCCGCCGGTCATGTACTCGCAGCCATGATCGCCGACACCCTCGACGACCGCCGTCGCACCGGAGTTGCGCACGCAGAAACGCTCCCCGCCGACACCACGGAAGTAACATTCGCCGGCAATCGCGCCATACATCACGGTATTGCCGATGATGATGCTCTGCTCCGGCACGATCTGGCTGGCCGGGTCCGGATAGATGGCGATACGGCCACCTGACAGCCCCTTGCCGACATAGTCATTGCCGTCGCCGCACAGTTCGAAGCTGACCCCGCGCGCCAGGAAGGCACCGAAGCTCTGGCCCGCCGTGCCCCTGAACTTGACGGAGATCGAATCCTCCGGCAGCCCGGCATGGCCGTAGCGCTTCGCCACTTCACCCGACAGCATGGCACCGGTGGTCCGGTTCATGTTGCGGATCGGCATCTCGATCTGCACCGGCGTACCGGACTCCAGCGCAGGTGTCGCCTGCGTGATCAGTTCCCGGTCCAGGATCTCGTAGATGTCGTGATTCTGCTCCTCGGTGTTGCGCACGGCAACATCCGGGCCGACCTGCGGGCGGTGGAACAGACGGGAGAAGTCCAGACCGCGCGCCTTCCAGTGCTCGATCGCCTGCTTCTTGTCCAGCAGGTCGGTGCGCCCGATCAGCTCGTCAATGGTGCGGACACCCATCGCGGCCATCAGTTCCCGCACTTCCTCGGCGACGAAGAAGAAGTAGTTGATCACATGCTCCGGTGCGCCCTGGAACTTCTTGCGCAGTTCCGGATCCTGGGTCGCCACCCCCACGGGGCAGGTGTTCAGGTGACACTTGCGCATCATGATGCAGCCTGCCGCGATCAGCGGCGCGGTGGCGAAACCGAACTCGTCAGCGCCCAGCAGGGCACCGACGATCACGTCGCGCCCGGTACGCAGGCCGCCATCGACCTGCACCGCGATCCGGCCCCGCAGCCGGTTCAGCACCAGTGCCTGCTGGGTCTCCGCCAGGCCGATCTCCCACGGGCTACCGGCATGCTTGATGGAGGTCAGCGGACTTGCACCCGTGCCGCCCTCATACCCGGAGATGGTCACATGGTCGGCCTTCGCCTTGGAGACACCGGCGGCAACCACGCCGACACCGACCTCCGACACCAGCTTCACCGACACGTCGCCCGTCGGGTTGACGTTCTTCAGGTCGTAGATCAGCTGCGCCAGATCCTCGATGGAGTAGATGTCGTGGTGCGGCGGCGGGGAGATCAGGCCCACGCCCGGGGTCGAATGGCGCACCCGCGCGATCACCTTGTCGACCTTGTGGCCGGGCAACTGGCCGCCCTCACCGGGCTTCGCGCCCTGGGCCATCTTGATCTGCATCATGTCCGAGTTGACGAGATACTCCGCCGTCACACCGAACCGGCCGGAAGCGATCTGCTTGATCGCCGAACGCTCCGAGTCGCCGTTCGCCATCCTGACGAACCGCTCCGGCTCCTCGCCGCCCTCGCCGGTGTTCGACTTGCCGCCGATCCGGTTCATGGCAATTGCCAGAGTGGTATGCGCCTCCCGGCTGATGGAGCCGAAGGACATTGCACCGGTGGAGAACCGCTTCACGATTTCGGTGGCAGGCTCCACCTCCTCCAGCGGCACAGGTTCCTCGGCGAGATGGATGTCGAACAGGCCGCGCGGCGTCAGCAACTGCTTGCTCTGGTCATTGATGATGCGCGCGTATTCCCGGTACTTGTCCTGGGCGTCGCCACGCACCGCATGCTGCAGCAGACCGATCGTCTCCGGCGTCCAGACATGCGCGTCACCACGGATGCGGAAGGCATAGTCACCGCCGACATCCAGCGCATTGCGATAGATCGGCACGTCTTCATACGCCAGCCGGTGCCGTTCCACCGTTTCCGCCGACAGCACATCCAGGCCGACGCCTTCGATGCGGGTGTGAGTGCCTGGGAAATAGGTCGCGACAAAGCTGCTCGACAGACCGACGGCGTCGAAGATCTGCGCGCCGCAATAGGACTGGTAGGTGGAGATGCCCATCTTGGACATGACCTTCAGGATGCCCTTGCCCACCGCCTTGATGTAGTTCTTGTGGAGGCGCTTCTCCTCATCCGGGGCGATACCCGGATGCATGTCGGTCAGGGTCTCGAAGGCGAGCCATGGATTGATGGCCTCCGCCCCGTACCCGGCCAGAACACAGAAATGATGCACTTCGCGCGCTTCACCGGTCTCGACGACCAGCCCGACCGAGGTACGAAGCCCGTTGCGCACCAGATGATGGTGAACCGCCGAGGTCGCCAGCGCGGCCGGGACCGGCACGCGGTCCATGTCGACGGCACGGTCCGACAGGATGATGATGTTCTCGCCGCGCTCGACACAATCCTGCGCCTCCCGCTGCAGGGCACCGATCCGGCGCGCCATGCCCTGGGGCCCTTCCTGGCGGGGGAAGGTGACATCCAGCGTCTGTGCGTGGAAGTCGTTGGTCGGCACATCCTCGATATGGCGGATACGCTCCAGATCCTCGTTGGTCAGGATCGGTTGCGAGACCTCCAGCTTCAGATGTGCGCCGCCGCCAAGACCCAGCAGGTTCGGGCGCGGACCGATGAAGCTGGTCAGCGACATCACCAGTTCCTCGCGGATCGGATCGATCGGCGGGTTCGTCACCTGCGCGAAGAGCTGCTTGAAATAGTTGTAGAGCGGCTTGCCCTTGGACGACAGCGCCGGAATCGGCGTGTCGTTGCCCATGGAACCGATGGCTTCCGCCCCGGTCTCCGCCATGGGTTCCATCAGGAACTTCAGGTCTTCCTGCGTGTAGCCGAACACCTGCTGCATATCCAGCATGGTGGTCCGGTTCGGCTTCATCGGCGGCATGGCCGGTGGCAGATCGCTGATCTTCAGCTGGCTGTCCGCAACCCACTTGCCATAGGGCTTGCTGGCCGCGATCTCCGCCTTCAGCGCCTCGTCGGAAACGATCTCGCCCTTTTCCGTATCGATCAGCAGCATCTTGCCGGGCTGCAGCCGCCACTTCTGACGAATCCGCTCCTCCGGCACCGGCAGTGTTCCGGCTTCCGAGGCAAGGATGACGCGATCATCGTCGGTGACGATGTAGCGGGCCGGGCGCAGACCGTTGCGGTCCAGTGTCGCGCCGATCTGGCGGCCATCGGTGAAGGCGACGGCGGCAGGGCCGTCCCACGGCTCCATCAGGGCGGCGTGATACTCGTAGAATGCCTTCTGCGCCGGATCCATCAGCGGGTTGTTGTCCCAGGCTTCCGGGATCAGCATCATCATGGCGTGGCTGAGCGGATAGCCGCCGGCCACCAGCAGTTCCAGCGCATTGTCGAAACTGGCGGAATCCGAGACGCCATCGGCGATCAGCGGCCACAGCTTCTTCAGGTCCTCACCCAGCACGTCCGACTTCAGCGCCTTGCCACGCGCCGCCATCCAGTTGACGTTGCCGCGCGCGGTATTGATCTCGCCATTGTGGCAGATCAGACGGAACGGATGCGCCAGCGACCAGGCCGGGAAGGTGTTGGTGGAGAACCGCTGATGCACCAGCGCCAGTGCCGAGGAGAAACGCGGATCGGTCAGATCCTTGAAGTAGCTGCCGATCTGCTCCGCCAGCAGCATGCCCTTGTAGCAGACGACCCGGGACGAGCTGGTCGTGATGTACAGCATGCCCGCTTCGCGGTGATTGATCTTGCGCGACTCGATGGCGGCCTGCTTGCGGATGACGAACAGCTTGCGCTCGAACGCGTCCTGATCCGGCAGTGACGGATCACGGGCGATGAACATCTGGCGGATCACCGGCTCCACGGCCAGCACGCTCTCACCGATGCCCGTGCGATCAACCGGCACATCTCGCCAGCCCAGCACGCGCTGCCCCTCTGACACCGCATAGCGCTCCAGCATGTTCTCGCAGAGCACGCGGATGTCGGGATCCTTCGGCAGGAAGATGTTCAGGACACCGTAGTGGCCGGCCTCCGGCAATTCGAAGTCACAGACCTCGCGGAAGAAAGCGTCCGGAATCTGCACCAGGATACCCGCGCCGTCGCCTTCGAGAGGATCGGCACCGACAGCACCCCGATGGGTCAGGTTCACGAGAACCTGCAGACCCTGGGAGACAATGTCGTGCGATTTTCGCCCCTTGATGTCGACCACAAATCCGATACCGCACGCATCATGTTCGTTGCGTGGATCGTAAAGGCCCTGCTCGGGCGGCAGGCCGTAGGCGCGAGGCGTCCCAGTCTGTCGCGTCATGCCATCTCCATCGTCTCAACAGAAGCCGTGCTAAAGGGGCCAGACGTGCTGCGCGGAGCACGGCCGTCGTCGGCCCGACGGCGGTCGCGGCATTCGAATGCCAGTTTGCTTTGGGAGTTCGACCGTCAGGGTACTGTGCATGGAACCCACACAGCACCCGTTCATGGACCGGCCCCCCGGATCTCGCCCATGGTCGGAAGCGAGCGCGGTTTTATGTCAGAGACACTGACCCTTTGCAAGCTCCCGCATGTGTCCCGTCTCCGGCACGCGGCTAGAACCAGCATCGCACCACGAACGCCGACGACAATCAAGCATCCTGCAACAGGGGGTCTGAACGCCCGGTTTTCCGGGCATGGCGGCCCTGCCCGGAGCACGCATTACGGTTCGTTGACACCCTCAGCCCGCCTTACTATTGTGCGCCGCACCATCGACGGGCCCGTTTTCGGGCATGTCAGTTGGCATTTTTTTCAAGTACGGTGTGGGGCTGCGCAGCGCTCCACGCTGCGTTTCCGGTTCCGACAAGATTGGGGAAAACGACCAGATGAAGGTACTCGTCGCTGTCAAGCGCGTGGTCGACTACAACGTGAAGGTGCGGGTGAAAGCCGACCAGAGCGGTGTCGATCTCGCCAATGTCAAGATGTCCATGAACCCGTTCGACGAGATCGCGGTCGAGGAAGCAGTGCGGCTGAAGGAAGCCGGCACCGCGACCGAGGTCATTGCGGTCTCCATCGGCGTTCAGCAGGCGCAGGAAACCATCCGTACCGCGCTCGCCATGGGCGCTGATCGCGGCATCCTCATCAAGTCCGATGATGAAGTGCAGCCGCTGGCCGTGGCCAAGCTGCTGAAGGCGGTCTGCGATGAGGAGAAGCCGGACCTGGTGATCCTGGGCAAGCAGGCGATCGACGACGACTCCAACCAGACCGGCCAGATGCTGTCGGCCCTGCTGGGCTGGAGCCAGGGCACCTTCGCCTCCGAGGTCAAGATCGACGGCGACCATGCCAACGTGACGCGCGAAGTCGACGGCGGCCTGATGACGGTCAAGGTCAAGATGCCGATGATCGTCACCACGGACCTGCGCCTGAACGAGCCGCGCTACGCCAGCCTGCCGAACATCATGAAGGCGAAGAAGAAGCCGATCGACATGAAGGACGCGGCGGATCTGGGTGTCGATATCGCACCGCGCCTGAAGACCCTGAAGGTCACGGAGCCGCCAAAGCGTCAGGGCGGCATCAAGGTCGAGAGCATCGCGCAGCTGGTCGACAAGCTGAAGAACGAAGCGGGGGTGATCTGATGAGCATTCTGGTAGTTGCAGATCATGACAATGCGGCACTGAACCCGGCGACCCTGTCGGCGGTGACCGCGGCATCCGAAATGGGTGGCGACGTGCATGTACTGGTCGCGGGCAGCGGTGCCGGTGTCGTGGCGGCGGAGGCCGCGAAGGTCGCCGGTGTCGCCAGGGTGCTGCATGCCGATGGCGCGCATCTGGAGCATCAGCTGGCGGAGCCGGTTGCGGCCCTGATCGCCGGCCTTGCCGGTGATTACAGCCACATCGTTGCAGCCGCGACGACCTCCACCAAGAACATCTTCCCGCGCATCGCGGCCCTGCTGGACACCCAGCAGGTCTCCGAGATCATCGCGGTGGAGAGCGCCGATACCTTCGTGCGCCCGATCTATGCCGGCAACGCCCTGGCGACCGTGCAGTCGAGTGACGAGACCAAGGTCATCACCGTGCGCCCGACCAATTTCGCCAAGGCGGATGCGGAAGGCGGCTCTGCCGATGTCTCGGAAGTGAGCGCCGGCGAGGACGCGGGCCTTTCGAGCTATGTCGGGGCCGAGCTTTCCAAGTCGGATCGCCCGGAACTGGCTGCGGCGAAGATCGTCATCTCCGGCGGTCGCGGCATGCAGAACGGCGACAACTTCGAGATGCTCTACAAGGTGGCCGACAAGCTGGGTGCCGCCGTCGGCGCCAGCCGCGCCGCAGTGGATGCCGGGTTCGTGCCCAACGACATGCAGGTCGGTCAGACCGGCAAGGTCGTGGCGCCTGAGCTCTATGTCGCTGTCGGCATTTCCGGTGCCATCCAGCATCTGGCCGGCATGAAGGACTCCAAGGTCATCGTCGCCATCAACAAGGATGAGGAAGCGCCGATCTTCCAGGTTGCCGACTACGGCCTGGTGGCCGACCTCTTCCAGGCGGTGCCGGAGCTCGAGCAGGCCCTTTGATCCAACGACGACCGGGTCGGCATGTTGCGCATGCCGCTGCGTGCCGACCCGTTTCCTTTCCAGTTCCTGACAGATGGATGACAGCCGGATGAGTGACTCCTTTGAAATCCGCTCGGTCGGTGTGATCGGCGCGGGCCAGATGGGCAATGGCATCGCGCATGTCTGCGCCCTTGCAGGCTATGACGTGGTCATGAATGACATCAGTCAGGACCGGCTGGACGAGGCGATGGAGACCATCGACGGCAACCTGGCCCGCCAGGCCGGTCGCGGTCGCATCTCCGAGGATGATCGCCAGTCCACCCTGCGCCGCATCGTCCCCTCGACGGATCTCGCCCTGGTCGGCAAGTCCGATCTGGTGATCGAGGCCGCGACCGAGGACGAGGCGCTGAAGAAGCTCATCTTTCAGGGGCTGACCGAACATCTGGGCGAGCAGACACTGATCGCCTCCAACACCTCATCGATCTCCATCACCCGCCTGGCGTCGACGACCGACCGGCCGGAGCGGTTCATGGGCATGCATTTCATGAACCCGGTTCCGGCCATGAAGCTGGTGGAACTGATCCGCGGCATCGCGACCGAGGACACGACCTTCAATGCCGTCCGCGAAGTGGTCATGCGCCTGGACAAGACGCCGACGGCAGCCGAGGACTTCCCGGCCTTCATCGTCAACCGCATCCTGCTGCCGATGGTCAATGAGGCCGTCTACACGCTGTACGAGGGTGTCGGCTCCGTCGATGCCATCGACACGGCCATGAAGCTCGGTGCGAACCACCCGATGGGACCGCTGGAACTGGCCGACTTCATCGGACTGGATACCTGCCTTGCCGTGATGCAGGTGCTCTATGACGGCCTGGCCGATTCCAAGTACCGTCCCTGCCCGCTGCTGGTGAAGTACGTGGAGGCCGGCTGGCTCGGCAAGAAGACCAATCGCGGCTTCTACGACTACCGCGGCGACGTCCCCGTCCCGACGCGCTGACGCAACCTGTCAGTCCTTCGTACTTTGGTCACGAGACTGCGGTCCCTGGGCACCAGATCGTCTCTTCGCTAGCGCGTAATATTATACTCCCGGTTTGTTCGCCTCAAATTCCGGTCACGACAAAAGTTTCCTTTCGTTAGCTTGCACGTAACGAAAAGTTATGGCGATATCCTTTCGTTACATGCGAATGGAACAGAGGAAACCGCGTGTCCCTGTCTGCTGAAGAACGCGCATCTCGACTGGGTCAGATGGTCCCCATCTCGACTGCAGGCGCCAGGGCTACCGCCTTCATGCCGCCGCCGCTGCCGCCTGTCCCCGGCATCAGGATGGAGGGGCTGACCCGAAAACTGGAGCAGGCCAATCTGGCACTTGGCCGCTTGGACGGCGTTACCACCGTCCTGCCTGACACACCCTTGTTCCTGTACATGTATGTCCGCAAGGAAGCCCTGCTGTCGTCCCAGATCGAGGGGACGCAATCTTCACTGTCGGACCTGCTGCTGTTCGAGATTGACGAGATCCCCGGTGCACCGATCAACGATGCAGAGGAAGTCTCCAACTATGTCGCGTCAATGATGCACGGCCTGACCCGAATGCGGCACGGCATGCCGCTGTCCACTCGGCTGATTCGGGAAATTCACGAAATCCTGCTCTCCAGAGGTCGTGGCAGCACGATGCAGCCCGGCGAATTCCGGCAAAGCCAGAACTGGATAGGCGGCAGCCGCCCGGACAACGCCCTGTTCGTCCCGCCACCACCCCACCACGTGGCAGATCTGATGTCCGACCTGGAACGATTCATCCACGCGGACACACCCGAAATTCCGACACTGATCAAGGCGGGGCTGGTTCATGTGCAGTTCGAGACCATCCATCCGTTTCTCGACGGTAATGGCCGCCTGGGCCGGCTGCTGGTCACTTTCCTGCTTTGCGCCCGGGGCATTCTGAGAGAACCGACTCTCTACCTGAGCCTCTACTTCAAATCCAACCGACGTCAGTATTACGAACGCCTGCAGCGCGCACGCGAGGACGGCGACTGGGAGGCCTGGCTCGGGTTCTTTCTGGACGGGATTGCGGAGACATCCGAGCAGGCAGCCGAGGCCGCCCAGCAGATCCTGACGTTGTTCACGATCGACCGGCAGCGGATCGAGTCACTTGGTCGACCCGCTGCCTCAGCCTTGCGCGTTCATGCATTCCTGCAGCAGCGGCCTATCGCGACGATTCCGGACATGGCCCGGTCACTGCCATTCTCCGCGCCAACAATCGCAAGTTCGATCAGGCACCTCGAAGCACTCGGGATCGTGTCGGAAATCACCGGGAGGCAGCGGCACCGGATGTTCGTCTACAACGCCTACATCGACATTCTGAACAGGGGGACCGAACCGCTTTCGAATTGAAGGCGGTCCGGCCGCGACGGTCACTCTACTGCGGGACGCTGCCCTCGATCCCCTCGACATAGAAGTTCATGCCCAGCAGGTCGCCGTCGGGGGCTGTCTCGCCGGCTTTCAGCCAGACAGATCCATCCTGGCGGTTCAGCGGGCCGGTGAAGGGATGCAGGGTGCCGGCGGCGATGGCCTTGCGGGCCACCTCCGCCTCTGCCACCACATCGGCAGGCAGGTTGGCGTTGTAGGGGGCCAGCGCGACCATGCCGGTGCTGAAGCCGCCCCAGGTGTCTTCCGACTTCCAGTCGCCCTCCAGCGCCGCCTTGACGCGGGCGACGTAATAGGGAGCCCAGTTGTCGATGATCGCGGTCATCTGGGCGCTGGGGCCGAAGCGGGACATGTCGGAGGCCTGGCCGAAGGCGTGGATGCCCGCATCCTCCGCGATCTTCATCGCCGCCGGTGAATCCGTGTGCTGCATCAGGATGTCGGCGCCCTGGTCGATCAGGGCCCGTGCGGCATCGGCTTCCTTGCCCGGATCGAACCAGGTGTTCACCCAGATCACCTTGAACTGGATCTTCGGATTGACGCTGCGGGCCGCCAGGAAGGCCGAATTGATACCGCGCACGACCTCCGGAATCGGGAAGGAGGCGATATAGCCGACGGTGTTGGAAGCGGTCATGCGCCCGGCAATCAGACCGAGGATGTGCCGCCCCTCGTAAAACCGTGACGAATAGGTGGCGAGATTGGCACCGCGCTTGAAGCCGGTGGCATGTTCGAACTTCACCTTGCGGAAGGTCTTCGCCACCTTCACGGTCGGATTCATGAACCCGAACGATGTGGTGAAGACCATGTCGTTGCCGTTCTGGGCCAGCTGACGGATCACCCGTTCCGCGTCGGGACCGTCGGAAACGCTCTCGACGAAGCTGGTCTCGACCCGGTCACCGAAGGCTTCCTCGATCGCCTTGCGGCCCTTATCGTGCTCGTAGCTCCAGCCGAGATCGCCAACCGGACAGCAGTAGACGAAGCCGACCTTCAGCTTCTCCTCCGCCTTGGCGACACCGCCGATCGCCAGAGCCGCGATCGTTGCCGCGACCGCTGCCGCGATACCAACCGTCGTCGTCCTGAACAGTTTCATGCCTTGATACCCCTGTAACTTGCCTGTCATTCAGGTAGCACCAGATGAGACCCACGTCACGACCCGCATTGCCCGACACCGGGCGATCAGCGATAAGGTCAGCAGAAACTTCAACAGGAGGGACGACCATGGCAGGCAAGATCGACGCACGGCTGAAGGAACTGGGGATCGAGCTGCCGCAGGCGGCATCGCCAGCGGCGAACTATGTGCCCTACGCGGTCAGTGGCAATCTGGTCTTCGTGGCCGGGCAGGTCCCGTTCTGGAACGGCGAACTGAAGTACATCGGTCGCCTGGGCCATGATACCGACATCGAGACCGGACAGGCGGCAGCCCGCACCTGCGCCCTGAACATCATCGCCCAGGTACGTGCGGCCTGCGGCGGCGATCTGGATCGCGTGAAGCGGATCGTGAAGATCGGCGTCTTCATCAACTCGACACCGGATTTCAACAAGCAGCCGGTCGTGGCAAACGGCGCATCCGACCTGCTGGTGGAAATCTTCGGCGATGCCGGGCGTCATGCCCGCTTCGCTGTCGGCAGCAACGTCCTGCCCATGGGCGTCGCGGTCGAGATCGATGCGGTCGTGGAAATTGAATGAACCCTGCTGACTGGCTGACGACCCGTCCCCTGGCCCATCGCGGCCTGCACCATCCCGGCAGTTCGTGTCCCGAGAACAGCATGGCTGCCCTGGCAGCGGCGCGCCGGGCCGGGTTCGGGGCCGAGATCGACGTGCAACTGTCCGCTGACGGTGAGGTCATGGTGTTCCATGACCGGCGGCTGCTGCGCCTGACCGGTGTCCGGGGACGGCTTGGCGACCGGCGCGCGAAAGACCTGTCCCGCCTGCGGTTGAAGGGCGGGCGGCAGACCATTCCGACCCTGAAACAGGTGCTGGGGGAATTCGGCGACCTGCCCCTGCTGATCGAACTGAAGATGGCGGAGGATGGCCGTACCGATCTCGCCCCGGCGGTGGTCGGGCTGCTGGCCGGACACCCCGGACCCGTGGCCGTGCAGAGCTTCGACCCGGCCCTGGTCGGCTGGATCGCCGCGAACGCCCCCGCGATCCGCCGGGGACTCATCGCCTATCAGAACCGCAGCTTTGGCCACAAGATCGTGGAACCGCAGTTCCGGCCGGAATTCCTGGAGGTGGCGCAGCCTGATTTCCTTGCCTGGGACGTGCGCAGCCTGCCGGTCGCCTCACGTCTGACCGGTGATCTGCCGGTTCTCACATGGACCGTCCGCAGCCCGCGTCATCGCCATCAGGCAGCGCGGCACGCCACCAACATCATCTTCGAGGGCTGGCAGCCCCGTCATCCGTGACCACCAGCTCCAGACGCGGCCATGTCTCGAGCCAGCCCTTCGACCGGACCCGGGACAGATATGCTTGCCGCTTCCGGAGGCCCGCCGCTGTCGGAGCCACGCGCAGGGCGAACAGATCGGCGGTGCCGAAGGGCGCGAGCAGGTCAAGCTCTCCCTCCGCCGACTGCCGGACCCCGACCGCCGTCGCGGTTTCCAGCCAGCAGGACATGGCATGCAGGGTGTTCCCGTATGGCGGGTCACCATTACCGAGATGCATCCGCGCCTGATTGCGCACGGACCAGGGCAGACCGGGCATGGCATCCGAAAGTCGGGCCTGCAGCCTGTCTTCCCGGCCCCGCGAAAGATCGTCCGGGTCGAAGAAGAGCACATCGATGTCATTCAGGGGCGTCGGGTCGGTTTGTCCATGCAGGTGATCCCAGACCAGGTTGCGGACAAATCCTGCACCAATGGCCCAGTCGTGGAG